>JGI24698J34947_10002324_pt1 | contig 10216 bp, 3 predicted proteins | sample TergutMp193P3_FD_34947 | JGI IMG/M metagenome (IMG submission 34947) | reverse complement strand
CACGAATATCTACGAATTAAGATATAAAATTGGGTAATTATTCGTGTTAATTCGTGTCATTCGTTGATAAAAAATCCTTAAGTTGACGATGTTGTGACAGTTACCTTTTGAGTTTCTTAATTTTTCTTTCTTCCCTCTTCTCCTTTCTCTCGTTATTGAAGCGCCCCGTTTACCACCATAATCGTATCATCGGTGGTTGATAGGTTTCCTGCGCTGACCCACGTTTCGCCGTTGAAGGTACCGCGCTGGGCTGTTCCAGATAACGCCGCTCCTCCGCTACCGGCGGTGTTTCTCAGATTTGTTGGAGAAGCGTTTGAACCGTACACCGTTCCGGTTACGATACGGAAAGTTGCGTTATTTGCCACATGCACCCCGCCACCGTAGTTGGAGGCGGAATTGCCGGAGATTTCTCCGCCGTACATGGTAAAGGTTCCGCTATTCACATACACCCCGCCGCCATGACCATAATTGGCGGCTGTATTGCCGGAGATTTCCCCGCCGTTCATCGTAAAGGTTCCGTAGTAGCTCACATACACCCCGCCGCCATAAGGGTTGATGAAGTTGGTATTGCCGCTGATTGTTCCTCCGTTCATGATAAAGGTTCCGCTCACACTTACCCCGCCGGTGGCGTTATTGTCGGCGGTATTGCCGCTGATTGTCCCGCCGTTCATGGTAAAGGTTCCGCTGCTCACATTCACCCCGCCTCTAGTGTTGCCGCTGATTGTCCCGTTCCGCAGTTCCAGTTGCGCATTTGAGCCGTTTACATACACCACCGCTTCGTTATTGTCCTGGGTTGCGCCGTTTTGACCGTTCTTAAGACCTTGCAGGGTCAAACCGGCGCTGTCGATAATCAGGGTCTGACTGGCGGCAAGGCGTATCAAACTACCCCGGCTGGTCAGATACAGCCTGCCATTACCCTGTAACGTAACTGAAAGGCCGGTTACTATGTCGAAAGTGTTATCAGTGCTTCCCGCAATCCCTATATCGCCGCTGACATGGATAATATAGGCATAATCGTTACCGCCATTTCTGATAGTGTTCAAAGCGGCATTCCATTCGCCCGTGTTTGTTACTACGATAGTGTCGGCCTCTATAACGATAATGATCACTACATTGGAACAAACGGTTACTCCGCCGCTGCCTGTCGCATAGTAGCGTAGATATTTGCCGTTGTAGGACATAGCCGCTGTTGTTGGCGGTGTAAAATTAGCCCAGCCGTCGTTTCCGGTATCGATTATCTGCCAGCCTTGCGCGGTTACTGTCTCTCCTGCGGGAAAAGCAATCAATGGCGCAACAAGGGAAATTGCGCTGCCCTCACGCCAAAAAGGAGCTGTGATGTCGGCAACACTCCCCCCCTTCGTCCACACCGCGCCGCTTCCGGGATTTGTTGTAATATATATTCCCGGCCCTCCGTCTAAATATTTGGTTCGCAAATCACCGGGGAATGGAGATATTGATGAAAAACCGGATGAAGTAATAGTTCCGTTGAAGGTTACGCTGGTCAGTCCGGTGCAGTTGTAAAAAGCAGAACTTCCAATGCCGGTAACGCTGCCCGGTATGGTTATACTGGTCAGCCCGCTACAGCCGGAAAACGCAGAACTCCCAATACTGGTTACGCTGTTCGGTATGGTTACGCTGGTTAACCCGCTGCAGCCATCAAAAGCAGAATCCCCTATGCCGGTTACGCTGTTAGGTATGGTTATACTGGTCAACCCTCTACATCCGGAAAACGCAGAACTCCCAATACTGGTTACGCTGTTCCCAATGGTTACGCTGGTTAACCCGCTGCAGCCATCAAAGGCAGAATCTCCTATGCCGGTTACGCTGTTAGGTATGGTTATACTGGTCAGCCCGCTGCAGCCGTCAAAAGCATTTTCCCCAATGCTGGTTATTTTATTCCCAATGCTTACGCTGGTAAGATTGGTATTACCGGAAAAACTAAAGCCATTCAGGCTGGTTACGCCGTTCCCAATGATTACATTTTCAAGCCCGGTACAGCCATCAAAAGCAGAATCCGCAATACTGGTTACGCTCACTGGTATGGTTACATCTGTCAGTCCGGTACAGCCATTAAAAGCAGAACTCCCAATGCTGGTTACGCTGTTTGGTATGGTTACGCCAGTCAGCCCGGTGCATCCGGAAAAAGCATAATCCGTAATGCTGGTTATGTCATCCCCGAATATGACGGACAAGGCGGTATTGTTGCTAAAGATAGTATTCCAATTGTTAGATGAAGTTGTCGGTATCTTATCTGTTTGTATGGTTACGGTCAGGTTTTGACAGTTACCAAAAGCATTATCCCCAATACTGGTTACGTTGTTTGGTATAGTTATACCGCTCAGCCCGGTACACCCATAAAAAGCATAGCTCCCGATACTCTCTACCGTATCGGGAAGAATAAGGCGTTCAAAAGACGTACACCCGTAAAAAGCGCCGTCGCCGATTTGCGTCAAGCCTTCGGGGAGTATCACAGAAAGGAGTTTGTCACGATCGCCTGACAACTCTTCGGGATATGCTGTGTATGTGTTGCCCATAACGCCGGTTACATCGCTCAGGTCAAGACGCGCATACCGTCCGTGCAAAGCGCTGAACAACTGCCCCAGGGCTTCGTCTCCGCCGGTTATGGGGACGGATAAACTCTCCCAATCTGCTGTCAGCTTCAGTTCATAGGGGTTATCTGCCGTATTTGCCTGCGCGTAAGAAAGATATTCCGAAAGCTCGGCTGCGCTTAAAAACACTCCCTCTTCGTTGTCAAAATCCCACGCCGAACCCTCCGCCACGGTGGTATGCCCGCTGTAGATGTGTATCAGTTCCGTCTTGGAACGCACCCGCCCGGTTACCACCCTTACCTGCACAAAGTAGTATCCCTCGTCCAGCGCGATACTGCCCGACGCGGCTTCAAGCAAATCTTTTGTGGTTACTTCGGTTCTGTCGGTACGCAGGATGTTGAGATTGGCGCCGTTCAGGTCCGCCGCGGGAAGCCCTATGTCGTACTGAAACACTCCCTTGACCCCGCTTCTTCTGGACAAATCTACCGTAACGGGAGTGGTAACGCCGGCCTCAATGGTAACTGTTTTTTCCCCCGACGCGGCAATGTAATGCCCGTCCAAAATGCCCTCTACATTTTCAATGTAGGTGTAGCCGGTTACCGTTACATTCCAGTTGCCCGGCACTAACTCTATGGAGAAAGGAAGGGTATCCACAGTTTCGCTTATGTTGTTTACCCCGCCGGCAAGGTAACGGAAGGTGAGCGCATAACGGGAGAACTCAGGCGCTTCGGGCAGCAATGTGCGTCCGTCCGTCCCGTCAAGATCGACGGTCAGGCGGCCCATGCCGGGAGATGGTTCCGCTGTGGGCGCGGCGTTATCCGTCTGCGGTTGATCTTGCGGATCGTTGTCGCAAGCCGCCGACAAAAATAAAACTGTCATCAGAATTAAACCGGTAAACATCTTTTTCATTTTTCCCTCTTCTTTCTTCATTCTTCTCTCGCTACGGTACGGTAAACGACCCCATCAGCGTACCGTTACCAACCGCATTCAGGGGGCTTCTGTACCGCTTGTAAATCAATACTCTGCCATCAGTCGTGACCATTGACGGATTAAAAGCCGGGTTTGGCGGATCGTCGCTGTAATACACGGCAAAAGCCATAACATTATCATAAGTGTCACCGCCAACCCAGTAAATCTGAACAACATTGCCTGAATTAACACTGAATGTGTAATAGCTCGGGCCTCTGCCATTTGCCAGACTCGCGTTTGTCGCAAGATTGGTTCCGTTTACGTTAATACGTAATGCTGCACCATTGAACCAGCCGGCACTAGTGTCAGCCCACATCGCAATGGTAACTTCATATTCATCCGTAACAAATACAAGAATGGTTACCGTATTGGAATAGTACGTTTCATCAATGCTGTTTGTCGCATAATACCGTAAATATTTACCGCTGTCGGACATATCTGCTGTTGACGACATGAAATCCGACCAGCCGCCGCTGCCGGTATCACTTATTTGCCAGCCCTGCGCAATTACCGTCTCAAGATAAACCGATGGCGCAGTAAGAGAAATCGTGATGCCCACGCGCCAGGCGGGCGCAACGATACTGCCAACTGCCGAGCTTACAACCACCACCACCGTATTTGAATAGTACGTTTCGCCGTTGCTTACCGCGTAATACCGTAAATACTTGCCGTGGTAGTACATATCAGCTGTTGCCGGCGGGGTAAAATTCGCCCAGCCGCCGCTGCCGGTATCGCTTATCTGCCAGCCCTGCGCGGTTACCGTTTGCCCTGCGGGAAGAGCAATCGCCGGCGCATCAAGAGAAACCGCGTTGCCCTCGGTCCAGACGGGTGCGGTGATGGATGGGGAACGATGCCACACCGCGTTGCTTCCGGGATTTGATGTAAAATATAGTCCCGGCCCTTCGTCTAAATACTTGGTACGCAAATCGCCGGGGAATGTAGAGGTTGATGAAAAACCGGATGAAGTAATAGTTCCGTTGAATATTACGTTGGTAAGCCTACTACAACCGTCAAAAGCATAATTCCCAATGCTGGCTACGCTGTCCGGTATGGTTACACCGGTCAGCCCGGTGCAGCCAGAAAAAGCATTATTCCCAATGCTGGTTACGCCATCCCCAAATATGACAGACAAGGCGGTATTGTTACTAAAAGCATCACTCCAAGTCGATATCTTATTTGTTTGTATAGTTACGGTCAGGTTTTTACAGTTGTCAAAAGCAGAACTCCCTATGCTGGCTACGCTGTCCGGTATGGTTATGCCGATCGGCCCGTTGCAGTTTCTAAAAGCATTATTCCCGATGCCGGTTACGCTGTCCGGTATGGTTATTGTACCTGTTATGCCTTGTCCAGCCATAATCAGGACGCTTAGACTCTTATTATATAAAATGCCGTCTACCGAGTTATATACGGTATTATTGGAAGCTACATTTATTGCTTGCAGTGCGGTGCAGCTGTCAAAAGCATCGCTCCCAATACTGGTTACGCCGTTCCCAATGGTTACACTGGTCAGCCCGGTGCAGCCGCCAAAAAGATTACTCCCAATGCTGGTTACGCTGTTCCCAATGGTTACGCCTGTCAGTCCGGTACAGCCGGAAAAAGCAGCATACTCAATGGTGGTTACGCTGTCCGGTATGGTTACTGTACCTGTTATACCTTGTGGAGCCCTTCTTAAAGAAGTTATGTTTTTGTTATATAATATGCCATCTACTGAGTTATATACGGTATTTTCGGGAACGACATTGATTGCTTTTAGCCCAGTACAGCCAGCAAAAGCCTCACCATAACCAAGCGCAATGCTGGTTACGCTATTCCCAATGGTTACGTTGGTCAGCCCGGTGCATCCGGAAAAAGCAGAACTCTCAATTCTGGTTACGCTGTCAGGTATGGTAATAGTGGTCAGCCCGGTACAGCCGGAAAAAGCAGAACTCCCAATGCCGGTTACGCTGTTCCCAATGGTTACGCCGGTTAGCCCGGTGCAGCCGGAAAAAGCAGAACTCCCAATGCCGGTTACGCTGTCCGGTATGGTAATAGTGGTCAGCCCGGTGCAGCCGGAAAAAGCAGAATTCCCAATGCTGGTTATGCTGTTCGCAATGGTTACACCGGCCAGTCCGGTGCAGTTTCTAAAAGCATAATCCGTAATGCTGGTTATGCCGTTCCCTAATATGACGGACAAGGCGGTATTGCTGCTAAAGATAGTACCCCAATTACTAGTCTGAGTTGTCGTTATATTGCCTGTTTGTATGGTTACGGTCAGGTTTGTACAGTTGCCAAAGGCAGCACTCCCAATGCTGGTAACACTGTCCGGTATGGTTACACCGGTCAGCCCGGTGCAGCCGGAAAACGCAGATTCCCCAATACTGGTTACGCTGTTCCCAATGATTACGCCGGTCAATCTGGTGCAGTATTCAAAAGCATTATTCCCAATACTGGTAACGCTGTCCGGTATGGTTACGCCGCTCAGCCTAGTACAGCCTCTAAAAGCAGAATCCCCAATGCTGGCTACGCTATTCCCAATGGTTACGCTGGTCAGTCTGTCACAACCGTGAAAAGCCCTTTCGCCAATTGCCGTCAGACCCTCCGGCAATATTATCGAAACCAGATAAAACCGGTTCGACGTATATGAATATGAAGTTGTGTTAAAAATACCGTCAACATTTGTAGCTTCGCTTAGGTCAACATTCACGTACCGACCATTCAATGCGTCATACATCTGTCCCAGAAATTCATCCGGTTTTGACAGAGCCGCCCAGTCCGTTATCAGCTTTACCGGATAGGGATTATCAGCCGTATTTACCGGCGCGGAGGACAAAAACGTCGAAAGCTCGGCAAGGCTCAGGTACACCCCTTCCTCGGTGTCAAAATCCCACGCCGCACCTGTCGCCACGGTAATATGCCCGCTGTATATATGTATCAGTTCCGTCTTGGAACGCACCCGCCCGGTTACCACCCTTACCTGCACAAAGTAGTACCCCTCGTCCAGCGCGATACTGCCCGACGCGGCTTCAAGCAAATCTCTTGTGGTTAATAAGCTTCTGTCGATGCGCAGGATGTTCAGGACAGCGTTGCTTAACACATCCTCGGGAAGCCCTATGTCGTACTGAAAAATACCCTCGACCCCGGTGTTTTCCCGGTACAAATCTACCGTAACCGGAGTGGTAACGCCCGGCGCGATGTAAACGGTTTCTTCCCCCGACGCTACAGGGTAATCTCCGTCCAAAATGCCCTCTACGTCTTCAATGTAGACATAGCCGGTTACCGATACACGCCAGTTGCCGGGCAATAGTTCTATCGAGAAAGGAAGGGAATCCGCAGTCCGGTTTATTTCGCTTGCCCCGTCCAGATAACTAAAGGTGAGCGCGTAACGTGAGAACACCGGCGTTTCGGGCAGCAACGTGCGCCCATCCGTCCCGTCAAGCTCGACAGTCAGGCGGCCCATACCAAGAGCGGGTTCCGCTGTGGGCGCGGCGTTATCCGTCTGCGGTTGATCTTGCGGATCGTTGTCGCAAGCCGCCAATAGAAACAAAACCGTCAACAGAATAAAACCGGTAAATACCTTTTTCATTTTTCCCTCGCTATTCTTCATTCCTCATTCCTCATTCCTCATTCTTCTTTCTTCTCTCGCTATTGACCGCGTCCGCCGGACAGGTTTGCCTATACCTGACGGCTATACCTGCATGGTGACAGTCACTTCCCAAAAACCAACCTCAAACACGATCACTGTTCAACGCCTGCCTGCATCCATAGGCAGCTCCGATCCGCAAACATCGGAAAACCGGCATATATATGACGGCTATAATTACCTATACACGGCGGCTAGACCTGCCTATGACCCACGGACATTTGGCCAATATATTTAAATCAATCAGTCCAATACCTATTGGCAAGTCAGTCCGCTATTTGCAGGCAAGGCTTGCCGGTGATCGCAGGCAAGCCCTGTCTTTACGCGCAGGCAGGCGCGGAACTGCCTAGTTTTCCTCCAGTGTGAAGCCGCTTGTTATGGTGCGGACGTTCTTCAGGAACTTCGAGGTAGAACCTTCAAACTGGGTGCGGATTTCTATCCTGACCGGAGAGCTTCCGGCGCCGGGCGCTACGCCGATTATTTTTGAAGGACTGTTCTCGGCAATGCGCGTCGCTTTTATTGTTTTCGACTCGTCGTTTACCGGCACGAAGTACACGCCTATTGAAGGGTCGTCGCCCGCTACTTTTATTTTATGTCCGTGTAAAATGAACTGGTTGCCCGGAAGATAGTGGGAGTTAATCGAGTTTTCTTCGGCGTCTATAAACTCGTCGATGTAGCCTGATGTGTCGGCAAGCCCATCTATGTCCACGGCGATGTGTTCGATAAGGCGGCGCAGTTTGGACAGGGCGCGGAAGCGGAAGGTGATTGGGTGCTTTTTCAGATCGCGCGTATCGGAGGTTGTATTGAAAGTTCCTCCGATGTTGGGGTGGATTGAAAAGTAGCCGGTGTTGACGGCGTAACCGTCGCAGAGCTGGTAAGCTGCTTCGTCAAAGAACTGCTTGACTCCCTCGATCAGATCCTCATAGTCGCCGCCGTAGCCTCCCCTGTTTTTAAGCGCGGCGCATATCTGCTCAATATTGAGGGAGGCTTCCGAGTCGGTACGTGCGATGTACGCGCCTTCGACATTGGGAAGGTAGTTGGGGTAGAGTTTGACTCTAATGCGGTGCAATACCTCTGTTACATTGTTTATGATTGCCATAATATGGCTCCTTGCTGTCCTATGGACAGCCTGCCGCGCTATGTTTTAACGCGGCTTTGTGGTTTTTAGCCGTTCCATGCGGAACTGCTATTCACCTCTTTTATCACTCCCTTTTCACTCACCCTCTTTTCCCACCTTCTTTTTACACTCCTTATTGTCACCTTCCTTAAAAACTATACTTAAACCCCGCGGGGATAAGACGAATTTTGCGGCGCTTTTGGCGTTGCCCTATGATGTTGTATCCATTTCCTTTTTGTTCATTGTTACCTTTTCTCTTCCCTCTTTTCTTCTCTTTCCTCATTCTTCTTTCTTCCCTCTTCTCTCCCTACGGTACGGTAAACGAACCCAGCAATGTGCCGTCGATGTCCATTGTGCCTCTTAACCCATAGACCAATGCGTTTGTACCGTTCCAACTGTTATTATTGCTGGAGGTAAACTCAGGGCTTGGCGGCGCAATGGTGAAATACGCGATAAACGAGTTTAGGTTTTGATAAGTCCCCGCAACCCAGTAGAACTGGATAACATCGCCCGATGCAACATAGAAGGTGTAGGTACTGCTAGAGCCGGTGGCTTTTACACCGGCGGCAAGCTGAGTCCCGTTTTTCACGATTCTCAATGCGCCAGTGCCGTCCCAGCCGTTGTTGCCAGAAGCATACATGGCAATGGTAACTTGATTAGGATAAAAGTCCGAAGCGTATACCGCAATTCTTACAGCATTGGAATAGTACGTTTGGCCGCCGCTTAAAGCCGCGTAATACCGTAAATATTTGCCGTTCAAGGACATATCCGCCGACGCCGGAGCTGTAACATTCGCCCAGCCGCCTGAGCCGGTATCGCTTATCTGCCAGCCCTGCGCGGTTATTGTTTGCCCGGCGGGAAGAGTAACTGTCGGCGCGGCAAGGGAAACCGCGCTGCCCTCGTGCCATGCAGGCGCGTTGATATTGCTTACTCCCACCAAATTCCCGTTTATCACGTTAATCGTATCGTTGGTGTAGCTATCGTTGTAGTTATTATTTCTTCTTATAAGTTCTATGCTTCCCAAATTGTTCCATGTTTCTCCGCTGAAGGTTCCGCGCTGGGCTGTTCCGTTCTCGGCATACAACGCCGCCCCTCCTGTACCGGCGGCGGTATTGCTTAAAGCACCCGCGTCTGAACCGTACACCGTGCCGGTAACAATACGGAAAGTTCCGTAACTGCTCATAAACACCCCGCCGCCGCGACCTCCGTTGGTGGTATTGCCGGAGATAGTTCCGCCGCTCATGGTAAAGGTTCCACCGGACACAAACACCCCGCCGCCGTAGTTACTACTGGTATTGCCGGAGATTGTTCCGCCGTTCATGGTAAAACTGCTACTGCTGCCGTAAAAACTCACCCCGCCGCCAGCATATGCGGTATTACCGGAGATTGTTCCGCCGTTCATGGTAAAACTGCTACTACTGCTGTCAATATACACTCCGCCGCCGTAGTTATAGCCAGAGGCGGTATTACCACTGATTGTCCCGCCGTTCATGGTAAAGGTTCCGCCGGACACATACACCCCGCCGCCGTAGGTAGAGGAAGAGGTGCTGTTGGTGGTGTTGCCTGAGATTGNCCCGCCGTTCATGGTAAAGGTTCCGCCGTTCATATACACCCCACCGCCGTAGGCTTTATCGTAGGGGTGGCTAACGCCGGGGATGGTGGTGGTGTTGTTGCCTGAGATTTCCCCGCCGTTCATGGTAAAGGTTCCGCCGCTCACATACACCCCGCCGCCACCATAGCCGAAGGTACCAGAGGGGGGGGTGGTGTTGCCGCTAATTGTTCCGTTTCGCAGTTCCAGTTGCGCATTTGAGCCGTTTACATACACCACCGCTCTGTTATTGTCCTGGGTTGCGCCGTTTTGGCCGCTGGTTAGCCCTTGCAGGGTCAGGCCGGCGCTGTCGATAATCAGGGTTTGATCGGCGGCAAGTGTTATTATACTGACACGGCTGGTCAGGTACAGTT
>JGI24698J34947_10002323_pt1 | contig 10218 bp, 7 predicted proteins | sample TergutMp193P3_FD_34947 | JGI IMG/M metagenome (IMG submission 34947) | reverse complement strand
TCATTGGCAGGTTTATGTACAAACATTGAGCCGCCCAAGCCTTTTAATGATTCATTACAGCCGCTTTTGGAGGGATTTAAATGTTAAACCGGACAGCAGTGGATTATTATATAATTTTTTAGATATTGAATAGTTACCATTAAATTCCAATTATCTTGCAATTTGATTAATTGAATTATTTTGTAATAAAATTTTTAAATCCAGACTGATTTATACTTAAAGGTATAATTGCGTTTCTTAATATTTTCATACGTTTCGCGTATAAATTCGGAGGTAAATATAGAATTCCCGAAAAATAATTCCGTGTCCTTGGTGTCCCCAGTGCCTCTGTGAGAGAAATTGAGAATTAAGTAACGCATATAGCGCCTGATGCTTAGACGAAAATCTTTCCCGGGTTCATGATGTTGTTCGGATCCCAGGCCCGCTTAAGCTGCCGCATGAGTTCCAGCTCCCCTGGGCTTACCAGGTCTTTGAAGAACTCCCTGCGTTTTAAGCCAATGCCATGCTCGCCGGATATTTTCCCCCCCGCTTCTTTGGTGATTGCGTAGAGTTCCCCCTGGCAGGCTTTTTCGTTCCTTTTCCAGTCCTCCATGCCCATATCAGGGTCTTTGACCAATGTCGCGTGGAGGTTGCCGTCTCCCGCATGGCCGTAGCACGGGATCTGTATGCCGTATTTTTTCCCCAGCCGTTCCAGCTCCGGGATTATCGAAGGGATGCGGGAAATGGGTACCACGATGTCCTCAATGCTCTGAATCGGGCTGAATACCTTAAAGGCCTCTGCGATGTTTCGCCTGACGCTCCATATACGTTCGATGTTGTTACGATCCTCGGCCACATACACCTCCAGTGCGCCCTGACTTTCGCATAACTTACCTGTTTCGATGAGGTCGGCCTCAACCTGAGCCGGATCGGAGCCGTCCAGCTCTATAAGCAGCATCGCGCCGCACTCTTCATACGGGAGGCTTTCATTGAGGTATTTACAGCTCGTCTGCACCGAAAGCTTGTCCATGAATTCAATGCTCGTGGGCGTGACCCCGCGGCAAAGGATTTCCGGGACAAGATCAATGGCATCTTTGGGGCTCCTGAAAAGCGCCAGAAGATCCGACTTCGCCGCCGGGTAACCAATGAGGCGTATTATCGCCCTGGTAACAATGCCCAAAGTCCCCTCCGAGCCGACCACAAGGGATTTAAGATCATAACCTGTAACGTCCTTTGCGAGCTTGCCCCCCAGTTCCACAATTTCGCCTAACGGAGTAACGAGGGTAAGGCCCAGGACATAGCGCCCGGTAACGCCGTATTTTACCGCCTTGCCGCCGCCCGCATTTTCGGCTATGTTGCCGCCTATGACGCAAGTCTGAAGGCTCATGGGATAACCGGCAAAAAAAAGCCCCCTCTCCTCGACCGCCTTTGCAAAGTCGTTTGTGACCATGCCGGCTTCGACCACGGCAAGCATATTCTCCCTGTCCACCTCGATAAGGCGGTTCATTTTCTCAAGGGAAATGACGATGCCGCCGTACTCCGGAATGGCCCCGCCGGAAAGCCCGGAACCCGCGCCCCTGGGGGTGATGGGGACAAGTTCCCGGTTCGCGAGCTTTACGACCGCGGCAACATCTTCTGTACTTGCGGGAAGAACCACCGCCTCCGGGCTGTGCCCGTACTCATTGCTATCGGTTTCGTCATGGGAATAAGCGTCCAGTTTTTCACTGTCAACAATGACGTTGCCCTTTCCCACAATGCCCCTGAGTTCCTCAAGGATCCCATTTGTAAGCGTATTGTAAGCTCTTCCATTTTTATTATTATCGCTCATTTCATTCCCCGTTGAACGTTAAGGCGTTTACGCAATTCCCCCAGCACTTCAAAGGCATCTGCGACAATTGCCAGATCCGCGACTTTGTGGAGATTGGCGTCCGGATCGATGTTAATCGAAACAATGGTTTCGCTGGTTTTGATCCCCGCCAGGTGCTGAATCGCGCCCGATATGCCGACACCAATGTAGAGCTTCGGCGACACGGTCTTGCCCGAAAGGCCCACCTGGTGGGGATAGCTTATCCAGCCCCTGTCCACCGCATCCCGGCTTGCCCCGACCTCCCCGCCAAGGCTTTTGGCAATCTCACGCAAAATAGTGAAGTTCTCTCCCTTCTTGAGCCCCCGGCCCCCGGCCACAATTACCTCGGCTTCCTCAAGGTTTGCGAAGCCCGTTTCATCCCGGCGATACGCTTTCACCTTTGTACGCTCCTCCCTGAAGGCCGGAAAACGGCCGCCGCCAGGGAGGGTATCACCTAATGAAAAGCGAATAACGCTGCCCTCCCGTTTGGGGTCTTCCGGCAGGGGCTGCGAGGAGCGTGGGCGGACCGTCGCCATCTGGGGCCTGTGATCCGGCGTCTTGATGGTCGCCATGATATTGCCCCCTATTGCGGGCCTGGTCTGAAGCAGGCAGCCGGTCCCTTCCTCTATATCGAGGCCGGTGCAGTCCGCTGTAAGCCCGGCGTGAACCTTCACAGCCGTGTAGGGCATGAGAGTTCGGCCCATGGAAGTTGCCGCGCCCAGGATAATCTCAGGTCCGTAGTCCCTGATGAGGGTTTCCAGAACGACGGGAAAAGTATCGGAGGTAAAGTAGCGAAGCCCCTCGTCCTCGACGGCAATGACCTCATCCGCGCCCCTGTGGATAAGCCCCTTTAAGGTTTTTTCCTCAAGAACCGGGCCTATAAGTATAGAAGAAAGTTTTCCTCCAAGCTTGTCCGCAAGCTTCCTGCCCCTGGAAAGCAGTTCAAAGGAAACCGTTTTAAGGGTCCCTTCGTATTGTTCAGCCAAAGTCCATACGCAGGCCCTCATACAAGCCTCTTTTCGACTAACAGGGCCATAAGCTCGTCCAGCGCCTGACGTACAGATTCTTCATCCAGCGCCATGATCATCCTGCCCCCCCTGGAAACGGAAGGGGTCTCGATTTTTACAACCCTGGTGGGCGAACCCTTGAGGCCGAGACAGGCGAAATCCGGATCCAGATCATCCGCTGAATAAACCGGAATTTCCATCTCGCGTGATTTGATCTTTCCCTTAAGGGTGGGAAGCCGTGGCACGGCGATTTCCTTTACCACCGTTACAAGACAGGGCAGCGGGGCCTCAAGCGCCTCGTAGCCTTCCTCCACAAGCCGCTCCGCGAGGATACGGCCAGGTTCGTCCCGACTCCGCTCAATTTTTTCTATTTTCGAGACATAGGTAAGGGCCGGGATGTCCAGCCATGCCGCGAGGGCCGGCCCCACCTGGGCGGTGTCCCCGTCGGTGGCGCGTTCACCTGCAACGATGATGTCAAACGAGCCAAGCCTGGCCACGCCGCGGCTAATGGTGTAGGAGGTGGCCCAGGTATCCGCGCCGCCGAATCGCTTGTCAGAAAGAAGGGCGCAGTGATCGCAGCCCATCGCCGCCGCCTCCCTCAAGACCCGCATGGCCGCAGGGGGGCCCATGGAGATTGCGGTTACCTCCCCGCCGTAGCTTTCTTTCAGCCTGAGGGCGGTTTCTATTGCGTAGAGATCAAGGGGATTCACCACATTTTCCACCCCGGCCCGTATCATGGTTCCGGTAGCGGGATCCATTTTCACGTTGCCGCTTTCGGGAACCTGCTTGACAGGCACAAGTATCCGGAGGCCGCTTTCAGAAAACGCCGTATCGTTTTTCATAGATCGCCAGCATACCACTAAACAACAAGGCAGGGAAAGTCTCCGCAGCGTGGACAAAACAAACAAAATCAGGTTATACTTTTAATAGATACAAGGAGTAATCATGATACGAGGCGGCGATATAGTAAAGGGGAGCTGTCTGCTTCAAAACGGACAGCCGTTTCTTGTGGTGGAACGCGAATTCCATACTCCCGGCAAGGGAACCGCCATTGCCAGGGTGAAGATGAAGAGCATCAAAGACGGCTCAGTGCTGACCGTCACAATCCCGACCCAGCAGGAAGTGGAAGACGCCCAGGTTGAGTACCACACCTGCCAGTTTCAGTATGCGGATCAGGATAATTACCATTTCATGGATACCGAATCCTATGAGCAGAACGAGATTCCAATAGCGGGCAACGAGGACAAAAAATTCTACCTCAAGGAAGGGGAATCATATGAATTGACCTTCTGGGAAGGTTCGGTGATTGATATAAAGATTCCCTACAAGGTGGTTTTCACGGTGGCCGAATCGGAGAACTATGTCAAGGGCGACACGGTATCCGGAGCGACCAAACCCATAGTCACCGAAACGGGGCTTACCGTCCGGGTTCCCCTGTTCATCAAGCAGGGCGAGAAGATCAGGGTAAACACCGAAAGCAACGAATATGTTGAACGCGTGAATGAGTAACTACCAATAACGCATAATTTATGCGAAAAAACCTGGCCGTACTTTTATTCTGTTTTTTTCTCGCCATCGCGCATGGCCAGGACGAACGGCCTTCCGTTGCACTGGTTCTCGGCGGAGGCGGTGCGCGGGGCTATGCCCATATCGCGGTTCTGGAACTGATTGAGGAACTGGGCATCCCCATTGACATGGTAGCCGGTGTAAGCGCCGGCGCGATTGTGGGCGGGCTTTACGCAGCGGGATACAGCCCTGCCATGATTCTGGAAACCCTTGAAAGGCGGGATTGGGCTTCCTTCTTTCAGGATCGCCGTGTTTCCGCTTTTTGGAACAGGAGTGACGAGCTTCCCCTGGCCTTAAGCGTGGGTTTTTCCGACGGGGCTTTGGCCCTTGACCTGGGAAAGGGTTACTCTACGGGCCAAAGGGTCTATGAGCTCTTCAAATCCCTCACGCTAAAAATTCCGTCATACTTTGACTTTGACAATCTTCCCATTCCTTTCCGGGCCGGAGCAGTGGAAGTGCCTGGAGGTAAATTTTCGCTTATTGGAAACGGGGATCTTGCCGAGGCGATCCGTGCAAGCATGAGCATACAGGGGGTCTTTGAGCCATTTACCATTGACGGGAAAAGCTACGTCGATGGCGGGATGCTCAACAACCTTCCTGTACGGGAAGTCCGGGAAATGGGCTTTGATATTGTCATCGCGGTGGACCTCTTCGTTTCCCCGGAAGAATTTGATACATCGCCAGTCGAGCTTCCCGATCTGATGGCCATCCTTTACACCAGCCAAATCAGCAAGGAACACCATAGCCTGGCGGATGTGGTCTTGTTCCCGCTTCCGGCGGACGCGTCCCTGGCTGACTTCGGCAAGGGCCGCGAGATCTACGCCCTGGCCAGGGAAGAACGGGAAAGGCTCACCGCCCTCCTTGGGCCGGTAAAGGAAATGATTAGCGCCGGATTCTCCGGCAGGGAGTCCGGCATTCCGTCCGAGATTTCGTCAGATGCTTTTGAAAGCTACGTTGACATGCCGTCTTTCGTACCCATGAGGATAACCATTAATGGGGCGCTGAACCGTGATCGCACTTATATCGAGAAGGCGTTTTCCCGCCTTGTTATGGGCAAACCCCTGGAAGGGGAAAACGTAACGGCCCTTCTGGAGAGCATTTACGAAACCGGCAATTACCACGGGGTCAACGTTCGGACTGATCTACGCTCCGGGGAAGCGTTTCTTGAACTCATCCTTTACCCTGAGACCAGGAACAGGTTCATGCTCCGATCCGCCCTGGACTTTGAAGGGACCTTCTCTTCCAAAACCTTTGCCAGTACAGCCTTAAGGGGCGGCGTTGAATTCCTGGGTAAAGACGGTTTTTCCCTGCTTCTCAAAGCGTCGATTATGGATGAGCTTTCCCTCGGTCTCTCGATGCTCAGGCCAATGGGGCCCCATTTCTATCTTGCCGCAGAAGCTGACCTGGTTCGGGAACAGGAGCTGACGGTAACGGGAATACTTGGCAGGGAAGAAACCGCGCCGGATCGTTTCCTCTATTTTCGCGGGGCCCTGAAAGGGGGCCTGCGCGTAAACCGCCATAACTCCTTGAGCCTTTGGCCTGAATATCTCTGGTTCCGCATGGCCCTGCCGGGTCTCGGCGGTGACTTCAGGGAAGATGACCAGGCCTTTTCAATAGCGGGCATTGCCGTGGCCTATACCTACAGCAATCTGAATCATTCCCTTTTCCCTTCACGAGGTTTCCGCCTGAGGCTCGAAAATAATTTGCGGTTTAACCTGGATAAACCTAAACCATTTGATCTTGTGAGCCTCGATCTTGCCGGGGCGATCCCGTTAAGCAGCAATTTCAGCATTGGCCTCTCCGGTTTTGTCTCTTCCGTTTTTGGAGAGCCGGAACTGCCCCCCGAAATTTCCACCTTCGCCCTGGAGGGCGTCCAAAGGGTCTACTTCCCGCACGCATCGGATGTCTTCTCAGGCGAGAAGAGGGCGGCCCTTTCATTAGCGCTCAATTTTGAACCGTTTGAAAATTTGAGCATCCTTGGGGGAAGGCTTGTCTTCTCCCTGGCCTTCGCGGCCGGCCGCGCGAATTCGTTCACGTGGGCAAAAGCCTGGGCATTAGCCCGGGAAGAATGGGCTGGCTTTAGGATGGGGGGCCTCATCTGGAATGCGTGCTTTGGCGCGGCCCTGATCCCGGTAAGGAATTTCGGCCTTCAGGCAAGGGCCGGTGCAGGCGGCAGCGGGAAGGATAAGCCCGTGCCCTTTGTTTCCCTTGACATAGGATTGAGCGGGTTCCAGAAGCGCCTGTTCTAAATGATTACGCCTTGCCGGTGGGCATATAAGCACGAAGCTTATCAATAACCTCGTGAAAATCAACCGGTTTCCCGATGTGGTTGTCCATGCCCGCATCAAGGCACCTTTCAATATCATCGCGGAACACATTGGCTGTCATGGCAATAATCCGGACGGTTTTGGCTTCGGGAACTTTATGCGCCCTTATTTGACGTGTTGCCTCATAACCGTCCATTTCCGGCATTTGCACGTCCATTAAAATCATGTCGTATTTACCTGGCGCTTCCTTAAACATCCGCACCGCCTCCACGCCGTTTTCCGCGCAGTCTATTTCCAGTTGTGTAGGTTCAAGCAGGGTCTGGACAATTTCGCGGTTGATATCCACGTCCTCAACCAGCAGAATATGCCGACCCGCGAAAATACCGTCAATATTGTTATACGCTTCCCCCATCTGTTCACGGCCCAGGCTCATGCACTCCTTTATTACGTCCATGATGTCCGACGGGAACAGGGGCTTGGAGAGGAATTTGTCAACACCGGCCCTTGTCGCATCTGATTCTATCGAAGTCCATTCGGCTGCGGAGATCATTATTACCACCGATTTCGACGTTGCCCGTTTTTTTAGTTCCTCCGCCAGTTTTATGCCGTCCATAACAGGCATTTTCCAGTCAACAAAATAAATATGGTAATCCCCGTTACGCATAACAAGCCCAAGGGCCTCTTCACCGCTTAAGGCAGTATCGCAGCAGGACAGGCCGAAACCCTCCGAAATCTCAACGAAATAATCCAGAATATCCCTGTCATCGTCAACCGCCAGAACACGTACATTGCTCAAACTGACATCCGGCGCCAAAAGCCCCTCGTATATACGCTCGCCGTGTTTTACATGGATGGTGAATGTAAAGGTGGAGCCTTTGTTAACTTCGGATTCCACCCATATTTTGCCGCCCATCATTTCCACGATGCTCCTGGAGATCGCGAGCCCCAGCCCTGTCCCCCCGTATTTGCGCGTGGTGCTGGACTCTGCCTGCTCAAAAGAAATGAATATGCGCTTTTTCTGTTCTTCGCTCAGACCAATCCCCGTGTCGCTCACGGAAATCTGCAAATTGCATAGACCGTCTTCTTCCCCCAAAAAGCGCGTGTCAAGAACGATGGAACCAAACTCGGGCGTGAATTTCACCGCGTTTCCCAACAGATTTGTAATGACCTGCGCTATCCGCTGATCGTCCCCAATCAGAAACCTGGGAATGTTTTTATCGATGTGTACCGCAAATTTCTGGTGCCTCTCGTCCACGCGGAAGTTAACGACATTCACCACACGCTGAAGCATCTTCTCAAAATTAAATTCCGCAGGCGCAAGATCAAATTTGTTGGCCTCAATTTTGGACATATCCAGGATATCGTTTATAACACCCAAAAGATGATTCGATGCGTCTTCTATTTTATTAAAGCAATAATCCTTTCGTTCAATGTTTTCGGCTGCCTTTCCGATTGTGGTCATGCCTATTATCGCGTTCATCGGGGTGCGTATCTCATGGCTCATGTTTGCAAGGAACGCGCTCTTGTGCCTGCTCTCCTTGTCGGCTTTGTTTTTTGCCCTGTCGATTCTGATAAGGATAGCCATCAGCACAGCCGCAAACGCCGCGCCCAATAAACCCAAAATATAGGCCAACCTTGTAAGGCTTTCATAGAACGGGCCTTCAGGCGTAACAAGGCCCACATACCATCCGTTTGAAAGCCTGCGGAAAAAAGTAATCGATCTATTGCCTATATAATCATCCATTGATCCCGCAGAAACATTTTCCCCCTCCATCATTTGAGGCACATAGACATGGGGGGGAAAATCTTCGTTTCTCGCATCCATGCCCACAAAAGGTTCGTTTGGATGGGCAAGCACAATAAATTCACGGCTTATTAGCATACCCCAGCCATCGCGGTCAATGGCTGTTTCGACAATACCTTCACCGAAAACATCAATAAACAGCCGGAGACCGACAATGCCAATCCGGTTTCCCGCGTCATCAAAGACGCAGAGCGAGTATATAAGGATATTTCCTTTGTTACTCATATCAGAGTAAGAAACAATTTCCGCTATGCCGCCGTTTGCGTCAATGGCAGCCTGATACCAGGGGCGCTCTGTTGGGTGGAAATTTTGCGGAAGATCCCAGGTAAAATTTTCCATTAAAATAGGTCCCCCCGGGATGGTTTCAAAATAACCGAAAATGCCGTCCAGGCTTGAAATGGTATACTCACTTGAGGCCAAAAACCCGGACATGGAAGTAAAATAATGCCGTAACATATTGACGTTGTCATCATGCGACATTATGGTCTTTACCGTCTCCGCAATACCGGCCAAACTCATTTTGGGATTATTCAGGTCATTCTCAATTTGGGTTTGCACAAGCAGAATCACATTCTCTGCGTTGCGTACCAGGTTATTTCTTATTATGTCGCGTACAAAAGCGTAGCTAAAAACTATCATCGCCAAAAAAGCCAGTGCCGTAAACAAAAGCTGGGTGAACAGGGGCCGTTTGTCAGAGTCATCGCTATTTTGCCGGGCAGATGAATTAGCCTTATTTTCCACAATACTGGCAGTATATCTGGATATTTTGGAGTTCGTCCAGTGGATCAACCCAGACCCGCTTTCCTGCGGCTGTAAACATCGTAGAACACCGCCAGAAGCAGGATCAACGCCTTGACCACGTACTGGTAATGGGTACCCAAGTTCATCAGGGACATCCCGTTATTTATGGCGCTCATAACAAGGCCGCCGACTATGACCCCGATTACGGTTCCTATGCCGCCGCTTGCCGAAACACCGCCGATGTAACACGCGGCGATGGCGTCCATCTCGAAGAGATTGCCGGCCTGCGGCAGGGCGCTGTTCATGTAGCCGGTGGAAATGACGGCGGCAAGTCCCGCAAGCCCGCCCATGAAGCAAAACACGATGAAAATGACCAGTTCCGAATTGATACCGGAAAGCTTCGCGGAACGGGGGTTGCCGCCGACGGCGTAGATATAGCGCCCCATAACGGTGTTATTCAGAATAAAGTGAAACACAAAAACGGTAATGCCCAGCACCAGCGCCACAATTGGAAGACCGCGATACCTCGCGAAACGATCCGCAAGGCCAATCACCAAAAGGCTTATCAGCACCAGCTTCGTGATAAATATCGGGAACGGGGAAACCTCAAACTCATTGGCTATTTTCTTCCTGCGTCCCATGAATTCGACAACNTAAAAGATCACCAATACAACTATCGCGGCCACTAAAGACATCGGCAGATAGGGGCCAATCCTGCTTGTATGAAATATCTCGTCCAGGGTTCCCGTAGAAAGATGGGAATAGCCGGTGTCTTTAAGGCCGATGGGAGTTACTCTGGTAACAATGTAGGTAAGGCCCCGGAAAAGCAGCATTCCGGCAAGGGTTACGATAAACGCCGGTATTTTTGCGTAAGCCACCCACACTCCCTGAAAAGCGCCGATAATCGCGCCCATGACAAGCGAAGCCAGCAGTGTAAGGGGCATCCCGATACCGGTATTGTAAAGCATCGCGCTTAACGCGCCGACAAAGGCGCAGACAGAACCGACC
>JGI24698J34947_10002322_pt1 | contig 10223 bp, 13 predicted proteins | sample TergutMp193P3_FD_34947 | JGI IMG/M metagenome (IMG submission 34947) | reverse complement strand
CGGCGGAATTTCCCGATAACTGCAAGGTAATTATTGAGCGGAGGAATTGATATGGCGCGTAAAAGAGGCGGAAGCGGAGCGAAAAACGGACGGGATTCCAACCCGCAATATCTGGGCATCAAGGTTTTTGGCGGCGGCGCCGTAAAAGCGGGCACCATCATCGTCCGCCAGCACGGAACCAAAATCCACCCCGGCGAAAACGTGGGCTGTGGCGGGGACTATACCCTCTTTGCCCTCAAGGACGGCACGGTTTCCTTTGTCCAGCGCCGCGGTCGCAAGATGGCAGCCGTCATTCCCACGGAATGACGCGTGGTTCAGTACGCAAACCAGATCCACTGTTACCAAATCAAATTATCCCCCTTGAACACGAAAAATGGCAGGATTATCGCGTCGAATTCCACTATACGGCGAAAAATTACTATGATGTAGAAATTAATCGCTCAAATGACGGTTTTCATGTAGCCTTTATCAAGAAACCCTTTGACATGCCTTATGAGAAAATGCCGGACGATACCGACAAGTTGTTTCAACCGTGGTGGGATGAAGTCAAAGCGTGGGGAATTATTAAAGACGGGCGCTTGATTGCCGTTGTTGAAACAGCGGTGGAGGGCTGGAGCAACCGGCTTCGCGTCACCGAGTTTTGGGTGGATGACGCCTATCGTCGCCGGGGACTCGGCACAGCGCTGATGGACGTTGCCATTCAGCGTGCAAAAACCGAGAAACGCCGGGCGGTAATGCTGGAAACCCAGTCCTGCAACGAAGTGGCGATTGACTTTTACCTTGCCTACGGGTTTTCGCTCATAGGGTTCGACGCCTGCGCCTATCAGAACAACGATGTAAAGCGCAAAGAAGTCCGCATGGAGATGGGGATTTTTTTGTAGTTGTAACTTTCCACTTTTCCGTATACCTTTAAGCTATGGACTCCCAAGTAAAACCATCCATCGAATTACTGATACAGAATATAAAGCGGCTCATTTCGATAGACACCAAAAAACTGGAATATATTATCGCCGCGCAGATTGCCGGGGGGCATGTGATCCTCGCGGATTCGCACGGCGTGGGGAAAACGTCGCTGGCACGCGCACTTGCGGCATCGATCCGCTGGCGCCCGGAAGACCTGGTCGGCGGGGGCAACGTCAAAATGGAGGGTTTCAACCGGATTCAGTGCACGGTTGACCTTCTGCCGCAAGACATACTCGGCTACAACCGCTTTATCGGGAACTCCGGGGAACTGATGTTTAACCGGGGACCGATTTTCGCGCACTTTGTCCTGTGCGACGAAATCAACCTGCTCACGCCAAAAACACAGGGGAGTTTCCTGCAAGTAATGGAAGAGCAAAGCGTCAGCATCGAGGGCAAGCTTTACCAGTTGAAGGACCCATTCTTCATCATCGCGACCATGAACTTGAAAGGCGTCCACCTGTTCCCGCTTCCCGCACCGCAGCTCGACCGCTTCATGATACGCCTCTCGCTCGGCTACCCTTCCGCCGAGGACGAGGCGGCGATTGTTAAGCGCCACGGCAGGGCGGACGCGTGGGACAACTTTGAAAGCGTGATTGACTCAAGCGATCTCATACGCTGGAAGAAGATGGTGGACGAGGTACAGATGCACGACGATGTATGCACGTATCTTGTTGAGTGCGTCAGGCAGACGAGGGTTCACCCGGATATCGAGACACCGGCGAGTCCCCGCGCCGGTGTGAGGATTTCGCGGCTGGTTCGCTCGCTTGCAATGTGCCGGGGTCTTGACTACGTGCCGATTGACCTGATAAAAGAAACTTTTGTCCTCGCCATGGCGCACAGGATCATCACACGCGACCCCTCAATAGCCCCGGAAGAGCCGCTCCAGGGCATCCTCAACCAGGTGCCGGTGGAACCCAGGGGGCGCTGATTGATCCGTCCCCATTTTCGCCCAGGAACCACGCCGGCAGGTTTCGCCGTCATTGCCATTGGACTTGTCCTGCTGATTCATTCGCTTACCGTCCGCAACGCCTACGAGATCGTGCTGTCAGCGGTGGTCACGCTCCTGTGGGTGGCGCTCTACGCCGCTGGCAGGTGGGGGAAACGCCGGCTGGCGGCGATGGAGCCAAACTGGAAGCCGCCTTCCCCCCTGACCGCGAACACGCAGGAGGAAACCCTGATCACCGGCATCGGTTTTCCAGCGCCCTGGTTTTTCCGCCTCCATGTTATCATCGAAGGGCGCTTTTTCCCGTCCGGCGCGCCGGAGGGATGCCCCGTCTTTCTTGAAACCGAGGTTCCCGAGAGGTCACCTTCGGCGAGCCTCCGCCTCAGCTTTCCCATGTCCGGGATCTTTCAGGGGGAGGGTTCCTGCCGCCTCAAGGACATCTTCGGTTTTTTTTCGTTTCACTGCGGCCTTCCCCAACAACGGACGGTAAACGTCTTATGCCCGCCCACCGTGAGGAAGCGGCTCCGCGTAGACCCCCAGTCCGGGGCGGAGGACAGGCGCAGCAAGACCTCGGACGATGAGGAACGCTACTATATGCGGGAATATGCCCCCGGCGACCGCTTCCGCGACATCAACTGGAAGAGTTCCGAGCGCATTGCCACGCTTATCACCCGCATATCGCCTGACACCCACGAGAAAACCTGCCGCATCGAAGTGTATTTCCGCAACTACGGACCCATTGCGGCGTCACTCGAGGAGCTTTGGCTTCTGGATCGGGCGAAGGCGCGGCTCGCGCAGTTCCTCAGGCTCCTGAAAGAGAGCGACGACAAGTATATTTTCACAGTTTACACCGCCCAGGAGACCTGGGATCTGGAGGACAAGGAGGAACTTGAAGCATTTCTGGAAAAACTTGCCGCTTTGCCGTTTTCCCCTGCCACAAATCAGCACGCAATGGCGGCAACGTCGGGGGAGCTATTCGTCTTTTCCACGGCGTGTGACAGGGGTCTTCAGTCTTTCCTTATCACCTGTAACCCGCGGCCGGTTACCGTTTTTCTTGTTGAGTCCGCCGATGAAAAAAGGCGGAATGAGGCGGAGACACTCGCCGTGTCGGAGTTCGCGGGGGCGGGCTGCGTTCCCCTTCCCGGATGGCTTTTCCGGCGGGATAAGCGGCGATTGACAATTGCTGCGGACCATTTAGAGAGAGATTACGCGGATACTTGCCTATGGAAAAAATGAGAAAAGTCCCGGTCATTTTGTTCTTCGCGAAACTTGCCCTTTACCTGAGCGTTGTGGGGCTTGTAACACTCCATCCGGGAATCGTTGTCTCCTACGATCGCAACGGCGTGTTTCTCTGGTTCATCATTATTCCCCTGGAAGCGCTCATCGCCTTTTTCCCTGCGCCGGGGGGAAGACCGCGCAACAAAGCGATCCTCGCCCTTCTACCCTTTGTGGTGATTCCGTTTTGGATCGGAGGTCTCGGGCTTGATGCATTGGGCATTCTCGGCGCCGGTTTGTTGAGTTTCACCCTCACCTTCCTCCTATTTCACTACCCCCGCCTGGGAAAACTCGCGGTGCTGGAACCCTTCTTCCTGGTCTGGATGTGCCTTCGCCTCCTCGCCTTTTCCCGATCCGGGGAGGAAGCCTCCGGCGAGAGCCTCGGCCTTACCCAGTTCATCCTCGTCTGGACGCTTATCGTATTCCTGTTTCAAAACGCCATAATTTACTTTTGCCTTTACCCGAAAAGCCTTGGAGGGATCAACCGTGAAGGAACCCTCTGCTTCCTTATCGGGTCGGCAGCGCTCATCGCGGTTTTTTTCCTGCTTCCGCCGGACTTTGTCCGAAACACCATCATTTCCAATTTACTGCCGGATCAGGTGGACAGCCGTCTCAGGGACATTTCCGACTATGGCTTGCCGGAAGAGGGACAGAGAGACAGCGATTGGCGCGAAACCATCCCACGGGATCGAAACGGCGGGCGAACGCCGAGGCTTCAGGGCCTTGCCGAATCGGATTGGCCAGGCGAAGGCAACAGGCGGGGAAGTCGCGGAAACGACGGGGAAGGCGGCGAGTCCCGTCAATATGCGGTGATGGTCGTCGCTTCAAAGCAGGACCCGGTGTATATGGGGGACGCCTTCCGGGGAAGGTTTGACCCGGTAGAAGGCTTCCTCCTTTCACCGGAAGAAAGCCTCAATCAACTGCCCTCGCAGCGCCTGTTCACGACATGGTTCGACACTGAACGGCTTTTCGACCGCAGGAGGGTGCGGCAGGAGGTGTTTTCGCTGTCAACGCTGTCGCAGAGGTATCTGCCCTACCGCCCTTACGCCATCGAGCCGACTGTCCTGAGCGAGAGTTCCGGCCCTTTCAGGTACATCCACACGATTACGGCAAACACCCACGACGGGGATCCGCTGGAACTGGTCGGCTTCCCAATCCGCGAGATGAACGCCTCAGAGAGAACCCGCCTCTCGCCCTATCTTGAGCTTCCCCTGAACGAAGACGACAGGGCGTTTTTCAGCGAGTACCTTGCCGGTGCGCTGGAGGACTGGCGGGAAAACCGTGAATCCATCATTCTGAATGACTTCTATCTTCTCTCGATTTACCAAAACACTTTTCGTGGAATCGGCAGTGAATACATGGAGAGGATTATCGCCCTCCTGTCGCATTTCCGCACGTACCAGTACGATCTACAGAACAACGACGATTCTTCCGTCGGCAACCTGAAAAGTTTTCTTTTTGAAACCATGAACGGCGACTGCGTGGAGTTCTCGAACAGCCTCGCGCTTCTCGGCCGTCTCGCCGGCATCCCGTCACGGGTGGTGACCGGCTACCTCGCCTCCCAAAGCCTGCAAACGATGGCTCACCGGCGCGGACTTGCCGCTTTACAGAACCAAATCCCGGTCTTGCAGGGATTCGCTTTACGCGACCTGTACCTGGTCACGAACATGCACGCCCACTCCTGGACGCAATTTTACATCCCCGATTACGGGTGGCTTGACTTCGAGGCGACCGCCTTTGCCATCCCCCCCATTGGGTCCGGCGACTTCAACTCGTGGGACGTGGTCATCCCCATCATAGACCCCAATAGAACTTTCGCGACAAGCCGCCCCTTCCCCTGGCGGCCTGTTCTCCGTGTTATCGCACTGCTTCTGGCGCTTACGCTTGCCGGCGCATATACAATCCGCTATGGCAGGGAAGCGGTCCTGTTCTTTGGCGCAAAGCGCGGCGGCAGGGAAGGCGCCCGCGCGCTTTACCTCCTCTTGTTGGCACGCCTCGCCGCCGAGGGAAAACCTATCAAGCCCGCTTCGAAGACCGCGCTTGAGTACTCAGAGCTGTTCCCGGAAACGGGGGAAGATTTCACCGTCTTTGCCGCCTCATACGCGGAACTTCGCTGGCGCGAATTCAAAGACAGCGCCGAAAAGGAAGAAGTCTTCAGCCGCCTCGAACAGGGTTATCAAAACATCCTCGCCTCCGCCCACAAATCAGGATTCCTTGCATTTATAAAGCGTGTCTTCAGTTTAAGAGGGCTGTTTTATTTATGATAACTTGCAAATTCTCACGCAGAGGCGCGGAGCTCGCAGAGGACGCGGAAAAAGAAAAGCAAAGTAAAAGTTCGTTGTGTTTGTGTGGTTCGTGGTTAAATTTTTTCGGTATAATTTTTTTCACTCTGCTTCTTCTCGGCTGTTCGCAGAGGTCCGACTGGGTGCAGTTCCGGGGGAAGGGCGGCATGGGGGCGAGCGCCTCGCGGATATCGCCACCTTTGGGCGTGCGCTGGAAGATAAAGCTCCAGTACGATGACAAAATAATCTCAAGCCTCAACCCGCCGGTGGTCCTGGGGGACACGATCTACTTCGGGTCGGCGGACGGTAACTTCTACGCGCTGGACGTGGAAAGCGGCTACATGCGTTGGGTGTTCAAAAGCGGCGCGGAGATCAACTCAATTCCTTACGTCGATGAGAGCCATGTGTACTTCGGCAGCAAGGACGGGAAACTCTACGCACTGTCCAGGGAGACCGGCGACGAAATATGGAGCTTCCCCGTTTACAGCCAGATCAACTCACAGGTGGAGCGCTACAAGGATTACGTCGTGTTCGTGGGCGACGCGGAGGCGATTCACTTCCTTTCGCCTGACGGGGACGAGGTGTTTTACATCAACAACCCCGGCTGGTACAACTTCACGTTTCTGTTGAGCGACGACGTCATGTACTTCGCCACGGGGCCGACTGTCGAGCAAATCGGGCCGTACGACATCAACCGGCGCGAGTTCCTCTGGTTCCTGCCTTATGATAGCATGATGGCGTACTGGTACTCTTTCCCGACGATTCGCGGCGACCTCCTCTTCATGGGGACACTGGACAGGTTCGGGACGGGCCTGGGTTTCTACGCCTACAACCGCCACAATGGCGCGGTTATCTGGGAGTATCACACCGAGGGGGTGTGGGACTGGATGGATTACGAGGAGATCATCGGCCTCCTCTTCAGAAACGTCGATCTGCTTGATTTCCTCGCGCCGACCATCTGGAAGAACCTCGTGATTTACGCCGGCGGGGACATGGTAGCGCGTGCGTTCGACGCAAAGACAGGCGCCCTCAAGTGGCAGCAAACCTTCGACACGCCAGTCGCCTCCGCGCCCACCGTCGCCGGTGACCGCATCTACTTCGGCCTCCTCGGCGACGACTTCCTCGGCGTCCCGCCGTCTTTCGTCTGCCTTTCGGCGCGCAACGGCAAGCTCCTCTGGTCAATGGAAACCGAAGGCTCCATCCTCTCCGCCCCGGTCATCGCAGGCAAGCGGATCATCTTCGGCACGGACAAGAGCGTTTTTTACGTGCTGGAAGAAGTATATTAAAAGACAATTCCGAAGGTAACGCCTATGCCATACCCCTCATTCAGGAAATAGTAGGTAAAGGGAATATCCAGGATGATCGCAGGCCCGACGTTGATCGCGAAAGACGCCATGATCTTGGGACTGACAAGCGCCGGAGAGTTTGACCCGCCTATTGAAACAACCATCCTGCCCGGTTGTGTTTGTCTCAAATCACCGGGTAGATTCCTTAGGTTGATTTCCGATCTTACATTGCCGCTCATACTGGCGCTCCCAAACCCAAAGTCCGCGCCCGCGCCAAAGGAAAAATTCGCGAAACCCAGAAGGCGAATCGCGGTGACCACTTCCAGCGGGACGGTAAAGGTATCGACGCCAAAACGGAAAGTTATTTTCGGGTCGCCCAGGTCCAAAGACGCCCCTGTATTCCCAATGCTGACAAGATCCGATGACAAGCCGCCCTCCGGTATAAGGGGCACATCCATGGCAAGACTGGTATTCTGGTAGATAATCCCTGTTCCTAAATTTATCCCCTGCCAGACAATTATTCCGGTTGGTATTCTTATTTGGGGAAACAACTGGTAGTTAACCATGCCCCCGATTGACCAGGTTTGAAAAGACATTTGAAGTCCGCCCAGGTTAAAGGGGGGGAGGTTCATATATCCTCCCTTGATCCCCACGTAAAGGCCCTTCAGCAAAAACCCGGATGTATTGATGCCGAGCTGGGCGTTTATCATCTGTGGATTCATGCCCATTCGTAAATCGCTATTTGCATTCAAGTTGCTAAAAAGTTGATCCCCTATGTATTCCAGATCCCTGAACAGGTAATTGATACTTACGGGTAACTGAACGCCCGTCATGGCGCCCAAGGTAAGGGCAAAGGCATTATAGCCCTGGAAAGTCCGCAGGCTGGCGCCGGTGCTTGAGAATACCGAGGAAGTCGCGAAGGCCCCGATCAGCTTCTGGGGATTGGGATCAATGCCGTCAACTAACTCATTATAACGGGCATTTTCTTCGGCAAAGATTCTGTTAAGCTCGCGTTGAAATTCACTGCGGGCGGGATTGCTGCCGCCCAATGTCGGCGGAATAAATTCAATATCAAAGGCAGAGATGCGGGCTATTCCCGTCAGGGTCAGCAGAAAAACCGCCACCAGGATTTTTTTTGCCAGAAAACCGGATGCCATTTTTCCCATAAAACGCCCCTGCTACCATAATAAGGGAAAAAGGGACAGGGGACAAGGGGACAAAGGACGCCCACAGAGGAAGATAAAAGATGCCTGGCACCTTTTGGGTAAGTTTTTGTAAACAGCTTGCCCTTTTTTATCAACCACAGTATATTTATGATACAGGAGTTTATTATGATTGAGGTAAAGCCAGAAACAGAAACCATTGAAGCTTGTGTTTATGGGGACAACTGCCCACTTCATACTGACAATCCGCCCCTTAACGCGAAAGTGCTTGCCGCAATTGCCGAAAGCAGGGCTATTATGAATGGCGATATTCCTGCCAAAAAGTATAATTCCATAGAGGAAGCAAGGAAAGATTTAGGCGTTTAGCCAAAATGCTTGACTTTTACTTCACTAACCAATTCAAAAAAGACCTTAAGCTAATGGAGAAGCGCCGAAAGAATATTGACAAGCTTTTTGAAATTATAGCGCTTCTCATCATGGGTGAACCATTGCCGGAACACTGCCGGGAACATAAACTACACGGCGATCTCGAAGGATTTTGGGATTGCCATATTGAGGGTGACTGGGTCTTACTCTATCAACTTGATGAAGGGGAAAAAATAACCTTTGCTTACACGGGAACTCACTCAGATTATATTTAAATGCAGTATACCGGGCTTTTTAAAGAACAGCTACGAGGAAGAGCTCTCGCAGAGGCGCGAAGGCGCAGAGAACACGGAGGAAGATAAAAACGCGCCTGCTACTTACTTTTTTATGATCTGTATGAACTGTTCCGGTGTTACAACCGGAATTTGACCTGAGAAAAAGTCTTTTGTGTTTCTGGTAACTATATAATCGGTGGAAAGCTCTTCCCAATTGGTGTCAATAAGCACTCTCATTTGAGGTGTTTTGCCAGCCTTTCCTCCCGTATTTGTTCAAGACTTATATCACCCAGCCCTGAAAGGATACCAAAAAGCGAATCCGAAATAGGCGTTGCCGGTTCATCGGCATTATTAAGCGTAGTATCAGACCTTTGGTCTGTCTGGTTATTAATAACAGGAGTCAGTTTCATCTCAACCTTCGCTTTTCCTTCCGGAATTTCCTGTGGGGCGACAAATTCAAGGAAAACCCGGTGATCAGCCGGTACTTCTATTGTTTGCGTTATGGTCATATATCCTTCCGGGCTGTTTACCGCATGGAACAAATTTAAGCGCTACCATACGGTGACGTAGTATTATGGGAAAATATAGCATGAAACTAAAAAATGATCAATGAAACAACCATTAAAACACGCCTGCCACCCAGCGGTGACAGGCGCTAGCCGGTTGTTAAAACTGATAGTAATATCTCGGCAAGGGACTCGTAGATGTCTGGACAGATCCACCATAGGCTCCTGATAGATTTCTTCTGAGATAATAGCTAAACCATCCGTATACCTGTGTACCATCGGCATAAGAAGTCGCGTTGTCCGAAAACCGGATGCCATTTTCCCCATAAACGCTCCTGAAACACCATAATAAGGAAAAAGGAACCAAGGGACAAGGGGAACATGGACGCCCACGTCGGCGCTCCCTACCACACCCTGGCTATAAATCCTTCGGGGATATTTATCTTCACAGTGTCGCCGGTTTGTTCTATCGCGTAAAAACCCGTTTTGTGGATATAGGCCCGTACCTCGTCGCCCATAATCGCGCCGGCAATGGCGCCCTGAAATTTGCGGGTGTCATGGAGAAGATCCGCCTTTTGGCGCAGGATTTCCATCCGGCGTATATGGTCGTCCACGTCCTTTTGAAGCGGCTTTGATTTCACTTCCACGGCAACGACTACATCGCCGTTTTCCAGCAGCAGATCTATTTCCGCAAGGCTGCGACCATTATCGGTAATCTTGTGATTTTGTGAAATATGATCAAAGTTAAAATTCAGGGCGCGAAATTTTTCCTTGATGCTCGGGGCCACCAGGTGTTCAGCCAATTCGCCAAACCGGTTGTTCAGGTAGCCCATTTGCAGGCCGGTTTGCTCTATTACCCAACGAGTTCTCTCTAGTTTCCGGTCAAATTCCTTCATTTCCCGTTCATGTTCTTTCCTTGATTCCTGAAACATGTCCCAGATTTTCTCAAAAGTTAACCCTTCGGTATCAGCCATATTATTACCTCCTTGTAATATACTTAGCGTATGCCTGGAAGTCAAGGAAATAAAACGCCTTGCGTCACCTCCCTGACCTCACTATATATACGTATCCGTCAAATTAAGCGGTGAAAATGTTCCAAGGAAGGAGTTTTTCCCAGTCTTCGGCTGAGGAAGCGAGAGGCGCTTTTTCAAAAATGGCTGTCAG
>JGI24698J34947_10002321_pt1 | contig 10223 bp, 6 predicted proteins | sample TergutMp193P3_FD_34947 | JGI IMG/M metagenome (IMG submission 34947) | reverse complement strand
GACTAGGGAATGTGGCGCGTAGTTAGAAAACGTAGCTTGTTGCTAACACGCGCAGATAACAAACAACAGCCCAAGTCCCAAGTCCCAAGTCCCAAGTCCCTACACATCATTATTCTCCTCAGCTTGCAGTTGCTGTTTTTTTCAACGTGTGTCGCTAACGGCAAAGCTCCCGTTGCGCCCAACTGGGTGAGGGATCCCTATACTGTTTACAGCAGGCAGACGTATGTTGCCGCCGTCGGGTTCGGCAGTTCCCGTGAGGCTGCCGAGAAAAACGCGCTCGGCAGTCTCGTGGCTTTCTTCGGCCAGAGCATTCAGGTTGATGAAAAACTGCTGGATACATATCAGCAGGTAATTATAAACGGCAATATATCAGGCTCATCGGATGTAACGAGGCTTGACACCACAATTACGACTTCCGCAGGAATGGATACCCTTACCGGAGCGGAAATCGCCGATGTTTGGCATAATGGCAAAGACGAATACTACGCCGTTTCCGTTCTGAACAGGGCGAACACCGTCCGTCTTTATTTGCAAATGATTCAGGCGAATCAGGCGGTGATTGAAAACCTTGTCAATATCCCCGAGGATGAGAGGGTTACTTTTGACGGCGTTACGCGCTATTCTTCTGCGGCGGTAATCGCCGATGTAATAACGAGTTACGGGAACCTGCTTTCGGTGATTGGTTCACCTGTACAGGGTCTGAAAACGAGCGATAGTTACCGGCTGGAAGCGCTTAATATCATAAAGGCGATTCCGGTCGGCATCTCGGTGCAGAACGACAGGGCGGGAAGAATCGCGGGCGCTTTCGCGGGCGTCTTTTCCGGCGCCGGCTTTATAAGCGGCGGGAACGATCCGCGTTATGTGCTGGACGCGGCGGTGACCCTTGAGCCGGTGGACCTTGCCGGCAATCAGAATAAATTCACGCGCATCACGCTAAAGGCGAACCTCGTGGACACATACCTCAACGCGGTCCTGCTGCCATACGATTTTAACAGCCGCGAGGGGCACGTTTCCCAGACGGAGGCCGATAACCGCGCATACACTGCGGCGGAGCGGAGAATAAACGAGGAGTACGCCGCCCTTTTGGCGGATTTCCTCACGCGCCTCTTGCCCGAAAGACAATAAACATGGATGATAAATAACGATACATGAGTGATACCCAGGATAACCCCGACTTTTCTTTGTTTAACCTCTCCGCTTCAATGCTTGCAACGCTGGAGCGCAAGGGGTTCACGGTTCCCACACCCATTCAGTGCATAGCCCTGCCGCGCCTTCTCGCCGGTGAGGGGCATCTTATCGTCAAGGCGAGGACCGGCACAGGGAAAACCGCGGCTTTCGGCATTCCCCTCGTGGAGCGGTTGACCACCGGCGGGCACGCGCCAAGGGCCCTCGTGCTGACGCCCACGCGGGAGCTGGCGCTCCAGGTGGCAAGGGAAATCGCCTCCCTCGCGCCGGGGCGGGAAGGGCACGCGGGCGTTTTCCCGCGTGTTACCGCCGTATACGGCGGCGCTTCCATACGAAACCAGATCTTCGACTTGAAAAGGGGCACTGAGATTGTGGTCGGCACGCCGGGCCGCGTCATCGATCTCATGGAAAGAAAGGTTTTGGACCTCTCAGTCGTGGATGAGTTCATCCTTGACGAAGCCGATGAAATGCTGGACATGGGGTTCTTCGAGGATGTGGAAAAAATACTCGCCCAGGTTAAAGGCGAGGGCGGCGTGAAAACGGGCGGCGTGGCAACCCCGCGAATCGCCCTCTTCTCAGCCACCATGCCGGAAGAGATCTTGAGAATTATCCGGCAGTACATCGGGAATGCGGAGATCCTCCAGGACAAAGCCACTCCGGATGAAAAGCCGCTGGTGGATCAGTTCTACATGGTTCTCAAAAAGGAAGATCGCCTTGAGGCCCTGCGCCGCATTATCGATCAGGCGGGGGATTTTTACGGCCTTGTGTTTTGCGCAACGAAGGTTGAAACCGATGAGTTGGCNCGGCGGCTTGTTGAAAANGCCTACCCGGCGGAGGCGCTTCACGGGGACCTTTCCCAGGAAGCAAGGGAACGCACCCTCCGTCGTTTNCGCTCCAGGCAGACGACTATNCTTGTTGCGACTGACGTTGCGGCGAGGGGGCTGGACATTGAACGGCTTACCCATGTGATCAACTGGGACCTTCCGAATGACAGGGACGGCTATCTGCACCGCATCGGCCGCACGGGCCGGGCGGGGAGAAGGGGCAGGGCGATAAGCCTGGCGCTTCCCGGGGAAAGGCAGCGGATGGATCATTTCTCGCGGAGCATGGAAAAGACCCTGGGGAACGCTATCCAGCGAACTTCTGTTCCCTCGGTAAAATCCGTGATGAAAGCAGTTAAGGCCCGGATACGTCTTGAGGTATTAAGCGCCGCCGCCGAATTGATCCCGGCGCAGCCGGAAAGCGTTTCCATCGAAAGCCGGGGCGAGGACGGTACTGCAACTGGGCATACCGTGGAAAATATTTCCCCGGAAACCCTCCCCGATGTTTTACCGGTTATAGCCCAGTTGGGCAGGGAACTCACCGAAAAACTTGGCGCAGGCGAGGCGGTAACGATCCTCCTTTCCATGGCTTACGGGGAACAGCTCGATCCATCCCGTTACGGGACAATTACCGAGATCCCCGAGCGACACGGGGACAGACCATGGTCTGTCCCCGCGATAGGAAGGGACAAGTTCTATGGCAAAAAGCCCGCCGGGAAAATGCGCGCCGTGAGAAATTCTATCGGACAGGACGGCTCCCGTGTCTATGTCGGCCTGGGTCGCGGCCACGGAGCCAACGCGCGTGTCGTGGCGACTATCCTCAGCCGGGCCGGCGGTGTACCCGGCCGGCTCGTGGACGCCATTGAGGTGAGGGAGTACTGCGCCTTCGCGACCTTGCCCGAGGACGCCGCCCGTCGTGCCTGCGCCTTCTCGCGAAACACGCCAAAGGACCCGGTTATCCGCATGGCATCGCCGAAGGAAAGAAGGGGACATTAATCGCAAATTTCCTCGCAGAGACGCCAAGACGCGGAGGACGCAAAAAGATCTGAAAGACCAATAAATCTGTCGTATCCTTGTTGTTTTTCTTGATTACTAAATTAAGAATAAAAAGTGAGAATGATGCGCGACAAGATAAAGTGCGCCATCCTCTGCGTCCTTTGCGAGCTCAGCACCTCCGCGAGAGTTTTTTTGGTACTGCTTCTATGCGTGATAGCAACAAGATGAGCTTTCTAACTTCGCTCCCTGGTCCCCAATCCCCAGTCCCTAATCCCTAACCCCCAGTCCCCAATCCCTTTTCTAGCTGCACCCCGTGGTCCCGCCGCAGGTGTCGCACTTCATGCAGGTCCCGTTGCGGACAAGGGTGAAACTTCCGCATGACGGGCAGGGGTCTCCTTCGTAGCCTTTCAGTTTGGCTTCCCTGATTCTTGATGTGTTGTCTGATGCGGGAATGGCGTCTCTTTTTACCCCCGGAAGCGAGTCGCTTTTTGTGCCTGTCGTCAACAGGTCGTCCGCGTTTACCTGGCCAAGATCGGTTCGCTTTAAATAACTTATCGCGAGGTCGCGGAAGATGTAGTCAATGACGCTGGTTGCCATTTTCACATACTCATGGCCCTTGACCGGGCCGTTGGGTTCAAAACGGCTGAAGGTGAAGGCGTCAACGTATTCCTCAAGCGGCACGCCGTATTGCAGTCCAAGGGAGATGGCGATGGCGAAGCTGTTGAGGAGGCTTCGGAAGGCGGCGCCTTCCTTGTGCATGTCGAGGAATATTTCGCCGAGGTTTCCGTCTTCGTATTCCCCGGTGCGTATGAAAATCGAGTGCCCCCCAATCTTTGCCTTTTGCGTATAACCCTTGCGGCGGTTGGGCAGGGGTTTCCGGGCGCTACGGGTTTTCCTTTCGTCGGGTTTTCTTGCCGCGCCTGCCTCGTGGCCGTCAGGTGAAACCAGGGATTTCTCCACGCCAAGGATGGTATCCGCTATGTGGTCGGCGCCCGGGGCGAAAGACGAAAGGGGCTGGGAAAGCTTTGAGCCGTCCCTGTACAGCGCCACCGCCTTGATGCCGCGTTTCCACGCCAAAAGGAACGCGCCCTTCACGTCCTCGTAATTCGCGGAGTTGGGCATATTGATCGTTTTGGAAATCGCCCCCGAGATAAAAGGCTGGCACGCCGCCATCATTTCCACATGGGCGGTCCAGGAAATTGAGCGCTTCCCGTTCCTGCCCGAAGGCGTCGCCGTATCAAACACGTCGTAATGTTCTTTTTTAAGTCCGGGCGCCCCTTCAAGCCCCATGGTTCCGCAGGCGTAGATTTCCGCCGCCTCAATGCTCGCATCGTTATAGCCAAGCTTCTTTAGCAGGCTGAAACCGGGCGCGGCATAAACGGCCTCGCTTATCTTCAGCTTTTCTTCCATAAATTTTTTGCCAAGAATCCACGGGTTAAACACGCCCTCCAGATTCATGGCGCTTTTCACCGCTTGCTCTGCGGCGGCCAAAGCCTCCTCGGTGAAGCCTTTCGCGCGAAGGCCCTCCGGGTTGATGGCAGGTGCGCCGTTGAGGGTCTTATGCCCTGTGGCGTAGGCAATGATGGCGTCAATCTCTTCGCTTTTGTACCCGAGCGCCTCGAGGGCGGGAGGCGCCGACTGGTTTATGATTTTGAAGTAGCCGCCACCCGCAAGTTTCTTGAATTTCACAAGGGCAAAATCTGGCTCTACCCCGGTGGTGTCGCAGTCCATCAGGAGCCCGATTGTCCCGGTGGGTGCAATCGCGCTGACCTGCGCGTTGCGGAAGCCGTGCTTCTCCCCCAGCGAAAGCGCGTCGTCCCAGGTGTGTTTCGCGGTTTCAAGCAGATATCTTAAATCAGAGATATTATGATCCGATGCCTTGTGTTCGGATGTCTTATAATCTGTGGTCTTATGATCGGTGATCTGAAAGCAATCACCGTTGATTCCCACCGGAGGTGTATGAAGCTTTTCGTATTCCGAAGAAGGCGTATTGTAGGAGGCGCGGCGGTGGTTGCGTATTACGCGGAGCATAGAATCGGCGTTTTCCACGTAACGGGCGAAGGGCCCGAGGCTCGCCGCCATGCGTGCGGACTGCGCGTATGCCCCGCCTGAGAGAATCGCCGAAAGGGAAGCGGCGACCGCCCTGCCTTCGGGGGAATCGTAGGCGAGCCCCATGATCATGAGGAGGCTGCCGAGGTTTGCGAAACCCAACCCCAGGGTGCGGTATTTATATGAAAGCTCCGCGATGCGCGGGGAGGGGAACTGCGCCATAACGACCGAAATCTCCAGAACCGTGGTCCAAATGCCAATCGCGTGGAGGTACGCCTCGACGTTGAAGGCGCGAGTTTTTCCGTCGTAGAACCTCGCCAGGTTAAGCGAGGCGAGGTTACAGGCGGTGTCGTCCAGGAACATGTATTCGGAACAGGGATTGGAAGCGCGGATCTCCCCCCCGGCGGGGCAGGTGTGCCAGTCGTTGATCGTGGTGTGGAATTGAAGGCCCGGATCGGCGCACGCCCATGCCGAACGCGCGATATCGTCCCAGATCTTTCCCGCCTTTACCGTCTTGACTGTCTCCCCGCTCGTCCTGCCGGTCAGGTTCCAGTTGCCGTTCCCCTGGACGGCCTTCATAAAGTCGTCGGTGAGCCGGAGGCTGTTGTTGGACGACTGGCCCGACACAGTATTGTACGCCTCGTCGTCCCATGCGGTGGAAAAAACCTCTGGCTCGACCCTGGTGTCGCCCTGTTCAAGCCGCCTTAAGAGCTGGTAAAGATAGGCTGGGGGGATTTTGTCCTCAAGCGCCCGCCGCAGAACGGACTTGAGTTCGTGGTTTTTCTCGACGTTGAACCTGTCCTTGTCGGGACCGCGGAAAACCGAAAGGGCGTTTTTAACCAGGGCAAGGTGCTTTTTGACAATTTGGGAGCCTGTGACCATGGAAGCCACCTTGTGTTCCTCCCTGGCTTTCCAGGCGATATAGTCTTCCACATCCGGGTGGTCGGCGTCCAGCGTGACCATCTTTGCGGCACGGCGGGTGGTCCCCCCGCTCTTTATCGCCGAGGCGGAACGGTCGCCTATCTTCAAGAACGAGAGCAGTCCCGACGACACGCCGCCGCCTGAGAGCTTTTCGTTCAGTGCCCGGAGCCGCGAAAAGTTCGTCCCCGACCCCGAACCGTACTTGAAAAGCCTCGCCTCCCTGGTGACGAGGTCCATGATCCCGCTCTCGTTCACAAGGTCGTCTTCAATGGAAAGCAGAAAACAGGCGTGGGGCTGCGGCCTCTTGTAGGCGCTTTCGGATTTCTTCACCTCGCCGTCAGCCGGGTCGAAGTAGTAGTGGCCCTGGCTGGGGCCGTCGATACCGTAGACCGCGTAAAGGCCCGTGTTGAACCACTGGGGGCTGTTTGGGGCCGCCATCTGGTGGGCGAGCATATAACAGGTTTCGTCGTAGAACGCCCTTTCGTCATCCGCCCTGTCGAAGTAGCCGTATTGCCGCCCCCAGTCCATCCACGTATAGGCGAGCCGGTGGAAGACCTGCCGGGCATCGTGTTCCGCGCCATCGGCGGGAACCTCAATCCCGCTGTCATCAGGTATCCACTTCCTGTATTCATGGATTTTGTCTGCCGGGACGCCTGTTTTACGGAAGTACTTCTGGGCGATGATGTCCGAGGCGATCTGGCTCCAGAACGAGGGCACGACCACGCATTCCTCGGAAAAAACCGTCTTGCCGTCGGGGTTTCTTATTTCGCTCTTCCGTTTTTCCCAGGCGATATCTTTATACGGCCCCGACGAGGGGTCTGTGAACAGGCGGTTGATTTTCATGATTCCCAAATCCTTATATTAGCAATATTGTAATTTGTTTACCTTATCCCGTATAGAGGGGAATAGGGGAGTAAGGGAGCAGGGGAATAAGGGAGTAAGGGTGCGCCCCTGAGCGTCTAAACCCTGTGCATCACGATGTCGCCGTGGACGCCGACGAGCTCCCTTTTGCAGTTGATCGTCAAGTCCAGGCCCTCAAGAATCCACGCGCCGAGTAGGATGTCCGGGGCGTTGGGTATCACGAGGACGTTGCAGGTTATATAGCGGTTTTCCCACCAGATTTCCAGCGGCCCCGCCATCGGGTACTCCTCTTCTTTGCCATCGGCGAGCGTCGCTTCCCCGTAGCCCGCATCGTCCAGGCCAAGCTTTTCCCGGGTCTCTTCGTTGATGACGAAAGTCCACGCTCCTGTGTCCACAATTGCCTTAACGGTCATCTGCCTGATTTCATCCGCTTTGATGAGTCCCCGTTTGACATTGGCCACGTCCACCGCATTTTTGAGGGTTAGGTCTGTGTCTGTTACCATATTTACCTCCTATGGTTTAGTATAGCACATATACGGCGCGGGGCTGTGATTTACTTGGAAAAACATGACATTCGTCACTTTTTTCAAAGCAAAAACGCGGCTTGGGGTAGTATAGTATTCATAAAAACAGAAATGCTTTATGCGCCGTTGGCGTTTAATAAGCCATGAAAATGGAGAAACTTTTTACATTACCCCGCCAAAAGACGAACCGAAAGAGTGGTAAAATTCGCTAAATTGATGATGGTGTGTTGCATACCCTTGCTTCTTAACCGCTTTTCATATTTAATGTAGCAGAAGCATGAGCATTTTCAACCGTGATCACAATTTATCCGAAAACTTCGCGTCTAACCCCATGCGGCTTTTTATCTTCATGGCCCTGGTGCTGATTGTGCTTGTGGGAATAGCCGCCGTGCTGGTTTTCTTTATCAATGTGAGCGGGGCGGAGCAGACCATGGTTCCCGATGTCATCGGCCACGACCTGACAACCGCCCTCCTCGAACTTCAGGTGAAGGAACTGTACCCGAGGATCAACCTTCGCTACACCCAAAGTTCCGCCGATAAGGGGCTTATCCTGGAACAGAACCCCCTGCCCGGTGCAATCGTGAGGGCGGGCAGGAGGATACAGTTGACGGTAAGCCAGGGGGCGATAATCAACACAATCGAGAATTATGTCGGGAGGAATATCGAGGACGTCCGCATCGATCTTCAGACGATTGTCGCGTCACAGACCTCCACGCAGGCTATCCCGCAGTACGTCACGCTCCGGGAGCCGCCGATGTACGAGTATTCGGCGGAGGCGGCGGGCACGATTTTGCAGCAAAGGCCCGAGCCGGGCACAAGCTATTCCGGCCCAACCACGCTGGAACTGGTGGTGAGCCGTGGTCCTGAAAATACCCTTGTGAGGGTGCCAAACTTCGTCGGCCTGGGCCTTGGGGACGCTCTTGAGACAATCGGCCTTTCGGGTATTGACTTTGAGTTCAGGCTACGCGCCAGCCGCGAAGGGGAGACGCCCGGAACCGTGGTTGAGCAGAGTCCACGGGGTGATACGCTCGCCGCCACGACAGGCAGGGTATCGCTTACCATGAATATCCCCGCCAATCTTTCCGAAAACGAGGTGTTCGGCCTTTTCGTATACGATATGGCGAGGAATCCCTATCCCCTCCTCTTGCGCCTTGAGAGCATACGTCCAGGCGGCGAGACGCGGCGCCTTCTGTCAACCCAATACGCGGGGGGGCGGCTTACGGTTCCCTATAGGGAGCCGGTGGGGACGGTTCTGGTGCTCTCAATGCTCAACCGGGAGATACACAGGGAGACTGTCACCCGTTCCGTTGACAGCCTGTCCCTGAATCAGCTTTAATAGGATAATATGTCGAGAATATGCTTATGTCTCACCGGAAGTACCCTCGCAAGGGATATGGATGTACTTGAGAAATACAGGAAATATATTGATCTCGCAGAACTCAGGGTCGATTGCCTTGATCCTGACGAACGGTTCTTGATACGCCGTTTCCCGGAAATGGCGGGTCTCCCCCTGATACTCACGATAAGAAGGGGGAATGACGGCGGCCGTTATGTTGGCGGGGAAGCTTCCAGGGTGAACCTGCTTGCCAAGGGCCTGGCGTATGCCGCCGCCGACCAGAGGCGGAATTTCGCCTACGTCGATCTTGAGGAGGACCTGAACGTGCCGAGCCTTGAGGAGGCGGCGCGGGCCTTCGGGACCCGCGTGATTCGCTCCTGGCACAACCTGGAAGGCGTTGACGAAGACCTGGTGGGAAGGCTGAGGAAGCTCAGGCGGGTTGGCGACGAGATCGTTAAAATTGCCGTGAAGCCCGGCTCACTGGACGATGTCACCAAAGTGTACCAGGCCGCGAAAGAGACGCGGGATTTGGACAAGATACTCGTGTGCATGGGGAGCTACGGCGTTAATACCAGGATCCTCGCCGAGTTCCTGGGTTCCCGCGTATCGTATACCTCCCCGCTTGGAGAAACAGATTTACCGAAAGGCGCGCCCGGCCAGCTTGACCCCAAAGAGCTTTCGGAGCTTTACCGCTTTCGCAGCATAACGACCAATACCAAAGTTTTCGCCGTCTCCGGTTACCCGCTCACGGTAGCCGAAAGCCCCCGCTTTTTCAACACGGTATTCAGAATGGAAAAGATCGACGCCGTCTTCGTCCCCATCCCCGCCGATTCGGTGCATTCGCTTATGCGTTTGGCGCAAGAAATCGGCATTTCGGGAATATCACTTACGACTCCCTATAAAGAGCAGATTCTTCCGTTTTTGTCGGAAAAATCGAAGGAGGTGCTTTCGATTCGCGCCTGCAACACCGTCGTAAACGGTCCCGATGGCTGGAGCGGGTACAATACGGAAGCCCTGGGTTTTTCCGATGAACTTTTGGCGTTTGTCGGCAGGAAGGACCTGAAAGGCAGGAAGGTGACGATAGTCGGCGCGGGCGGAGCGGCAAAGGCGGCGGCTTCCGAGGTTTTCCGCCTTAGGGGGAAGGCCCTCATCCTCAACCGCACGACCGCCAGGGCAAGGAGCCTCGCGGAACCCTATCGTTTTCAATGGGCGGGGCTTGACGGCCGGGGCGCGGAATTAATGGAGAAGTATTCGGACATTATCCTCCAGACGAGTTCGGCAGGCATGGAGCCCAATGACGACGTTGACCCGATAGAATTTCATAATTTTTCGGGCAGGGAAATGGTGATGGACTTTGTATACAAACCCGAAAAGTCCCTCTGCCTAAGCCGGGCGGAAGCGGCTGGCTGCCGTGTCCAGAATGGTTTGGACATGCTTCACAGACAGGCGCGTTATCAGTATGTTTATTTCCTGAACAAAGAATTTCCGCCCTCGCTTATTTCCAGGGTGGTTTAGGGATATGGAGGGGAT
>JGI24698J34947_10002320_pt1 | contig 10225 bp, 8 predicted proteins | sample TergutMp193P3_FD_34947 | JGI IMG/M metagenome (IMG submission 34947) | reverse complement strand
CGCCTTTGGGCGTACCTGTGGGCATGGAGATTATCGGGCGGCCCTGGTCCGAACCTGCGCTTATCGAAATTGCCTATGGTTTTGAGCAGGCTTCAATGCTCAGGAAAGCCCCCCTTTTCGAGTAGGGTTACATCGTACAACCCCTTGCCCAGCATTGTTTTTCCAGGGGCGAAAAATTCCTTTAATTTCACCCCATATTTGCCAAACTCAATTTCCGGATCCGTTGTGACGCGGAATTGCCTTTCATACCCCAAAAGCAGTGAAAAAAACAGTTCCAGATCCCGCCTGCTTCCATGAAGGCGCAGATAAATATCCAAATCCGAATTTTCCCGGCAATACGGCAGGTCGGTTGCCATCTGCATGGCGGCGGAACCAAAGCACCCGACCTGAACATGATGCTCCGCACCTGCGTCCATAAGCGCCCGGAGGATTTCGTGATGGCGGGGCAAGAGGCTATTTTCGTAATTTGCGACATCAAACGCTGTTTTCCGCTCCGTGACGCAATCCGGCGGAACCACGGAACCGATACGTAGGCGCACCCCGTCTATTATCCGGGGAGATGAAAATCCAATGCAAAGCAGGCCGCCTTCCGCCGTTTCCTGCCTGCGGACAATGGCGGGAACGCCGGAAAAGATCAAATCGCTTTTTTCCCTGTCACTTACAGGGGGAATACAGCTCTGGATATTGCGTAAGGCGCAATCCCTTCCCGCGCCGGAAAGCCAAACCAAATCATGGCGTTTGTAAGGCATCATTTTCTTAAGTATAATAAAGCAATGGATGAAATAGTAATAGACAGGAGGCAAGAAATGGCCGACGCGGTCTCTTCCGCGGCTGTCTGGGCCATGATGAGCGAGGCGGCGGTTACCCCAAAACCGGGGCTGGTTGACCGGGCCAACTCCGGCGCGCACAGGGATATGGATTTTTTTACCTTGATAGATTCCGTCACGGCGCTTTTGCACTGGTTTCGGGACTGCGCCCTGGCCGGCTTCGACAGCGGGTCAGGGGTAAGAGGTGAACCCCAAACCCCCCAGGCGCTTTTCGAGGCACTCAGGCTTCAGGGGAGGACAGCCGAAGCCCTGATGGAAAAAGCGACCGGCGGCATCAATACCCACCGGGGCTATATTTTTTGCCTGGGGCTTCTTTCAGCGGCTTACGGGAGGCTGGCCGGAAAAACGGAAAAACCGGATTTGGACGGGGTGATTAATTTTTCCGGGGCCATGACAATAGCCCTGGAGGAAGACTTTTCGGGATTGCCCGAAAAAGGAAAACTATCACACGGGGAGGCCGTTTATTCCCAAAGCGGCATTCACGGCATACGGGGGGAAGCTTCCCGTGGATTCCCGTCCGTAACAGAACATGCCCTGCCCCTGCTCCGTCGTTTGCTGGGTCAAGGCTGCTCCCTAAATGACGCTGGCATTGCCGTTCTCCTGGATCTTATTACACATGCGGAGGATACCAATTTGATCCACCGGGGAGGGGTTGGGGTTTTCCGTTCAATTCAGGAGGATATACGCCGTTTCCTTTCTTCCGATCCTGGAATCGAAGCCATCAGGGAAAAGGCATTTTTACTTGACAGGGAATTTATTTCCGGAAACCTAAGCCCCGGAGGTTCGGCGGATCTCCTGGGCACCACTTTTTTCCTTTACCGGCTTGGGCTTGCATAAAAATATCAGTGAAGTTTCGGATCCCGTGTCCGGCTTGACAGGGATACAGGAATAATTATTAACTGTATATAAGGGAGGCTGTTCCAAAACTGAAGTTTTGGAACAGGCTCAAGGAAGTGACATAACAAATGAAAGCCCGATATGGCAGCGAAGAACCAATGAATAGCAATATCATCGATTGGTTTAGGTTTTCGATTTCGTTCATTATTGCAGTTTTTTCTTTGGCACTCTGGCTAATACTCATAAAATTGCTGCCTGCGGGAGAGGACGACATTAAAAACATATCCCTGGGTCTTTTCTACTTTAGCCTTGGCGGCGTTGTCACTCAGGGTACTGAAATATTTATCCGTAAAATCCGTAAAAAGGGGATCGCCACGAAAGCCGTTTGTGACTTTCACTTAACCCAAATAGAAATAGGGGTACTGGCGGTTTATCCCATGAGAGACGATGCAGAGGATAAAGGTTATGCACATGATTTGATAGAGGAATTTGAAAATGCGGCTAAAAACAAAAAACATGTATCAACAGATGATCCGGTCAAAATGATAGGCGTGGCACTGGAAAGATATTTTGGAGACCCTGCTGTAACCAAATTATCAAAAGCGACTGCGGAATGTTGTTCATCTGCCTATTTTAGGGTCTTGTTATGTAACCCGGACAATAATCAGGAGTTGCGAAGCAAATTTAATTTATTGTCCGAGGCTGAAAAGAAGGGAAGGAAATTCGATGAAATGCTTCTTCTAAACAGTATCAGGACGTCGGTTAAAAATATTAGGGATCTAAAAACAGAAAATAAAGCGAAGAATTACCTGGATTACCGTCTATACGAATTCCCGCCATATGCAACCATAATTATTGTTAATGAGAGCATATACTATACGCCCAATATGACAACATTTGAGGCACATTATAAAAACAAGGATATTGCAGGATTTAATATGCCACCTCTCATAAAAAGAATACTAAAATCCGAAAAGAAACTCGACAGCAACAGGGAAATTGGTGAATTTGAGTTGACATTTCGCATAAAACGCACATCGAAAGCAGGAATGAAACTCGAAAACAATTTTAACAGGCTATGGGAAACAGCAAACAAACAATGACGAAAAGCATAAGCTCTCCCATGCAAAATCAGCCGTCATTAAAAAGACTGACCATCAACCTTGATGATTACACCAGATTCTGGGAAGTGAACCATTTTTCATTTTTGTGGCATGATTTATTTGTTTATTCTGTTTATAAAAATTTCCTGATTAAGGGAATAATGGGATTCCAGGAAAAAAAATTGCTTTGTATTTGTCACAAAGAGAATTATTCGTTTTATCTAAAAAAAGATGAACTTAAAAAAAATAAAGGACGAATTATTGATTTTTTCATATCATCGCGTTATGATACGTTGGTTGAAAGTATCGGGAAAATCCTTGCGGAAAATGAACAACTTCCGTGGAAGGTCCAGCTTAATGACTGGAAAGGGACATTTAAATACCTGAGCGGGAAATACACTGAAGCTTCTTCATATTATTTCTGTACTGAAGCATATTATGTGGATCACATATATGATTGCCTGATCAATTCGGGGTTCAGGAAAGAAGAGTTACTGGAGTATTCCATGCCGATAAAAATGGCAACAATAACAAGGGAACAGCTGGAATGGTATAACCTGATTTTGGGCAAACATGGCAATAGCGATATTGACCGTTTAATTAAAGAGCATTTTGGAAGATGGAAATACATTATAGCCAGCCGAGACGTAAATCCATATTCAATCGAGAAATTACACCTTCGCTTTAACAAGGACAGCAAACATATAGATGCGGTAAAACAGGCATACCGGGAAATCACAAATCATTTTTCAAATGAAAACATTGAGAGAATCATTGCCGGTTCAAAATATACCTTTGACGGGTGTAATTACATATTAATGGAGAGATTAAGGGAAATGTCCTATCTTCGGTTTGAACTCAGGCATGTGTGGATGAAAACTGCTTATCTGCTGAGAACGCTTCTTCAGGGGATATTCCCGAAAAATGATGGTGTTTTTGGTCTTTCGGCATATGAAATTTTGAATGATGATTTTGATGGCTGTAACGACAGAAAAAGTTATATTTATTATGCTGATGGACAAAAATCCTTGTTGTTCTATAATAACACACAGAAAAGGGTGAATTTTCATGATAAAGATTGTCAGGAAGAAAAAAATCACATATCAGGAAAAATTAGTTTCGGCACAGATGTTTACGGCTATGCCTATGTTCTGGATAATAATATATCCTTGTCTGATTCGTCGAACTGTGTAAATGGAGATACAATTTTGGTTTTATGCCAGTTGTGTCCGGAACATGTGCCGCTTTTAAGTATTTGTAAAGGTATTGTCGTGGACGAAGGCGGTATTGCGGGCCATGCAAGTATCATCGCAAGAGAGATGAATAAACCGGCAATATTGGGTACCATAAATGGAACCCAAAGAATCAGGAATAATGAGTATGTATACCTTGACATTGGATCCAATTCCGTGAGGAGATGCTGTGTCCAAAGCGGATAGTCTGCAATACCTTCAGGAATCAGGATACAACACGCCACCATTTGTTGTATTAAAGCAATTCGGGGATTTTACTGCTGTAACTTCTGTATTGCCCAAAAACGGGCATTTTGCCGTCAGGAGTTCAGCAAATCTTGAAGATTCCCTTAAGTTCAGTTTTGCCGGTATTTTTGAAACCTGCCTTAATATCCCGCATCAATTACTGCATGAATATATTCCAAAAGTTTTTGATTTCTCAAAGAACGATAAGCTCAGATCCTACCTGGAATATTTTGGGTTGGATGTTTCTCTTTTGCGTATGGAAGTTCTTGTACAGGAAATGAAGAACTGTGAAAAAGCCGGGGTTGCTTTTTTTCAGAATCCTTCACATAAAATGCCAAAAATCCATATTGAGGCCGTTTGGGGACTGGGTGAACAATGTGTTTCCGGAAAAAGTTTTTGTGATAGAATTGAAATAATCGGCAATGAAATTGTTTCCTATGAGGCTGATTTTCAGGATAAAATGTCTGTCTGTGATAAAAATGTTGGTCTTGTAATAAAGAATGTAGAGTTATTAAAGCAATCAAAAAGAAAACTGTCAACAAAAGAAGTCAATGCCATTTCTGATGTGATGGACAGAATATCAAAAGACCTCTCTTTTGACTTTCAAATAGAGTGGGGGTTTTATGCGGGTTGTTTATTTCTTTTTCAGCTTCGTCCCATAACAACATTGGACAAGGCGGTGACTGAATATCATTTGTAAAGCCCAATAGATGAGGTGCATAAATAAATCAGTTCAAATTGTAGCTCTCCAAAAAACGGAATTGTTCTTAACTCATTTTTTTAATACCATATATTTTAAAATAATCACTATAATTATCATTGGCTTTTATTGGATGATCATCCAGTTCATCAAAATTAAGATCGTCAATTATTTTGTATTTTCCATCTTTTACAATATCATCCAACATTTTTTTGAATCTCTCTCTGGAAAAACCATGTGAACAACATGTACTTATAAGTATGCCTTCTTCATTCAATAATTCCAGAGCATTCCGGTTGTGTTTGTAATATGTTTTTACTACATTGGGAAAATTACACGGAATTGAAGCATATTCCGGTAAATCCAAAATCACTATATCATATTTCTGTCCATGCATATTTTGCAAAAAGTCTTCAGCTTCAATATTTTGTTTTACAAATTCACTTTCATCATATTTTATTTTTTTCATAAATTTCCTTACCCAATACCAGATATTCTTCATCCTTATCCATATTTATTACCTGTTCAGCGCCTGACAGTTTTGCAATGGCACCCAATGTACATGAAAATGAACATAAATTTAATACTTTTTTATTTCTGCTATTCTCCTGTAGATATTTTCGTATTTTCCGATTATCAATAAAAAAGCCGGTTTTTGGATATTTATCCAGGATAATTATTATTTCTACTTTTTCTTCAGTACAATATATTTTTTTACTGGGGAATCCATATATAGAAAGTATTTTCGATTTATATTTCAAAAATATTGAATCGATTTGTAATTTTAAAATTTCCTTGGTAAATTTTATCAAAGTATCACGAATTATTTGTATATTATTTTTGTAATATTCCTTTTTTGCCTCAATTACAATATGAAATTTATAATAATCTACTTCCAAAAAATCAAGATCATCACCTTTGGAATTAACAAGTCTAAATATCTCACTGCCTGTTTTTTTATCCCGTTTTTTTATTGCAGATACCAATAATGATTCCAAATCTGCATTATCAAAGCGAATATCAAATGAAATATCATCCAGAAAATATTTAATTCCTTCAAGCATATCCAATACATTCATGAATTTGCATGATTCACAATGTATTTTTAATGTATTATATTTTTCATCAAGTTCCTCGTATTTTTGGCGATTAATATCCAGTTTCGGTCTTTCTTCATTAACATAAGTATAGCTTAAAGAAATGAACAACGAAAATAGCTTTAAAATCTGAAGTGATCCCAGTTTTTTTTCATCTTTTATATCCAATATTTCATCATAGGCAGATAAACACTTTTGTCTTAATTGTTCTTTTCCATAATATTTTATATCTTTAAATATTTGAGTATTGAAATATTTCCTCTCTGATGTTCCATAGTCAAGGAACAAGTAGGATATATAATTGAAAATATGGGAATTGTCGTCTCTTAACCTGCTAAAGGTGATTGCACTGGTACGATAGTAAATTGGATTTATTGCGGGCTCATTATTTTTACAGATGACCCGTGGATAACAGGAAAAGAATTGGCAAATTTTTTCAAATTTATTTTTTTCTTCTTCCTTGTCCCAAAAATACCTGAATTTTCCTACATAATATAATACTTCTTCCAGCCTTTCTGAATATTCAAAAAGGGGTTTGTCACGTGATTGCAATTTCTCTTTGAACTTATTTATGTTTTCATCTTTTACAGCACCATCAATATCCGTATCCATTTGTTCCATAAGTATTGTTTCCAGTTTTAGGAATTCATTATTAAAAGCATTAAAAAAATTTCTTTTTTTATGTGTATCATCTTCAACTTTTTCACACTTGACTTCCTGTATAAAATATTCACTAACTTCGTCAGTCTGATAAACATCCCAGGCTTCGGAACACTTTTTATCGTTTATTATTTTATGTGCTGCATCATTGGCCACAAGATATTCAAAAAAAGACCAATGGTAAAAAGTATAAGTAGTTCCTTTGCCATCGCTTGTATTAATTCTTTTAATTATTTTTATTTTACCTGAAATTTGCAGATCAAGTAGCCATTTTATCCGTTCAAAATTTAAAAACCTGTTCTTGCTAACCAAAAACCTGATATTTTCTTCTGTAAAGGTTACATTTGGTTTTGATTTATAATTCGGTTCATTTCTGTAATGTCGAATTTCCAGATAAATCGCAATGGCAATGGAATTTAATAAATCCCAATACTCCTTTTTTGCAAGTTCCCGATCGCCTTCTTTTTCTTTTATATCTTTGCTTTCCATGAAATAGTGATCTATCTCTTTTTCAAGAGATTCAGATATGGTATGAGAGTACAAATTGGCAATATTATCATCCAGTTTTAGAAGGTTAGTTTCTTCCAAATCCTTGAGCAAACGAATAAATAACGGTTTTTTCCTTAATTCAATAAATGATGAAATTTTTTCCCTGGCTTTATCACTAAAATTACAGTTACCAATATACATATCAAATATATCATTTGTCCATTCAAGTATTTCAACCGCAACATAATTCCATCCGGTAAAATCAGACGCATTATCAATGAAATCGTGGAATTCCAGTCTGGTAGAAGCAATAACAGGATAGGTTAATTTAACCAGTTCCGCTTTGAAAATTTTCAGGTTTTCGTCTTTATAAATTGATTCGTCTATACTGTCAAGGATTAATTGAATTTTATTATTGGCAAGATACTCTTTAATTATGCGAATATACTCATCTTTTTCATCCTTGTATTTTGATAAATCAACAAGTTTGGAATAGATGATAGTACTGATTTGGGATTCAAAAAAGACTTCATTTAATTCATGAAAAGCCAAATCAATCAAGACTGAACTTTTAAGGGCATCGTCAGTGTATTTTTTAAAAACATTTTCCAATATTGTTGTTTTACCAAGACCGAATTTTGAACAAACCAATACACTTTTACCTTCATATATTTTTTCCAGTATAAAGGTACTAATTGTTTCAATGCTTCTGGTATTCCTATGTTCCAATTCTCCAAATTTATAATCCGTTGTTTCAAAAATATAACTTGCTCCTTTCTCATCAAGATCCTTGCACAAATTTTTCTTATACAATTTAAGGGCGCTTTCAACTTTATTTTCACGAATTATGCTTATCGCTTTTTCAAAAACAGTATTTGTATTTATATTGTAATAACAATTGCAGGATCTATTGGAATCAATACCCAAAAGGAAAGGGGATTTATTTTTCTGATTACCTGAAGAAATTTTGGTTCCCTTATCTCCAAAAAAGCACCAATTTATTTGCAAGTTGGGTTTTTCCATGGTTGGATTGGTTACTTCAGCCAATGCCATGGTAAATGCGTCCAACCAGCCGCCAAAACCAAAAACATACAAAGCATCTTTGTCCTTAAGTAATTCACAGAAATAGTTTTTATTGTTTTTCATATATTCCAAATCGACATGTGCCGTATCAGTTAACCAGTATCCGTGATAATGCTCCAGAATTATCTTTTCTTGAGATAATGTTATTCTTGCCCTGTTTTCAAGGTCTCTGCTATAATCCAAAGCAATGAATTCGCGATCATTTTTTTTAAGAACTATCTCAAGGAAAGGATCAAAGTTTGAAGTTACTATTCTAGTATTTGGACTTAAGTATTTACATAATTTGCCAAAATTTTCCAACCCATTATTAAGTTTTATCCTGTCGCAAGACTGCTTCGTCTCAAGAAAGTATTTTAGAATTATATTATTGGTTTCAGACGAAAGAATAGGATCATTGAATACAGGTGTTATTGCCGTTTTGAATATATCATTAATCGGTTTAGCATTTTTTGGATCGGAATTACTGTAATTATTAATAATTTCTTCAGCTAGTTTTGAATATGGATTATCACTTTTCTCTGCGTTCTTAATAATTTCTTCACATTCATTTTTATCCATAACCAGGTGATTTCTTAACTTTTCCTTAAATAATCCTATAAAGTCGTTTGTATCACCAATACCATTTTTTAAGGTATTAACAGATGTATTTAAAGATATTCCACTCCCGATAAGGAAAACAATTTTCTTTTCATTCAGAATGTCATTAGTTAAGGTTCTTAATAATTTTTGTTCATTCATGAGCTTTTCTCCTATTGGAGCCAACCCTATTGCATTTTTCTGTACAATTTCTTGGTAAAAGAAAGTAAGAAAATTAATCCATATTTTATTTATATAATATGGACTTGATTTTGTCAACACGTCGCATTGACTCATGAAGATGCAATCGCAAATCATTCGTTCGGCTGTTACACGCCAAGCCGGAAAAAAAGGCCATGTTCTGCATTTCTACACTGATGAAGCCATTGACGCCTCGGCCTGATCTGTACATTCTACCTGTTCAAGTACGGCAAGATACCCGCTTCGTTTATACGACAACCGTTTACTGCTTAAATACCGAGCCAAGCATGACTAAGGCCGGTTCCAGGAAAATTACGGACCATGACAAGCCTCGTAGCCCATTCCAGCTCCTGGAAGAAACTTCACTGTTTCTTTATGCCCACCTGTATTTTTGAACTTTTTTCCGTTCTTTTTTCTAATTCCTTACCATATAAAGAATTAGCATCTTCTTTCCATTGGAGGTGGCGGGAGTCGAATACGACTTTACCACTGTTGTCTTCCTATCAATAGTATGCTGTAGATGTCACTTTTATGTCAATGAATGTCTTTAGTTATCAGGAGTTTCCCAGATTTTTACCCTTATTTCCAGCATGGAGAAACTCAGACCCCTTTACTTGGCAAGGTATCCCGGAGCCGATATACTGTAAATCAAGGAGAAACGTATGCCGCAAACCGAAACCATGACCCTGGATGAAAAGTTAGCCATTGCGTGCAAAGCAGCGGAATTATGGCAAGCCGGAGACAGAGAAGGGTATAGCCGCGTTATAATGACAACCCCATTACCCCCTTATTTGGCAAAAATCGTTAAAGAGAAAGTAGGGCTGGATTGTTTATTAAACCTCGGCTGGAACCTGTCGGAGGTGGAGGCGGAGTTTGGATCCGATTGGTTGCGTACGTAGTATTTCTCAAGCGGCGACCAGTATTGACCTCGGCAGAAAGGGCTTTGCCAATATAGGAAAAGAACGTGAAGGGCGTATCTCCTATGAAACAGGCATAGCTGCGGCATCGTTAGCTTTCAAAGAAGCCCAAACCACCGCCGACCCTCAAATCTTGATCCTTGCCGAATATACCTTCATATCCCAGGAACTTCAATTTTGCGATAAATCCGATAAAGACTCTCTAAGTAGCCTTACTAAAGCTGCACAGAGTTTTGACGACGCTTTTTTTGCGTTAA
>JGI24698J34947_10002319_pt1 | contig 10225 bp, 9 predicted proteins | sample TergutMp193P3_FD_34947 | JGI IMG/M metagenome (IMG submission 34947) | reverse complement strand
TTAAACCAGACGGTATAATAAATTTCCTTACGAACGAGCCTCCGCTTAAATACAACTCAACGTTGAAGATACCGTGGAGCTCTGCTCCGCGGAGGCTCATTTTAAGTGTTTATTTTAATTCACAGTTTGTCAATACTGAACTTGTTCAGGAACCCGGTAGGTTTCCGAGCAACTCTTATTCGTATATAATGGAAAAGGAGGAAGAAAAAAATGAGCCTGCTAAAGCCGGGATGCAAATTGAAATGGTACGGAACGGCCTCGATACTGCTTGAACAGGACGGGACAAAACTGCTCTTCGATCCGTTCTTTTTTTTACGCGGTAAAAGTTTTGAGCCTCCTGATGACGGGCTTTCCGCCGTAGAAAATATACTGGTAACTCACGGCCACCTTGATCATATCGCCGATATACCGGCTATTTTAAAACAAAGCGCCGGAACAGCAACGGTGTATTGTACGGCAAAACCGCGTGAGGTTCTCATCTCAAAAGGCGTTGACGAAACGCGCATACGACAAATAACTCCCGGCAGCCGCCTCAGCTTCGGGCCGTTTGAAGTCCGCGTGCTTAAGGGCAAACACATCGTTTTTAACATGGGGCTCATCCTAAAAACATTTTTCAATCCGCGTGTCTTAGCCAACCTGAACAATTTAAGGTATTTGCAAAAAGAAAACAGAATTTGTGCCGAAGCCGGTGAAACGGCAGCTTTTGATATTAGCGTGTCGGACAAACGCATCCTCTTATTGGGAAGTTTAAATCTGGATGATAACACGGAATACCCGGCGGATGTTGACCTTCTCATACTGCCGTTCCAGGGACGTTCAGACTTGAGCAAATACGCGATGCCGTTTATAGACCGCCTTCAGCCGAAAAAGGTACTGCTGGATCATTTTGACAACGCCTTCCCGCCCATCTCCTCAAATGTAAAGACAGGCCCTTTCGTCTCGCTTATGAAGCAGAAATATCCAGACATTCCGGTAATATGCCCGCAGGCAGGCGCGGGGTTTGACTTGTGAGGGAACCCTGTTATTTCCCTCACATTAAATTGAAATGAAAATAAAAACATAGTATACTGACTTGTGAGGAAACCCGGTTGGTTCCCTAACAAGTCTTGCAAAATGCTATGCATTTTGCTTTTTTCTAAAGTAGTTTTTCAGAAACTGAAGTTTCCGAAAAACTCTAATAACCTTAAAATGGGTTCCTGTTTAAGGGTGAAACAATGATCGATGTATCTATTGATGATTCTGTCTGGAAATATGCGTTAAAATGCGCCATACGAAGAGACAATGATCTTTGCTCTACCATATTCAATACATCCTACTGCGATAATTGTACATACTTTGTAAAGAATTATCTTCCCGCACAAACGGATGACGAGGAAGTCAAACTCATTATGCTCAAGGCTGATGAGAAAGCCTGGGCAGGCATAGTTGAAAATTATTTTAAGTATATAGGAACGGCGGTTTTAATTATTTCAATGTTATTTGTTTTGATGCTGTGGGACTATGATCCTTTATGGATAAGAATCAAAGCCAAAAAGACGTATCATCCTGACACGCATGGTTTAATAGCGGACACCGGAACCGAACAGCACGCCAACATTGATGAAACTCTCAGCAAGGTAGCTGAGGAATTGTGGAAAGGGCGGGATGTCAACTGGGACAAACGGCTTAATTGCATTGACGCAACTATTATCTTTTACCATTATTTCCCGGATAAATCAAAGGTTAACATTATGGGCAATGTCAATCCCGATGAAAATTTTAATCATCTTTTTATCAGCGTGTTTACCGACGGCGAATGGAAAACCATAGAGCCTCAAGCCTATTATTCCGGGAACAGATCATATTGGATGGAAGACGTATGGAACAGCCGTTATGACATGCGTTACGACACAGAAGAAACAAAACTGTGGCGATGGCTTCTGCCCTGGAAAATAGGAAACATTGATTTTACCAGTTTAACTTATCAATCGCAGAACCGCGATTGATGAACAGGGGCGCGGGGTGTTACGTGCTATTTAAGTCTGTAGAGCGCGGTATCGCCGTGAGCGCCGACAACCTGTTCTTTTCTGGGGTGGACAATTAAATCCATGCCTTCCATCGGCAATGCGCCAAAAAGAATTTCATCCGCTCCGGGTACGACAAGCGCGGGGCAAACGGTTTGCCTGTTTTGCCAATGGACTTCTACGCCGTTGGTTATTTGATAGATAGCGGTTGAGCCGTCCGCCAAAACGCCGGGTTCCGGGCCTTCTAACCGCAAGCCTAACTTTTGACAGGTGTCTTCGTCAATGACCAGCGTCCATGCTCCGGTATCGGCAATAGCTTCTACCGTCAGTGCGCGAATCTGAGCGTCTGTCATGTATCCCAGTTTCGCCAGTTCTACATCAACGGCGTTTTTTAAGGTGATCTGTGTTCTTACCGTACCCATACCGTCAGTATAACATTTTCACGCGCAATTGGCAAGGTGGAAATGGCGTTAGGCACCAATTCTGCCCCCGTTCGTGCTGCCTTGCGGAATGACAAATCAAACAGTGACCGTCACCGTTGCGTTTCCTTAGTATAAGACATTCCCGCGCCTACAGTTACCTCTTTTTAAACACACTCCAATCAACTGTTGTTTCCGTATCCTCGAATTTAATCATGGTAGAGGAATAACTTTGAAAATATGCGGTACCAGCTGACGCTTCATTCAATGTGATAAAGTATTCACCTGTCCCTGTCCATCCGCCATAAGCTGGTAAAGAAAACTCCCCTGCCGGACCCGGTTTATAAAGCTGGATATTCATTGTTTCAGAGATAGTTACCCTTTGTGCGCCTGCAACTGCCTTGCCATCTGCCCCAGCTACTAAAATAGTAAATTGATTCCCGGTAGTACCAGTAACTCCGGTGATGATTAATGTTTTGGGGTCAGTATTTTTTACTCCGCCATCACTGGTGGTACAAGAAATCCCGATTACCGCTGTAATGGCGATAATTCCAATCATTTTGAATACGTTCTTCATAGAAAACTCCTTTTTGTTATGCCCGTCCTGAGACGCAGTCTCAAAGCGGGCAATCACGTTGATTAACCCGCCCTCAAGGGCGGTGTATAAAAAAAGCCAAATTTCCGCAAGCGCGAAAACCCGGTGTTTTTCAATGAGAATGAGGCTGTTGCTTTTTGTTTCCGGCTATCTAAGAGTGTTGGGGGGGACAAAGAATGTATGCGGGCTAAAATGTAAAAATCAACATTTATCTGCAATTCCCCCTTTTTGGTTTTTTTTTGTCAAGCGGGAATTGTGGAATTTTAATACCTCTCACGGAGACACAGAGGCACAGGGTCTTACAGAGGCGCAATTCGTGCTCTTTTTCTTCCTCCGTGTACCTCCGCGCCCTCCGTGGTTAACCTTCTTCCCCCCTGTGCCCCCGTGCCTCTGTGAGAGATCATTCCTGTATACAAAAAAACCACGAAGCCCCGCGGAGAATACAATCCCTCCCCCGTGATGCTGCGTGGTTATATTTTTTGAGTGTATACACTTACTTCGTACTCAGGGATGAGTACTCAGACTGTGTACTCGGTTATTTTAACCGCTCGCGGATAGCAACGTTTACTTCGATTCTTACATTATTTGCACCAAGCACCATCGGTACAACAAGGGCTTCTACCTCGCCTAAATTGGTAGAAACTTCCATGTTTTCACCGGTAAAAAGGGCCGGCGGGGTAAGGTCAAACTTAAAGCCCAGATCGTGGAGTTTGGTTACCGCTTGAGCGGTAATCATGTTTGCAAGTTCCTGAATGGTAGCTTTCGCAAGCTCATCAAGGGCTTTGAACTCTTCACTGTTCATTTTACTGGCAACAAATAAAGCCGCATCCTTCGTCATGTCGAAAAGAACGCGCCCCTCCACATCACCGGCAAGTCCGACAAGAGCCGCAACGCCCATGATCTTCATGGATGTAGGCTTCAAGTAAATTTCGCCGCGCTTAACATCGGCATTCAACACCTCTTTAAGAATACTAAAGGCGGATTCCACAAAGGGGTTGATATACTCAACTCTCATAACTCACTCCTTATAAAATTTTATTCAGTATGCAAATATGCGGAAATCGGGTCATCTGCTATTGATTGCCACATGACTCCGGAGAGTTCCTCATTTCTTCCCAGGATGACAACACCCCGGTTCTTCAGCCTTTCAGAAAAGTTGTCAACGATCCTTTCCTGATCCTCCGCCGGCAGGAATGAAAGTATATCCCTGGCAAGAATAATTTCCAAGTCCGGCACGGCATTTTCATTCTTTATATCATGGTATTCGAAAACAATCGAATCCTTGATCACCTGGTCAAACGAATACCCGCTTTTTCCGCGCACCATATACGGACGGCAATAATCAGGCACATCGCCCAATTCAAAGGTCATATTTGGGGCCTGCGAAACAGCCATTATATCGTTATCGTTCGCCCAAATTTTTATCCGCGTATTGGGGAACTTGCTTTTCAGTATACAGGCAAATGAATATGTTTCATAGCCTTTTCCGCAGCCGATATTCCATACATTTATTGTAGGGGCGGAAAATTCCGGCAGGACTTTTTTCACCGTAGAGGCATAGGATTCGCTCCAGAACGCGCCGGTACAGGGCGAAGTAAATTCATCCAGAAAATCGTCGGCCTCGGAAGCAGATCTTAATTGAAGAGAGTCCCCGCTTCGGCCAACGCTCCATTCTGAAAACCTTTTATGAAGCCATTTCTCGTTTACATCTGTAACTATAAAGTGTTTTAAAGCCGCAAGGGTCTCTTTCGCGAAGCCAATATCCGTATCAGCGGCGGCTTGCGTCTGTTCCCCTTGCGGCTGCACATAGAAACTACCTGCATCGGTATTTACAGCGGCAACGTGGGTCTTGTTTTTATCATCGTCGCTGACGGTAAATATCCGCACAACATCAAGGATGATATACAAGGCCCCCTCTTTTTCTACAACGCCGCTTATAAACTTAATGTTGATGTCTCCGAAAATCGGATGCGGCGGCTGGATTGATTCATGGTTGATACCGACAACCTTGTCAATCTTATCCACAATGGTTCCATAAACCTGATCGTTAATATGAAGAATAAGCATATTTTCCATATCAGCGGATTTATGGTCTACAGGCAAATGAAAGAAAGTCCTCAAGTCGATAATCGGAATTATGTCGCCGCGCAGGTTATAAACGCCGCGAATAAATGAAGCCGCATTGGGCACATAGGTAAACTTGTCGGCTTTCGCGATTTCCTTGACATTCATGATGTCCACACCGTAATCTTTTCCGGCGAGGGAAAAAGTAACCATTTTAAAGTCTACGTTTTCTACCCGTTCTTTCTGTTCCTGTAAATCGGCGTTTACCTGTACAAGATCTCTAATTACTGCTGCCATAATTTACCTACCGTGTCGAAGCTTCGCGGATTCGGCGCTGCTCCATTTCCTTCTTAAGCCCCAGATCCAAAAGCTGGCTTACGTCGATAATCAGGGATACCGATCCATCCCCCAATATTGAAGCTCCGGCTATTCCCGGCGAATTGGTAAACTGATCCCGCAGAGGCTTGATAACCACGTCTTCCTCGCCTATTAGGCTGTCTACCATGAAGCCCATCTTTTTCTCAGCCGTCCCTACGATGACTATAAAGTGATATTCCTGCTGTTCTTCCGTCTTTATTCCGAAGAGCCGGTTAAGCCTCAGGAGCGAAATAACGTCGTTACGAATATTGAAAACTTCGTAGTTGTCGATCTTCTTGATTTCCTCCGGCTTGATCCGCAGGCTCTCTATAACCGACGTAATCGGGATGGAATAGATTTCATGCCCAACCCGTACCAACAGGCCCTGGATAATCGCCAATGTAAGAGGCAGTTTAATTATAAACGTTGTTCCCTTACCGCGCTCGGATTCGACATTTACGGTTCCGTTAAGCCCCTCAATGCTTCGGCGTACTACGTCAAGGCCGACGCCGCGCCCTGAAATGGCGGTTATCTGTTTGGATGTTGAAAAACCGGGTTCAAAGATAAGGTGATAGGCCTCAACATCGGTGAGGATTTTGTTCGGGCTGATAATCCCCCTCTCAATAGCCTTTGACTTGACCGCTTCAACGTCAATACCGCCGCCGTCGTCGCCTATCTTTATAACAATCATGTTGCCTTCGTTGGTGGCTTTCAGGAGCACGGTTCCAGCTTCCGGCTTGCCGACTCTCTGCCTTTCCTCGGCGGATTCAATTCCGTGGTCTACGGAGTTTCGTACCGAGTGCATTATCGGGTCAAGGAGGTCTTCAACGACTGATTTGTCAAGTTCGGTGTCTTCACCTTCTATAACCAGATTGATTTTTTTGTTCAGCGATTTTGAAAGGTCGCGTACAAGGCGCGGGAAACGGCTGAAAATCTGGCTTATCGGAACCATGCGGATCCTCATAACGCCTTCCTGAAGTTCGCCCGTGATCCGCCCGAGGTTCTGAGAGGTTGAGCGGTACTTTGCCATGTTGGCTTTGAATCCCGCCTCGAAACCGTCAAAGAGGGAGAAAATATCCCCATAAGTTTCGTTTATTTCCTTGCGGATATCTTTTACGGATTTCCCGTCCTGTATCTTGTCAAGGTAATCGGGCATACTGTCAAAAAGATCCTTGATTTTCTCACGGTACTGATTTTCGATGTCGCGTAACTGAGCCGTAAGATCGTTGAACTGCGTATTGATCTGGTTGAAAGTCGCCTTTGTAATAACTGTCTCCGAAACGAGGTTTAACAGATCGTCAATTCGCTTGGAGTCTACGCGCAGGATCGATCCCGCTTCCTTGCCGGCTTTTTTCGCGTCTTCCGAAACGGCTCCCGGAGCTTTTACAGGAGCGTCCGCCGGAGGCGCAGCGGAAGCGGCAGGCGCGGGACTGGCGGCTGCGGGCCTTGGAGCCGCAGAGGCAGCTGGTCTTGCCGCAGGCGCGGGAGCCGGGGCCGGTCTTGGAGCCGCAGCGGCAGGCTTGCTTGGGGCTCCGGCAATATCGCTGACATCCGCGTCAAGGCTTACGTCCGGCAGAATGACCGATTTCCGTATTGCCTTTGAATCCTGCTGGGACGCGATATAATAATCGACAACCGGGAAAAAGTTATCGGCGTAAAGCTGTTCAAAGTCGGGGACTGTTTTAAGAATTGTCCCCATTCCCTTTAGGACGGCGTATATCTGAATTCCGCCGACCGTGTTCATGAGGCTGTCCTTATCAAACTTGACGGAAACACGGTAGATCGGCATTCCTCCGTCAACGGCTTCTTTGAGCTCCTCAATCTCATGTTCGGAAAGTTCTCCGACAGGAGAGACAGAAGGCGCAGAGGCGGCAGCCGGGGCGGCAACAGGAGCCGGTGCAGGACGGGGCGGGGCTTTTTTCTCATTTTTGCCCTTGGCATCCTCGGGAAGCAGAGCGTTTAGCTTGGCTTCTATTTCAGAAATGTCTTCCTGATAGACAGACCCGTTCATACGCTGTTCCAGCATCGCCTTGATTACATCTATTGCCTGAAAGAGAATATCCACGACATCCCCGCTCACGGCAAGTTGATCCGAACGGATAGCATCAAAAACATCTTCAACAATGTGGGCAAAATGGGAAAGTTCCATAAATTCCACAGTTGCGGAGCCTCCCTTTAGGGTATGAACCGCGCGGAAAATCTCGTCTACGGCGTCTTTGTTAGCGCCTCCGTTTTCAAGAACCAATACGTTTTGTTCCAAGGTATCCACCTGCATTTGGGCCTCGCTGAAAAAGTCCTTGAGTAGTTCTTCATTATTAGGATCAAGATAATCACTCATATATAACAATATCCCATAAAAACGTCATAAAGTCAAGTGTCTATTGAAGGTTTCTGCATTTACTAAAAAAAACCTGAACAGCCGGGGAGGGAGCCCCGGAAAGCCCGGTTTGCCGGTTTTTTTGGAAAATATGACAGAATTAATGAAAAAAACGACTAAAAAAGGCTGAAAAACGGGGTCTAAGGCTGATTCAGCCCAAAAACAGGGGGNACGGAGCGTGGCTGGAGCGTAAATCATGCCGTTTTTACCTTCTGTTCAATTTAAAAAAATCCGTTATTTTCATGCGGGCATCCTGCATATTTTCGGTTGTTACCGGCCCTGCCTGCCTTAAAAGGTAATTTATTTCATCTTTCTGCATATTTGCCTGCGCCAGTATTTCCCTGAATAAACCTGAGTAAAACCGGGAGGCTTTCTTATGGGGGTCCTGCCCGTAGTACAATCCCGCCATTTTGGTGAAACTGTTCGAGTTCCTGTAAACCTTTATCATTGTCCCCGTTGAATCAAAAATATACAAAAACGCCGTTATGCCAAACTCCTGCAAGTCGGTTGGAAACCCGATCAGCGACGGTACAAAAAGCGTTAATCCGTTAACCCATCCCAAAATAAAAAGATTCGGCGCTGAGTCAACGTAATTATATATCGCGATAGCATAATAGCCGTACTCCTGCCCGCTTTGATTCATAAAACCGGATTCTACCATAATCTGCGAACCCATGTTATATAGAGTTATGTCATCATTGCTGTTTACCAATTTTAGTATTTCTGATTGCCGGACATTGCCAAGATCCATGTTTAATCTGCTGTCGTTAATTTTGGAAACACAGCCCGTATTTAAAAGCACGGCTAAAACCAATGCCGGAAGAAGCGTGTATTTCATAATCTCTCCTTAACCTTAATTTACAACATACCGCATTTCCCCGGTTTCTTCAACCTGTTCTGTTTTGCCGTTACGGTTATATTGAAAGAACCATTTACAAACGTTACAATTACCCAATGAATCAAGCCATAACCGAAATTGATATTGTTATCCGCCTCTGTCTGGGATTCGTTGCCGGCGGGATCATCGGGTTTGAACGTTCAAGCAGACGGCAGGTTGCAGGCCTTCGCACTCACATACTCATTGCCGTAGGAGCGACATGCCTGATGATGCTTTCAATCTGGCTGCCCCAGCATTTAAACGGAGGCGACCCGGGAAGGATAGCGGCGCAGGTTGTTTCAGGCATGGGCTTTCTGGGGGCGGGCGCGATCATCCGTCTCGGTAACGACATCAAGGGGCTTACGACTGCCGCGTCCCTTTGGCTTGCGGCGGCTATCGGCATGACAATCGGGGCGGGAATGTACATCGCCGCTCTTACCGCGGAAGTTCTCGCGCTTGTTGCGCTGGTTCTTCTCAATCAGGTTGAGAGAAAAATTTTCCCCGACATTCACAATAAATTGCTGGAAGTGCATTACAACCACTGCGAAGAGCCGAACACAAACTCCGCTCTGGAAATTTTTAAAAAGTACGGAGTCAAGCATCACTCTTTAAATGTTCTTTCGGGACAGGACGGAAAAAAAACCAAAGTTCGTTTTCTTATAAGCGTTCTTGATACGGTTGATATTTGCAAACTTGCCAACGCGCTTGAATCCTGCGGTGATATTGACAGCGTTGAAATAAAAGAAAAATTTTAATAACGGGAACTCTTGAGATGAACGGAAAACATTTAACAGTAAGCGAATTGACAGAGAATATCCGCACCTGCCTTGAAGGATCATTTTCCGTTGTCTGTGTCGAGGGTGAGCTTTCAAATTGCAGGCCGGCAAGCTCCGGCCATCTTTATTTCAGCCTCAAAGACTCCGGTGCGAAGATCGACGCGGTGATGTTCAGGAACAGGCTGAGGACTTTAAACTTTGATCCGAAAGACGGAATGTTGCTGAGAGTGCGGGGAAGCCTTTCGGTGTACGCACCTCGTGGAACCTACTCCATTGTCTGTGAGGAAATGGAAATCGCCGGGGCGGGCGAAATACTTGCCATGCTGGAAAAGAGAAAACAAAAACTTGCATCTGAAGGTCTCTTTGACGCTGAACGCAAACGTCCCTTACCGCGTTTTCCCTCCGCCGTCGCCGTTGTAAGTTCGCCGACAGGGGCTGCGGTACGTGACATTTTAAATATCCTTGCAAGACGCGCCTCGGGGTTGAGGGTGATAATTCTTCCCGCGCCTGTGCAGGGAAATGAAGCCGCCGAAATTATCGCGTCACGGATAAGGCAGGCAAACAGGTGGCGCCTTGCGGACGTACTTATCGTGGGCAGAGGCGGCGGTTCTCTTGAAGACCTCCTGCCCTTCTCCGAAGAGGAAGTTGTCCGCGCAGTGGCGGAATCGGATATTCCCGTGGTGAGCGCCGTGGGGCATGAAATTGACTGGGCGTTATGTGACTATGCCGCAGACCTGCGCGCTCCCACTCCTTCAGC
>JGI24698J34947_10002318_pt1 | contig 10227 bp, 6 predicted proteins | sample TergutMp193P3_FD_34947 | JGI IMG/M metagenome (IMG submission 34947) | reverse complement strand
CCCCAAGCCAGTTTCAATCCACGCCCCTACGCGAGGGGCGACTGGGGTGGTATTTCCGCCAAAAGCCGTATTGGCGGGTTTCAATCCACGCCCCTACGCGAGGGGCGACGGCACTTCGGCATGACTGGCATCTCCATCCAAGTTTCAATCCACGCCCCTACGCGAGGGGCGACACAGCCGATTGAACACTAAATATATCGCTACAGGTTTCAATCCACGCCCCTACGCGAGGGGCGACTCCCATTCTTCTGGATTTTTTTCGTTAAATCTTGTTTCAATCCACGCCCCTACGCGAGGGGCGACGCTGGTTATACTCGGCTGTTAATTGTTTACGCGGTTTCAATCCACGCCCCTACGCGAGGGGCGACTCGGCGGTCGCCAGCCCAAAGTAGACTCCAAAATGTTTCAATCCACGCCCCTACGCGAGGGGCGACGCGGCAAGGTTGATATGCTCCCCTTTCAATTTGTTTCAATCCACGCCCCTACGCGAGGGGCGACCTTTGGGCCAGCGCCCGGCGCTTGCCCGAGCCGGTTTCAATCCACGCCCCTACGCGAGGGGCGACTCCTGGCCCAGGTGGCCACGGCCGCCGAGGCCCTGTTTCAATCCACGCCCCTACGCGAGGGGCGACCCCAGCCGTGGCCGGAAAATCTTATGCCTGACGAGTTTCAATCCACGCCCCTACGCGAGGGGCGACGTGACCAAGGTGGATTTCGATGTCAAAACAGGAGTTTCAATCCACGCCCCTACGCGAGGGGCGACCACCACCCCTTAAGTGGGTGGTAAAAGAGAGAAGTTTCAATCCACGCCCCTACGCGAGGGGCGACTGGGCCGCGGCCGCGGCCCTGGGCCAGGAACAGTGGTTTCAATCCACGCCCCTACGCGAGGGGCGACAAGGGTGGCTTGCAATTCTACACCCGTTTCCTCGTTTCAATCCACGCCCCTACGCGAGGGGCGACTCACAGGGGGGCGGAGGGTAGGAACAAAACGAAGTTTCAATCCACGCCCCTACGCGAGGGGCGACACCACCTCAGCCCGTTATTAATTAAGCGAGAGAGTTTCAATCCACGCCCCTACGCGAGGGGCGACCAAAATGGTCCGGGATCTGTCTTTGTTTTTGGAGTTTCAATCCACGCCCCTACGCGAGGGGCGACCGTCACGGGACCCGGGAATCTTGAGCTTGTAACGGTTTCAATCCACGCCCCTACGCGAGGGGCGACAAGTTTGCTGGCGCTTTCCCTGACGCACAAAGTGAGTTTCAATCCACGCCCCTACGCGAGGGGCGACCTGCTGATAAGCTTTATCATCAAGCTCACAGCTGTTTCAATCCACGCCCCTACGCGAGGGGCGACTTGTTATTCCCGCCGCCCGGCCAATTAGGCACGGTTTCAATCCACGCCCCTACGCGAGGGGCGACCCGCTTTACCGCCTCGGCTCTCTGTTCCGCCTGTGTTTCAATCCACGCCCCTACGCGAGGGGCGACCCTCGGCTCTCCGGCCAGGGGCGTTCGCCCTTATGTTTCAATCCACGCCCCTACGCGAGGGGCGACTGCTTGCACTGATTACCTTAAATGATAAAGTAACCAGCGATACTAAACGAGCATCGATCCTTTAATGCTCAAATTTTAACCACTTTTTTGGCTTGCTGATAAAAAAATATTTAAATTACGATATATTACGCCATCAGGCTTTTTGATGCGATTTCTGGCCGCTGGAGGTTCTCGCTTAAAGGCAAGCGGGTAGCCCCGCAGCCCGGTTAGAACATTAAAACGGCTTTCCGCGCAAGGCCCCAGCAGAAAATTACTCAGGGAGGCTTGCCAGAAAACCACCAGCCCGCAAAAGTAGTGTGTTCAGCAGACATTTCATGGCTCAAGCCTCAGGCGATCCAGGTAGCCCTCAGCCGACTTCCCCAGCTTGTCGGGCAGGCATTCCGCCGCCAGAGAGCATGAACGGCAAAGCCGGCCGCCTCCCTGGATCGGCGGCGGAGTCCGGCCGGATGCGAAAAGAGCGTGCACAGCTTCGGCCGTGGCCCTGGTTAAATTTTTCAAGGCGCCATCGAAAAGCACTGGTAGCCGGCGGCGGGTCTGGCCATAGAACAGAGCCCCGGCCGGCACTTCCAGGCCCAGCATCTCTTCCAGGCACATAGCCTGGGCGCAGAGTTGTGCCGCATCCGCGTCTCTTTTCTGGAGACGCCCCCGCTTGTATTCCACCGGAAACGGCCGCCAGAGGCCGCCGTCCCGGTGAAACTCCACCACATCGGCCTGTCCGCTAAGACCCAGGGACAAAGAACGCAACTTAAGGCCGGTGACAGTTTTAACCTCGCCCCGCGTTTCAGTCAGGCCTCGATCGGCTTTTTCATGTAACACCCGGCCTTCCGCAGTCAGCCTATTTTCCGCCCAAAGCCCTTCCAGATGAATCAAGGCGCATTGCCGGGGGCAGACCAGATAATGCTGAAGGGCCGAGATGGGGATGAGGTCGGCTTCAAGATACATTCTCATTTCCTCGACTCTTCTGGAATTTTACAACAATTCCAGCAATTCCACCCCTTCCGGCAAAGATTGCCGCTCCACCGTAATCTGATAATCAGCGAAGGCCCGGGGCGGAGCCTCCAGGTCTCCGGTTCGCCCGGCTTTGACCAGACCAAAAAGTTTTTGAGCCGAGGCTTGGCCCAGCCGGTCGCCATGTTTGAAGACCAACAACTTTCGGAGGGCCATTTCACCCCGGCTGGCTGAACGGTCGTGCTCGAACATGTTTTGCAGAGCCTGCCACAGCAAGTCCAGGTCTTCCTCGGAAAAGCCGGTCCTCTCCGCCAAGGGCGCGGAAATGAAGCCATGGACCCGGTATAAGGCATAAGGAACGATGAACTTGTTCCCCATGGTCCGGTTGTCGCCTTTTTGATCTTCGGCCTCTGCCACTGTAGTGACAGCCATACGGGTAATTGAAACAGTAAGGGGGATGATAGGGTCCAAACTCCGGGCAAAGGCCAACTGGACCGGCCCACATACTTGACCACATTTGTTTTCCCCGGTATTCATGACCGCGCCGAAGGCCCGAACGTCATAGAAATGCTCACACATCCAGCGGCGAGCCTCTTTTACAATTTTGGCATCATCTTTTCCATCCTTCAGCTTGGAACTTTTCTTCTCCTTCTTATCTTCGGCCTTGACCATTTCCGAGTCTCTTTTTACAGCCTCATGAGCCTCATCATGCAGGCGGTTGAGGATGGCTTTTTCCCGCACGTAGATTTCAAAACCAGGCTGCTTATCCTTGGTTAGTTCCACATAATTCCTGATTTTACGCTTTAGGCAGACATCGGTGACCAAGCCGTGACTGGTTTCAGGATCAAGCCGGGGCATGTTGCCGGCATCAGGGTCACCATTGGGGTTGCCGTTGGCCACATCAAAAAACATGACGAATTCATAGCGATGCTGTATGGCGTTCATATCTAGCTCCTTTTTCTTATTCCTGATCGGGATTGACATCTTCATCCTGCCTGACGGCCCGGTCCGCCCGCTGGTGATAATAACCCAAAGCGAAATATCCTTGATCCTTGAGATTCAAGTGAGCCGGAAATCCGCCATCAATATGGCCGAGCACCTCCCGGATTCTGTTATCATACCAGTTGGCCAAAACCTCACTGGTTTGATTCTTGATCTTCCCAATATGATTCTGGGCGTTCCTGAGTAGTAGAGGAAAAACCAAGGCCGGGGTCGCTGAGGCCGACCCATAATACTTGTCGCGGATACCGGCGTTGATATTTTTCTTTGTGGTCCTTCGCTGTACGCCATCACCGTCACCCTCACTAGTCCCATCATCGGCGTTGATGTTTTTCTTTATGGCCTTCCACTGTACGCCGGCCAAAAGGGCGAAAAGCCGCCCCAATTGGTAGGCCGGGCTGGGATGTTCAGGATTTAAAGACATGGAGACCTCCTGTTTGAAATTTCTGATGAGCATCGCCTTGATCAGCCCGGCCAATACTGAACTGAAATCATCGCCGGAACGCAGACGCTGCAAAGCCATCGGCAGAAGATAGGCCGGATAGGACCGGCCGGATAAGCCGGCTTCCAGCAGATCCTCTCCCAGTCTTTTGATATCCTTCATTTCTTTGTGCCGGCCGAGAACCGCCCCGGCGATCTGCCAGACCGAAGGGAATTTCGGCTCCTGGTCCGGAGAATGCCTTATAGCCAAGTTTCGATAGTATTCCTGGATGTGTTCCAAAAAATCCCGTGAGGGTCCGAACAGAAAGAAACTCACAGCCAAACGGGTGCGGTTAAGTGCCAAGGCCAACACATATAGACGCACTTCCGGCTCCAGTTCCGGCCAAGCTTCAGTAACCGGCAAACCTTGCCCCAGTCGGCGCAAGATTTCCGTCCGGCTGTCCGGCGAAACAAGGTCCACTTCCGTTGCCCCTGCTTTTTCCGTAACTCTCCCACCCCAAAAACTCCAAAAAGAGTCCTCTATCGGCGTGGGTTTTTCGGCCCAACAGACGACCGTCGTGCTTTCCCCAAGGCGAAGAGATTGGGTCGGGTGGCGAATCAAGTAATTCAAGGCCGTGGTATAGCCAAAGGCGGCGGTCTGGCTGACCGGAGCGTTGAAATTCTGCTCCTTGCCGTAAGAGAGAAAGGATTCCCGGTTGAAAGAACTCAAAGCCGCCCCGGTCGCATTAAGGCCCTTTACCGGCGGGTGCAGGCGCGAGATAAGCGCCTTTTCACCGGTCACCAGGCAGATGCCTTCTTCGCGGGGCGCTCCGTCCTGTTTTTTTAGGTTTTGCTTTTTTAAGTCCGCCCCCGAAGACGCTTCCACCTCGGCGGGCTTTCCACCCGCTTGGCGTCGACGCCAAGCGTTCGTGAAAGCTTCTATATCATGAAGGTAGCGCTGACCTACCCGGAAGACTAGATTAGCCCCGGCCAATTCCGGCCACCATTTTTCCACTTTCGGGTGGTCTTTAGGCGGGTCCCGCAGAAAACCAAGCAAGGCCCGGCCTTCCGGAAGGCCCAAATCGGCCAGGAGAGTTTCATGCAGCCGCCGGAAAGTCGCTTGGCATTTTGCTACCCGTTCAGGCCGACCTTTGTCGCCGCGGCCCAGCACATAAACAGGGTTCCCCCAGAGGAAATCTGCTTTAATTCCACTGCCTTTCATTTCGCCCAAAGAAGGAAGAAGCATACGAAAGGGGACGAGTTTTCCCCCTTTGGGTGCGGTTTCACGCAAATCATGAACATCCAGAAGTTCACCATCTTCACTTAATTGAAAGGCGAAGCTTACGCCTTGACGGGCGAAGCCTTCCGGGGCCACATCCCGGTCGTCTGTTTCTGTTAAGCGTTGATAATAACTATGAAGGGAAGCAAGGATCATCGCCGCACCTCCGGGGAATCAGGGGCCGGCACCCGAAGGACGCCCTTCTCCAGCCTGGCCCGGAAAAACATCGGCTCGCTTCCCCGTTCATAATCCAGGCCGTAGAGCATCCAGCCGAGGTCTCTGTTGCCCTCAGGGCTTTCCGCCAAGGCTGAAGCTGGAATTTGGTCCACCGGTTCCACATAGGCCGGAAATTCCCGGCAGCCCAGGCAAGGCCGATGGAAAACCTGTCCCTTAGCCAGACGGCGATTGAAGATGTCCAGATGTTTACCAGGTTTCTCATCCGGCCCGGCCTGGCTGGTTAAGATGAAGTGGGCCTCCACAATGTATTCCACGTTTTTCAAGATCAGGCTGCCCCGCTGTTGCCGGTCGTCTTCAATGAACACTTCCAGTTGCCGCCCTCCGCATTTCATGGCCGCCAAGATCGGGCGAAGGGGAATGGTAATATGGTCGCCCAATTCGTTGCGGCGGATGTTTTCAAAGACGATGGGCCGCATTATATGAATGGCATCCACCCGCCAAGTGATGGCGTGTTTCCAATGTACAGATTCCAAGACTCCCCTCATGGCCGATGGCGTGGGCACATCATAGGACACCCGTTCCGCCTTTAATTCCGGCCTGGTAAAACAAGCATAGTCGCCCAAAACTTTCAGCCGCACACCATACATAGGCCCCTCCTTCTGCCAGTAGACTCAACCGTTTTTCGGCCTTTTTCCTTTTCAGGAGTTTCCCCCGGCCTGATTGGGCCAGCGGGGAAACGTGACAGAATAATAACTAAATAGACCAATAACCAAAACCCACACATTGTTTAAACCCACGCCCACTGACGGGCGACTGTTTTTGGTTTATTATTGATTATTAGTTATTTAAACGATGTTAAATAACTAATAATTAATAACAAACCCATACATTAAATATATATATTTGAAAGATACCACACCCACGCACCCAGGTCAATTCAAAAGAAGCCTAACCCAAAAATAAACTGCTGGCCTTCATAAATGCCGGATCCTGCACATCCAGCCCCAAAGCCGGGCCGCCGTCCGGCTCTCCCTTTTGGTAAAGGTCTGGGTTAAGTAACTCATAGTAATAGAGTCCGCCGGTACCTTTAAAGCCCTTAGGCTTGACCGAAGCGACGACCCCGGCCCTGGCCAGCCCGGACATCGCCCGCTCAGGCACATTGACTGTCCATTGTTGCAGGCGGCGGTGAAGAGCCAGGTCGCCCTCGCCCCGCCGCAAGATTTCCAGAGCCTCTTCGGCTTCCGCGTTGAAAGGAATAATCAAGGGCTGATCATTAGTTTCTATTAAGCGGAAATCATTGCTCACGCTGCTGAAAGGAAGATAACCGGTCTTTACGGTTTTGGCTAAGTCCGTCAAAATTTGATACTTGTCCAGTTTATCCAAACCTAAAATAGAATGTAACTCAGCGAAATAGGTTTTTATTGCAGTTGGAGAAAAGGGGGACTTGTTTTTTTGCAACGCGGCATATCCAAGGCTGCGCCGAAGCGCCTGTTCACCCCCCAATGACTCGGGCAGTTCAAAGACGAAAACCTGGCCTCGGACCAGCCGGCGTTCCCTGTTGTTGCGCCCGGCCGCCTGGATTATCGAATCCAGGCCGGTCAGAGCCCGATAAACCACTGGGAAATCAATATCCACACCAGCCTCTATCAGGGAGGTTGAGACCAGGATTAAGGGCGGCTTGGTGGGATCGTCCAGAAGTGTTTTGACTCGGTTCAGCACTTCCCGGCGGTGGGCGGGGCACATCCATGTGCTTAAGTGGAAAACGGTCCGCCCGCTTTTATTGGTCAACTGGCTGAGTTCCCTGGCTTGGGCACGGGTATTGACGATGCATAGAACCTGCCTGGTTTCTACCAGCCGGACGGCTAGGTCAGGCAGACTTAAAGGCCCGATAAATTCTATCGCCGTCCGCTCCAAATCTTGAAAAAGCGCCGGGACGTCTTTAATTATCTCCCTGACTCTGGTCAAGCCGTTCGGGTTCCAAACCTGGACCCCCACTTCAGGCTGGGTAGCCGTACACAGAACCGTGGAAACCCCGTAGGAGGCGGTCAATTCTTTAAGAACAGCCAGACAGGGCCGAAATAAAGGTCGGGGCAAAGTTTGGGCTTCATCCAGAATCACCACGCTGGCGGCGATGTTGTGGATCTTGCGGCACCTGGATTTTTGAGCCGCGAACAGAGATTCAAAAAATTGGACGGCCGTGGTGACGATGATCGGGGCATCCCAGTTTTCAAAGGCCAGGGTTCGGGCCTTGCGGGCGTCTTCCTCATCGTCGGCCTCGTCCGGGTCCGGCGGCGTCGCATTCTCAACCACCCCGGAATGATGTTCCAGCACGGCCTTAGCCAATTCCGGCCCGAAGGCCTCCCGAAAAACCGCCGCCGTCTGGTCAATGATGCTGGTATAAGGGCTGACGTAAATGATCCGCCTCAGTCCGTGTTTCAAGGCGTGATCCAAGGCGAAGGCCAGGCTGGACAAGGTTTTCCCCCCGCCGGTGGGCACGGTGAGAGAAAAAATACCCGGCTCCAGTTCGGCCGCTTCACGGCAGGCGTTTAATACTTTGGCCCGGCACCGGTTGACTGCGGTCTCTTCCGCCTGATCGGTTTTAGCCCGCAAGTGGGCATCTACAGCCGCTTTCAATTCGCTTAGATGCGGAAATCCGCCCCTTAGGGCGGATTGTTCCGGTTGCATAAAGGCTTCCGTATCCAGGCAGTCCGCATCCACGAGGCAGGAAAAGATCATCCGCGCCCAAAGAAACAGCCTCAGAGCAAAGGCCTCTTGCCGATCAGCCGGGTCTCCTCCTGGTTCCGGCTTGGCTAGAACTGGAAAATTAGGCGGGGGCAGAGTTATCTCCGTTTTCCAGGCGGAATAATCGGGAATCCGGTCGGCCCGGTCCAGGCGGCTTTTTAGGGAAGCCCCCCCGCCTGAGCCGCCCAAGCCATCCACTAGGCCGGTATGATGGCCGGAGATGATATGAGCCGCCAGTAAGCCCAGAACAGGGGAGTCGATTTTTTTGAAATGCTCCAAGGCTTCCAAGGCCCCGGCTAGGGAATGGTCAACCCGAGGGCCGCCCTGGAGGCGTTTTTTAAATTCCCGGGAATATTTACCAATATCATGCAAAAGCCCGACCAGGTAACCCCAGGCCTGGTTGCCGAAAGCCGCGGCGAACCCGGCGGCCAAGCGGGCGGTTGCCTGTAAATGTTCAGCCAGGCCCTGCCACTCGTCTTCCGGCCCGTCTGTTGAATGAGCATAATATTTCATCAGGCTCCCCCTTGGCCGTCGGCCGGCCCTCGCGGCCCTTGTCGGCCGGCCGATTCTCATGGTATCATAAAATCCGCCTGTCTGTTATGTTCAGGGCATCGCGGCGATCAGCCACCCATCTCCGCCGACGGCATACTTAAGGGGGAACTTATGCGGCAAAGGCCGCCGGCATATCCGCGGAACGCGGCCCGGCTTCTTCTGGGGCTCGTGATGGCGGGCGGTCTTTGGGCGGCCGCGCCGGCCTCGGCCCAGGTGGAGCCCGTCATCACCTACAATTATTACCCGGTCACGCCCGAGGTCGGCCGTTCCCTCTATCGCCAGCTTTACACCGACACGCCCTTGAGCCATGAGGGCCAAAAGGCGGCCGGCCTGACCCGGTCCCCCATCAGAACCCATTATGAAATAAGCTCAACCACCATCGGCCTGTGCCGGGTCCGGAACCTTGAGGTCACCTGTCACTGCGAAATCACCCTGCCCCGGCTCCAGAGCTCGGACCCGGGCCTGAAAAGCGATTTCGATTCCTACCTGGCCCTCTTGAAAGACCACGAACTGACCCACTGCCGCATCTCGGCCGGTTTTGCCGGCCGTTTAAAAGACGCCGTCCTGGCCTTGGGCGAACGCCCTTGCGGCGCCTTTAAAAGCGAGATTGAGACTATTGTCAAGCGGATGACCGCGGAACTGAACCGGGAGCAGGAACGCTTCGACTACAACACCCGCTTGGGCGGCTACCAGGCCCGGAAAGCTCAAATTATGCTGGACAGGCCCCCGCCCCCGAGGTCCCGGCCCCCGGAGGAAGCCGTGGGCAACCTGCCCGAGCCGGACCAGGACGCCTTCTGGCCCGGCCCGGCCAACGGCGACCCGGAAACCGGGGCCATCTATAAAGACCGGGACGGGGTCTGGCGCAATTACTAAAAAAGCCGGCTTGGCCGGCTTTTTTTGAGGCTCTTTTTTTCAGCGTTGCATTTCATCCAGGCCGAATCTCAGGCCAGGGGTGTCGGCCCGGCCTTCGAAAATGGGCGGCAGGGGCGGCAGGACGGACCGGCCGATGGCCCGCTCCACTGACAGGTCATAGTCGGGGTTGCCGCTGGAACGGTCCAGGCGCATGGCGGATATCCGGCCGTCGGGCTCTATTTTGATTACGAAAATAGCCTGGAGGCCGATTGCCATGGCCCCCACCGGCGGCAGCCAGTTGTATTTGACGATGTCTTTGACTTGGCGATAATAGGCCTCTTTTTCCGGGTGCACCCTCTGGCCGCCGCTGGCCCCGCCGCCGGCCTCGGAACTTTCGCCCTGGCCCAGGCCCTGGCGTTTCTGAAGGTCGAACAGGCGGCTGTCAATGGCCGCGTCCAGTTGGTCGGCCTCGGTCTTGCGCCGCAGGGCCTCCATTCGCCGGTTTATTTCCGCGTCGTTGTTGGGCGGGGTCTTGGGCTTGGGCGGGGGGTCGGCCGCCACCTTGGGCGGGGTGACCTTGGGCGGGGCGGCCGGGGTTTTCTGGAGCACGGGTTTTTCCGGAGCCTTGGGTCCCAAGGGGATGACCTCGGCCGGCGCGGCCAGGGGTGCGGGTTGCGGCGGGGCCGGCTGCGGCGGGGCCGGCTGGCTCGG
>JGI24698J34947_10002317_pt1 | contig 10227 bp, 7 predicted proteins | sample TergutMp193P3_FD_34947 | JGI IMG/M metagenome (IMG submission 34947) | reverse complement strand
TGGGCGAATACCGGCTGGCTATCGTCCACAAATTGCCTCCTGACGATCCATTGACCAGATATTGGTTAATGACATGAGCCATTAACCAATAGTCTATATGCACAAGGGAAACTTGTCAAGCTTTTCATAAACTTTAATTTGTCGTGCAATCTGACAACAAAGAATCTGAATAAACTTCGGCCAATGGGCGTGTAAGTGCCACGGCGAAACCATTTGGGGAACCCGGCTCCGGAGCCCTCCGACCACTTAAGCCTCAAGCTCAATTTTAACTTGAGAGCGCAGCGTTTAAGTGGTCGGATCGTCTTTCACTTCATGGACAGCCCTTCGGGCCGCTTTTTCTACAGGTCTCCTATGCCGGAGAGCCCAAAGAGGGTTTCGCCATGTCACTTCCCCGCCCATTTACCAGATTTATTCCGGTATTATATGACAAAACATGACAAATCAAGGTTATAAACAGTGGGAAATTCTGCATATCACCCTGCAAGCGGGCATTTTTATTATCTAGCGTTAAAATATCATTGAAAGTAGATAAATCGGTCGGTTTCGCCGGGTGAGATGGAGAATTCCACACCATGAAAAACACTAATTGTCGTTTTGATCGCTTTGTAATCAGACATATCTTGATGATAGTGCGGGAACGGGTGCCCATTCGGGCAGCATATGGCGGATGTAAAAAAAGCCTTGACAGATTAAGAAGCCAGAACTACTAATAAATGAATGCGCCATCGAGCTGCCCGAATGGGCGGATTCCCGCACTAATTGATTTAAGATGTTTGATACCTTTTGCGATCAAAGTGATAAATTAAAGTTTTGCGTTACCGTTCGAATAGCGCTTTAAGCTCGTCGTGGCTCATCTTCGTAAGCCATGATTCGCCTGAGGCAACGGTCATGTCCGCAAGTTCCTGTTTGCTGGAAATCATTGCGTCTATTTTTTCCTCGAAACTGTTCCTGGTGATAATGCGGTGGACAAAGACGTTACGCTCCTGGCCAATGCGGAAGGCCCTGTCGGTGGCCTGGTTTTCCACGGCGGGATTGTACCAGAGGTCGTAATGTATCACACGGCTTGCGGCGGTCAGGTTCAATCCAAGGCCGCCTGCCTTTAGGCTTACCAACAGGATACGCACGGCCGGATCACCCTGGAAGCGCTCCACGATACCGGAACGGGTCTTCTGGTTGAGGCCGCCGTGGTAAACCAACGCAGCCTCGCCCAGTTCCGCTTTGATGATACGCTCAAGGCAATCCAGGGTTTCCACGTACTGGCTGAAGACAAGGGTCTTTTCCCTGTTGGCCAGAATTTCCCCCAGCAGGGTAAGCAGCAGTTGGGCCTTGCCGGAAAGCCCTGAGACTGCGGGGCTTTCCTTGTCAAACACCCGCGGATGATCGCAGATCTGCTTAAGGGAAGTAAGCAATGAAAGAATCAGGGCCGATCGTTCAATGGGGTCGCATTTTTCCGACTTTTTTACTGACTCGGAAACAACAGTTTCGTATAAGGCCGCCTGCATTTTTTCCAGTACCGCGTATTCGTTGATTACGATTTTTTCTGGCAGATCCTCAATGATCTTTTTATCAGTTTTGAGGCGGCGGAGGAGAAACGGGGCGGTGATTTTACGCAATGCTTCCGCCTGCTCACGGCTGCGCATCACCTCAATGGGGACACGGTATCGCTCCTTGAAGCCTGCGGCGTTTCCGAGGTAGCCAGGCAGAATGAAATCAAAAAGGGAACGAAGATCCTCAAGGCGGTTTTCGACCGGCGTTCCGGAAAGGGCAAGGCGGTATTTGGAGCGGAGCTGTTTCACCGTCCGCGAAAGGCGGGTTTCGGCGTTTTTCATCAAGTGGGCTTCGTCAACCAGAAGCATGGAAAATGTTTCCTCTTTCAGTTTTTCGGCATCACGAACTGCCGTTTGGTAGGTGGTGAGAAACACATCCTGTTTCCGCTCAATACGGCGGCGGCTTCCGTGATACCGCGAAACCCCCAGCAAAGGGGCAAAGCGGCCCAACTCCTTTTCCCAGTTGTTCAGCAGGGCCGCCGGCGCGATGACAAGGCACCCGTCGCCCAAAAGCCCCTCCTCCTTCAGCCGCAAAAGGGCCGTGATTGATTGAACGGTTTTGCCAAGCCCCATGTCATCTGCAAGAATGCAGCCGAAGCCGGAATATAAAAGGGAACAAACCCAGTTATAGCCCCTCCTTTGATAAGGCCGCAACTCCGCAGCAAGGGCTTTTGGAATGGAAAAATCCTGCTCCCTGAAAAGATTGTCGATGGTTTCGCGGGCATCAAAGGTAAGGATTGTATCCCCTGAAAAATGGGCCTTCAAAAAATCGTTTAAACCCGGTGTAGAATCCTTTGCATTTTTGAGGAGCCGGGCAAATTCTTCCGGATCCATTTTTACAAAGCCGTCCCTGAAGCGGACCATTGGCCGTTTTTCCCTGACCATCTTTTCAAATTCTTCAGGCGACATTACCTCATCGCCTATTGCAATCTGCCACGTAAATTCCTGCAGCGTACCCAAATCCAGAAAGCTTTTCAGCGTGCCCCTGTTGGAGCTTCCTTTGATTACAAGCCTGGGCTTTAGTTCCTTTGCGAGCGCTTTGGGAAGGTTAACCGTCATGCCGAGACGGGTAAGGAGTGGGGATGCAGAATCAAGGAACTCAACCAGCCTGGCTTCGGAAAGCTTTATCGCCTGACGGGCGGTGAGGTCCCGAATCTCCGGCAGATAATTTGACAGCGCTGTCGGTGCGCGGAGCGCTTCCAAATCCTTGCATTTTGCAAGCGGCGTTTTTTTGCTTCCTTCGTCCCGCTCGGTAATAACGTCCATGGAAAGGGCAAAATTTAGTTCGTCATCATCCGAATCGCGTCTTCTGTCTTTTATTGTGATACTGTAATTATAGGCCGTAAAACTAATGTGTAATACCGAAAGCCAACGGTCTATGGATGCTGGCAATGAGCGCCGGGCCGGGGAAGAAACGTTTATTCTTTTTCCATAAAAAAATAAATTTAGCAGTTCCCGGTTTTCTTCCCCCGAGCCATATCTATTGAGGCCGCTGCCGAAGACTATGGTTCTCCTTTTTACCCAATCATTCAAAAACGTTGAGGCGACTAAATCAACCACGCTTCTTCCGCTTACCCGCCGTTTGCCTGTAAGCATTCCACACTCACGCGAGGCAAGTGCCTTGAGCATATCGGATACCGGCGGCAGGCTTTCAAAGGGCCGCCAAATAATGCCGAGAGTTTCGTTTTCCGCCAACACGTATGGGATGAAAGCGCTTGCGGAACAAACCAGGTTGAGAAATTTGAAAAGATAAAAAAGAAAACTGTAAGACGCTGTTCCGTCATCGGAAGAAAAATGTACAAAATATTCAAAAGCTTCGTATATCGTAAAAAGTTTTATGTTGCCGTTTATGTCTTCTGCGTCCAGAAACACTTTAGCCCCCGGACCAGGATTTGGGCAGATAACGGTCCATACCGATCTGGAAAAGCCATGTTCCATTTCGGAGTTCTTTTCCGCGTCTACAGATTCCCATGCCCTGTAATGGGCGCAGCGATGGTAGAACTCCGCCATAACTATGGCAAAATCCCTTTCACAGAAAGGCGGCGCCGATGGAAGCAAGGCGGTGATGAGATCCACACAAAGTGGAATTTCTTCAAGGACAAGCTGTTCCTGGGCGGGCACTTCGGTTTTTGTTTTTGGGAGGTATGTAATCTCAAAGGGGGGCGCAATATTGAAAGCCGCCCCTTTGCCGAACCGGGCCGTTAAATCCATACCACGCAGCCTGAAAAGCACGTGGGGGTCTGCGTCAATCTCCCTGGCAATGATGTAATAAAGGGCCGCCATGTGCTTGCATGGGTCGCCGTAATCGGGGCAGTTACACGAGCGTTGCATATCCCGCCAGCGCCGGGGGATGAGATTAATGCCCTTTTTCCTGAGCTTCAGCAAAAATGTTTCAGGCAGTTCCCCTGCGGCAATGCGTGCCAGGAGAGGCGGATCCTCTTCTATCATTTGGTACACCTGCTCAGCTTCTTTCAGCGGGGGAAAAAGAATCTCTACACGGTAAAAAGGACGGTAGTTGCCCTCGACTTTTGCAAACGCGCGGTACCTGTCAAGCAAAAGGGAAACGACCTTGCCGGTGTTGGCGTAGGTTCTGCCCCTGTCAAGCCTTGGCCCCATTTTGTAGCTGTCGAGTACCTCAATAAACCAGGAACCCCAGGGCGTGACACCGTAACGATTTTTCATGTCTTATTTTGAGGAGTTATTGATCGATATCGCGTTGCTGTATGTATAAAACCGTAACTTTAATTCCTGCGCCGTTCCAAGCACAAATTCCAGGCGTTCAGGTGTAATGCCCCATTGTGCCGTGTCGGAAATGTCGTGGGTTGTAAAAGGAATGATATGGGAACCGGTAAATTTTGTGGCAAGCAACATCAACCGTATGTCGTTTTTAAATTTGTTGTCGTCCGGGAACACGATATTATCAATGGCTTTTGATATGACGTATCCATTGGTTATTGTGTCAGAATCATAAAAACGGATATTGGTGCCATAGCCTCTGGTATATGGAAAAAACGGCTTAAGCACTTCGCGCATCCACGGCTCTGAAAAGCCGAAAGGAAAACCAAAAGCGCTGAAGTGTATCCCTGCCCGGCGAAAAGGCTCCGCCGCCTCAATGGTTTCGGAGTTGAACGTTTCCCTGGAGACACTTCTTAAATCCAGGTGATTGATGCTGTGAAACCCCAGGTCGTGGCCGCGGTTTAAGGCTTCACGGCAGAAGTCAGTAATGCTTACTGTTTCGGGTTCATTTAAGGCAGAAAGATAGACGATATCATTCGGTTCAAAGCGGCCCTGCACAAAAAAGGTAATCTTTGCGCCAAAACCATCGAACAAGCCAAAATACTGTCGCCATACGTTCCAAAAATCATCATCCAATGAGAACAGGAGACCGGCTTCATTTTCCGTTGTGCCCCAGAAGATTGCGTCGGAACGGGAAAGGCCGTTTGTCAGGTTCTCCAGAAAAAACGGAATATAGTAATTGTCCCTGTCGATTTGAATGGCATTGGCTAAATCGTAGGCTACCCTGAATTCATTTCCATTGATAATGGATTCCCCTTTCACTATGATGTTCTCCGTGCCCTCAATACCGATTCCGGCAAGAAGGGCCGCGCCGCCTTCAATATACTTTTTGAAAAGGGGTGTATCATTTTTTATATTCCAGAGGGCGCGTTCAAAGGGTTCCCTGGGTTCATCGCCAGGTCGAATGAATGGCCCGGAAGCGGCTGTGGTTCCCGGTATGGCAACCGGCGTAGTAGCCGGTATGGTTGAAGGTCGGCTTGCGCAGGATATTGCCAAAACGGCAAGGGGAACCAAAATAAAAATGCGAATATATTTCATTGCCTATTTCTCCAGCAATGCGACGGCCTTTTTCATGTTCGCCACAACCGGCACGGAGAAGGGGCAGCGTTCTTCGCAGCTTCCACAGGCTGAGCAGTCAGAGGCATGGCGATCCATGGATCGGTAATGGCTCACTATGCTTGGTGGAACGTTGGCCTCGTCCAGCACTGCGATATCCAGGTACTTGTGTACATTGGCGATGTTGATACCGAAGGGACAGGGGAGGCAGTGGTTGCAGTAAACGCAGTGCCCTTTGAAGTCACCCTGAAAGTCACGGAGCACGGCGCTATAGTCCCGCTCGCCATCGCTCTTATCGAGGTAGGCTACGGCTTCAAGCACGTCTTCCCTGGAGCGGCACCCGATGAGGGTGCTCACCACCGCAGGCCGGGTCAGGGCGTAGTGTATGCACTGGGCCACGGTCAGGGGCTTGGCGAAAGGTGTTTGTTCCGGGGAGATAAGTTTTCCGGCCCCAAGGGTCTTCATCACCGTGATGGCGACTCCCTGCCTCTCGCAGAACTGGTAAAGGGCGGCGCGGTCACGATCCAGTTTTTTCTCAAAGTCCCAGACCTTGTCCTCCGACATAATGTCGATCACGTAGGTTTCCGCTGAAGCCATGTCGAAGGCGGGGTTTATGCTGAACATGAGCAAATCGACAACGCCTGTTTCCACGACCCGCCTGGCGATGACGGGATTGTGAGAGCTTGCGCCGATGGCCCGGATGCGGCCTTGCTGTTTTAAATCCTGGGCATAGCGGACAATCTCGGTTTCAAAGACATCGGAAAAGTCCTTCTCAGTATCAATGAAGAAGAGCATCCCGATGTCAATGTAATCGGTCTTGAGGCAGCGGAACAAAGCATCGAAGTACTTCTTCACCGTGGGAAGATCGCGGCTCTTGTCGTACTGCTCATTGATGTCGGTGGAACAGATATGCCCCTGAATAAGCATTTTGTCCCGCCGCCCGCCCAGAGCCCGGCCGATGTTTGTCCGCACGGGTTCTCCGGGCATGAAAAGATCCATGATATTGATTCCATGATCCAGGGCAGCGTGAATCACCGTCTCAACCGTCTCGTAGGGTTTGTTGTCCAGGTGTTCGGCGCCCAGGCCGATGACACTTGCGGACATTCCGGTTTTACCAATAGGACGATACTGCATGATTAAAATTCATAGTTTTACGTGAAATTGTCAATGGCTATTTGCCAAGCCGGGGAATGACGTAGTTCTCGACTTCATGCCGCGTCTTCTCAAGGTCTATCGTTTTGAGCTCGCCGTTTTCGTAAAGGACGCGGCCCTGTACCATTGTTAGGCATACGTCGCTGCCTCTTGCTGCGTAAGCCACGGCGGCACAGGGATCGTTCAGCGGGAAGAGGTGGGGCGCGTCAAGGTTCAGCATGATGAGATCGGCATCGTAGCCCGCAGCAACCTTGCCGGTTTCGTTTTCGCGTCCCTGTCCCTTCGCGCCGTTCACAGTGGCCATCTTGATGGCCTCGTACGCGGGCAGCACGGAGGGGTCGCCTGTCACGTATTTCTGCAGCAGAGCCGCCATCTTGATCTCCTCGAACATATCGTGGTTGTTGTTGGAACACACGCTGTCGGTACCAAGCGCCACGTTCATCCCGTGGGCTTGCATCTTTGTCACAGGCGCGATGCCCGAGGACAGTTTCAGGTTGCTGATGGGGCAGTGCGCTGCGGTGGCACCGTTTGAGGCAAGGATATCCATGTCGCCTTCGGTGATCCAGCAGCAGTGGGCGGCGGTTGTCTTCCGCGTGAAGATGCCGTGTTCGTGCAGTATTTGAGTGGGAGTCTTGCCGTACCTTTTAATGCATTCTGTGTGCTCAGTCTCCGTCTCGCTCAGGTGTATGTGAAAGCCCAAATCGTTTTCTGCGGCAAAGGCCACGCTCTCCCTCCAGGCCGCCGGTCCCGAGGTATACTCAGCATGGATTCCCGCGTCAACCCTGATGCGTCCATTTCCCTTGCCTCTGTAACGAGCAAGCATATCACGAACCTGCATAACGCCCCGATCCTTTTCAAAATCGAACTTGCTCATGTCGAGACACATCAGCGCGTTGGTTATGTTGATCTTGGTCCCGGCCTCAAGCACGGCTTCGGCAATCTCGGCCAGATGAAAGTACATATCGGTACAGCTCACAACGCCAAAGCGGATACATTCAGCAAGGCCCAGCCGTATGCCCGCCGCGACACAGCGCTCGTCAAACTTGCTTTCCGCTGGCCAGATGTGGTCGGTCAGCCATTCCTGCAGCTTGTAGTCGTCGGCGAAGCCGCGCACCAGCGCCAAGGGCATATGACTGTGCGAATTGACAATGCCCGGCATAAGAAGCCGCCGCGAACCGCTCACCATGCGGCTGGCTTTTTCCGCTGGGGGCTTTTCGCCCACGTAAGAGACCTTCTGCCCGTCAACCCCGACATAGCCGTGCATCAGCACGGGCTTCTCGTCGTTCATGGTAATTACGATGATATCGTTAAATAGGATGTCCATAGCGTTAATGATAACTCAACTTTAAAATAAAAACCACTGAGGAAGGCCTTGCACGGAGGCATGGGGCATAGGGGAAGACAAAAGAAAAGTCTCTCACGGAGGCACGGAGGCACAGGGGAAAAGAAGGAAAGCTTGAAAAACACTCCTGAAAATGCTAAATTGACCTCATTATCACTGTTTAGGGGACTTTATGAAAAAGGTTAGTGTTTTTTCGGCTCTGCTGGCGTTGGTATTAGGATTGATGTTTGTGTCGTGCGACAACGGTACGACCGGTGGTGGCGACGGAATTAGAAAATCCGGCCCGGGGGCCAATCTGGTTGACCATCTTGAATTTGGATTTACAGGAGGAAGCACGGAAGTGTATATTTATTTAAAGGGAGAAGTCTGGTTTCGAGGTGGCTTCTCAAATAGGGATTTTAAATTTTTTATCGATGGGAAAGAAAACGATCATTCCGGCGGTTATAGCTATTATGATAACGAACTAGCTTTTGGTGTTGATAGATTACGTATAGAAAATATTGGGAAAAAATATACGGTAAAAGCGGTATACACCGCAGATCCAAGCCGATCATTATATGTTGGCAGAAACACTTATCAAGGTAGCCAGCTTGTTGGAAGTTTCACTATTGAGCAAACGGTTGTGTATAGATGGTAGGAAACGAAAAAGGTGACAGTCACCGAATTTCCCGGTAAAATGGTAACTGTGAATAATCACAAAATGCATATATACACCGAAGGCAAAGGAACTGTTACATTGGTTTTTATGTCCGGGAGCGGTACTTGTTCGCCGGTGTATGATTTCAAAACGTTGTTTTCAAGAATGAGCGATGAATACCAAATAGCTGTGGTTGAAAAAGCCGGTTATGGGTTTAGTGAGATTACCAATATGTCGAGAGATATAGACACAATGTTGTTTGAAACCAGAACGGCTTTAAAAGAGGCGAACATAAATCCTCCTTACATATTGTTTCCGCATTCAATGTCTGCTATTGAGGCATTTTATTGGGTTCAATGCTTTCCGGATGAAATTAAGGCAATAATTGGACTTGATCCAGCATTGCCAATACATTACGAAATATGGGACATAAATTATTCACTAAAAAGAATGAAATTTTACTCAAACCTTTTAAACAAAAGGTTAAAATTACTGCGTCCGATTGTTGCAAATAATTTGCCGCCGTTAAAATATGGCATACTGTCAAAACCGGATAGAAAAGCCTGTGAAGCAATTGGCAGCCATAGAATATTAACGAACGATATGATAAATGAGACTCTAATGATTAAAGAAAACGCGAAAAAAATAGATGCAGAAACGTTAAAAACAGTACCGATGTTATTTTTTATCTCAAATGGCAGAGAAGTTGGAATGAAAGAAGGTAAATGGGAAAAATCAATAAATGATTATACCAAAGAATTAAATGCTAAAATTGTGCCATTAGATGCAGGGCATTATTTGCATGATATTTTCCCGGAAGAAATAGCAAATGAAAGTAAAGTATTTATAAAGGATATACTAAACAGGGGTTTGACATGAAAATTAATCATATAGCATTGTATGCAAATGATCTGGAAAAAATGAAGGCATTTTACGAAAAATACTTTAACGCAAAATCAAATAAAATGTATCATAATCCGAAAACCGGGTTAAAAACATATTTTTTAGAATTTAATAATGGATGCCGTGGAAGATAATCAGATAGAAATTGTTGAATAAAGAGCAGAGCGCACCGCCCCGAAGCCTACGGCTTCTCTTCCTCCCATGTATTATGAATGGCGAAAAAACTTTGTCCCCTGAGCGGATTGCCGTGCGAACAGAAGATTCACCACGGAGTTTCACGGAGTGAAGACATGGAGAGGTTCATTTTTCTTCTGTATTTACCATTCTCTCGGCTTGTCTTTTGGCGGGGTAATGTAGAAAGTTTCTCCAGCGTATTCAATGAAATATAAGCCTTTACTTAACGCATACTTTCTTATTTTATCAGTTACTACAATACCGGCAACCGCCCCTAAAAATATGCGTTTGTCGCCGTGCAAATCGGCGTATTTACGCATTTCCTCGAGCCTGAGGATATGTTTGTCTATGCGTTCATCGGTAAGTTTGGTTTTTACTTCAATCAGCATTGCCTTTTCGCCGTTTTCCAGCAAAATGTCAACTTCAAAAGAGATATCATTAACCCTGTCATTAAATCTGGGATTTGGATTTGCCCTGAGGAAATTAAATCCATACTCATTAAATTTATCACAGATTTTAGGCGCGACCATGGCTTCGGTAAGGTCGCCGAAAAGATTGGTTAATGCCCCAATCTTGATATTAAGTTCTTCTTTTAGCCGTTGAGAGTCTTCTTTCAACTG
>JGI24698J34947_10002316_pt1 | contig 10227 bp, 17 predicted proteins | sample TergutMp193P3_FD_34947 | JGI IMG/M metagenome (IMG submission 34947) | reverse complement strand
TACTGCCGTTTCAGGTAGGCATTGGCCCCCCGGCGCACCGCGGCGGATATTTTCCGCATAACATCATTGCCTTCCGGAAAACCCAGAACTCTCTTTGCCTGAATAAAGGCAAAAAGCAGGGCTAAAACAGACCCGATTGGCACGAATAAGAAAAGTTTTTCTGCATCAATAGACATAGAATTCCTCCTGATTGTATAGGCTAGACTTCAAACGCCCTTTTGTCAATACTGCTCTGAATGACAATGCAGTGGCAATATGTTCACAGCCCGGCAAAAAAAAATGCGAAAATTCCAAAATTTTTCTTGACAAAACTCACCTTTGTTAATTACGATTGAAATAAATCAGCCTTACGAATGTAGTTATGCCGTGCTAATAGTGACATTATAAACCAAGACTAACTATACTTAGCTTAGGGTTGGGTTGGAAAGGTCAGAATAAATGCGCTATAGTAGGAGGTAAAACTGTATGGAAGCTATACATCAAGCGCATCAAAATTCAAGCACGGTTTTCCATTTTAAGCGCGCACGGCTGAATCAATTATTCATGGAAGGCATGAAATACCCTCTGATCATGGTTTGCGCCGGAGCAGGTTATGGCAAAACCTGCGCGGTTCATGATTTCGTGGAGGAGTATCAGGCGACGACGGTGTGGGTTCAGCTTTCGGAGCGGGACAATGTTGGAGGCCGTTTTTGGGAAAACTATACCCACAGCATGATAAAGGTGAACCAGCCTTTCGCCGAGGCAATCCATGAACTCGGCTTCCCTGACACTACGGAAAAAATGAATCAATACTACGCTTTGTTACGCGATTATGTTCAGACAAAGCGCCGGATAATGGTATTGGACGATTTTCATCTTATTGAAAATCCGGCTGTGATCCGTTTTGTGGAAGAAAGTTTCCGCAGTATACCGCCGGGAACAATACCCTTTTTGATTTCACGTTCCACTCCCCGTATCAATATTGCGGCCTATATTTCAAGCGATCGTATATTCAACGTAAGCGAAGAAGAACTGCGCTTTACCGAAAGCGAACTTGCCCAGTATTTCCGCGGACAGGATGTTTCCCTTACGCCGGACAGCCTTCGCGGGATAATGCAGGATACCGAAGGCTGGGCATTTGCTATCAACCTGATTGCGCACTCTTATAAAAAAGCGCCGGGCTATGAAGGCTATTTGCGTAACGCGATGAAGTCAAATATTTTCCGGTTTATGGAAATGGAAATTTGGGATGGGATTTCCGAACGCCTGCAGAATTTTTTGGTGCGTCTTTCGTTGATCGACCATTTGTCGGTTGATCTGATTGCGCTCCTGTCCGGCGGAGACGAGGAGTTACTCTCTGATTTGGAACGGCAAAACGCGTATGTGCGCCGCGACGACTATATTAACGCGTATTTGATTCACCACTTATTTTTGGAATTTTTAAGTCAGAAACAGGAACTTCTCCCGCAAGAACAGAAGCGGCAGACTTACGCCATTGCCGGGGATTGGTGCAACAAAAACGGCTTTAAGATCGACGCGCTGGCATATTATGAAAAGGTTGGAGATTATGAAATGATAGTTTCCATCTTCTTTGAACTGCCAACGCAGATTCCGCAGGACATCGCGCAATATGCGATGAAAATCTTTGACAATATTCCACAAGAGGCGTTTGACCGGGTGGATTTTCTTGCCGTAATGCATGTACGCACCGTTATGTGCATGGGGTTATGGCAGGAGGCGTGCAGGCTGGCGGAATTGTATGAAGCGAAATATCTGCAAATGCCGGAGGATGATTCTCTGCGAAACCATACGCTGGGAGGGATTTACTATTGCTGGGGGATTTTACGCCAGCTTACGTGTACTGTAGAGGATCATTATGATTTTGACAGATATGCCGCTCAATTTGACGAATGTCTGTCTAAATTTCCCTTTAACCCAGGCCAGTTGGCAAACCATCCCGCCGGTCCGTGGATTAGTCTGGTTGGCGTCTCCAGAAAAGGCGCTCCACAGGAATATATCAACGCAATAACCCATGCGGCGGATCATGTTGCGCATTGCTTCAACGGTTCAATGACCGGTATGGGTGATTTAGCCCGCGGCGAATTGTTATTTTACCAGGACGACATTCGCGGGGCGGAGCCTTTTATTCTCCGCGCTCTGGAACAGGCAAGGGAACGCAGACAGTTTGAAATTGTCCACCGGGCGCTGTTCTACACTTTACGCATTGGCGTTTTACAGGGAAATTATACAAAGATGGAACAGGCATTAAAGGACATGGAAGCTCAACTGAACGAAAACGAATACACCGTCCGATTCATAACTTATGACATTGCCCTGGCGTGGTACTACTATATTCTTTCTCATCCTGAAAAAATTCCGGACTGGTTGAAGGATAAGTTTACTCCCTACGGTCATGCGTCTTTTATTGAAAATTTCGGGAACCAGGCAAAAGCGCGCTATTGTTATTTCACCAAAAATTACCCTCCCCTGCTTGCTTACATAGAGGAACAAAAACAGCGGGAATCGATTTTATTTGGACGAGTAGAAATGTTGGCGATGGAAGCCTGTATCCATTACAAAATGACAGATAAAAAGAAAGCTTATACCGTTCTGTTAGAGGCTTATGAAACAGCATCGCCCAATGATCTGCTGATGCCCTTTATTGAAATGGGCAAAGATATGCGTACTCTGGCAGCCTTTGCGCTCAAATATCCCGAGAACAGTATTCCCCGGCCCTGGCTGGAAACGGTTAACCGCAAGTCCGCCTCTTATGCCAAACATCGCGCCCATGTTATTACAAAATACAAACATACCCATTGTATAAAGGATGGCATTTTCATTTCTCACAGAGAGAGTGAAATCCTCACCGACCTTTCTCACGGTCTTTCCCGCGCGGAAATTGCGACAAACCGCGGACTTTCAATCAACACGGTAAAGATGGTGATCAATAATCTTTACATTAAGCTGGGCGCCGAAAACCTTGCAGATGCTATTCGCATCGCAACGGAATTAAAAATGATATAGGCGGGCTTTTTCGTGCCTTTAGGTGAGCAAAGAAAAAGCCTATCTTGCCGCGATTCCCGCAAACAGCCCGGATCGTTCCTTTTTAGGGACACCCTTGGCAACCGGAAACTTAAGCAGCCCGGAATCGTGCCTTGGTATCACCTTGGTCGGAAGAATATCATCAATTCCAGGGTAAACCCCGGAAAGGGCATTCAGTTTGCCAACGCAAGCCGATTGCTTTTCTTCGATAACCTCAAGCCTGGCCCTGATAAGAGCCCTCATCCGCTCCAGCTTCATCCATTCATTGTATGGTCCAACCTCTACGCCTGCGGGCCCCCCCCCAAACTTATAATAGTAATCCCGCAAAACCAGCGCCTCATCGTGGGTAAGCAATACCTTATTCGGATACAGGTACTTCGCCAACCGTTCAACGGTCGGTGTTTCCAGCTTCAATGCTCCCGCGATGTCTTTTACCGATAAACCCATTTTATCGCCTCCATGCGTTTAAATCTACCTAAAATTATCGTACACGGGGAATCCGAATGCAAGGGAGTCAAGAAAAAAAATGAAAAAAAAGCGAAAATTTGCAGGTTGACAAGCGGAAGGATTGGGTAAATACTCATTTTGAGGAGAAATATATGTCTGATATGCTTTCAGCGCGGAAATTGGCGGTTGGAGCCACTATAAAGGAAGGAATAGGCATTGGAACCAGGAATATTGGCCCGATTTTGGTGAATGTCCTGCTCTGGCTGGTGACGATTTGGATACCCTACCTCAATGTAGGGACAACCATCGGCTTGATGGCGGGTATTGTTTCAAAGGCCAGCAGGGGCGAAGCCATCCCCATGACCGAGATTTTTGACTCCAAATACCGGAAATACATGGGGGAATTCTTCCTGGCGTCCGGTTTGATCGGCGTTGGCGTTGGGATCGGGGCGATTTTTGCCATTATCCCCGGTATTGTCATCGGCATTGCCTGGAGTTTGGCGATTCTGCTGGTTGTAGACAAGGGAAAAAACCCTACCGAAGCGATAACCCTGAGCAATAACAGCACCTACGGCTACAAAGCCAGGATGTTCGGGATTTATTTCCTGGTCTGCCTGATCTTCACCGTTGCCCAGTCGATTGTGTTTGGCATTGGCTCCGCATCAAATAATGACGGAATAATCTTTCTTACCTCATTTATAGTGATTCTTTCCGTGGTTTTTGAGGTTTTTGTGTACATCGGCCTGCAAGCCAGCATCTACAAACAGCTTACCGAGGGAATTTAGGGCTTATTCCTCAATTATTGACGAAAGGCGGTATTTCTGGCATAATAAGCTTCTTGTTGCGGCCGTCGTATAACGGTATTACCCGAGCTTCCCAAGCTCGTGACGCGGGTTCGACTCCCGTCGGCCGCTTTACGTTGACGCCTTTGAATGCGGAAAAATTTTACTTTTGTTTCTCTCGCCATTCATTTGGATCGCAAAAAATCTCTCTTGACACAATGTAACGTATAAGTTACACTAAAAGCGTGAAAGAGATACGCAAATCAAGCGTCTACAACAACTGGTTTATGAATCTGCGGGATATCCGGGTGAAAACCCGTATTGACTTCAGGATTCAACGGCTTATAATGGGAAACCCCGGCGATGTTAAGCCTGCTGGGGAGGGCATCTCGGAGATGCGTATCGACTATGGCCCCGGCTACCGGGTCTATTACAAAGACACCGGGAAGGAAATTATAATCCTGCTCTGTGGCGGAGATAAAAGAACCCAGCAGGCAGATATTGCCGAGGCTCGGAAAATAGCCAGAGCCTACAAAGAGGAGAATTAACATGGGAACCGATGCAATGGAAAAAATTACGTTTGAAAAATGGGATATGGCTGATCACATCAATACCAAAGAGGATGTGGAGGGTTATCTCGAGGCCGCCCTTGAGGAAAACGATCCCGCCCTGTTGATTGCGGTAATTGGCGACATAGCCCGCTCAAAGGGCATGGCCCAGATAGCGAAGGACTTAAACCTTGCGCGTGAAAGCCTCTACCGTTCCCTTTCACAAGACGGCAATCCCTCATTCAGTACTGTTGCTAAAGTCCTGGACAATCTGGGCTTTCAGTTAAGCGTCAGGCAGAAAGTACCGGCATAGCGGAAAATTTTACTTGCTTTCTTCATCTTCCTGTTTTTTAATTGATTTTATTATAGTCATTGCCATTCTGCGGTTTTTTCCTTCCATTTGTGTAATTAGTTCCGCTGCTGTTCGGGCTTCAATGGGATATTGAACTGTTTTTCGTTTGACTTCCTTTCCGGTAACAAGATATTCCACCGACACGCCAAGCGCTTTCGCTATCGCAACAGCGGCATCCGCTGAAGGCATACAACTATTTACTTTTAAATAACTGTCTATGGTCTGCTTTTTGACCCCTGATAAGGCAGCTAATTCTTTGACATACATACCGGAAAAATCTAACTGTTCCTTAAGGTTTTCCCTAAAACCCATAGCCTATAAATAATATGAAATTTTTCATATTTGCCCCTTTACAACATGAATATATTCATATACATTTTATTGAGTAGGAATTTATTCCTATTCTCTGCCGGGAATTATGAAAATTTACCTTTTCTGGCGGAAAAACTGTCCGTATGGACGGTCAATTTTAGCTGATTTCCCGCCAAAGGACGGTGGGAATCAAGAAAGGGGTTCTGTATGAAGAACTTGTTCAAAATCTTTGGGATTATCGCTTTGGTGGCGGTAATCGGGTTTTCAGTGACTGGATGTCCTGCCGATGATGACGGCGGCGGTTCTAATCCGTTTATTGGAACATGGAGATCACCAGATGGTGGAGGGTACTATGTTCTGGTATTTACAGAAAGTTCTTTTACCATCACCTCGCCAACGGGGAATGTAGAGAGGGGTATTTATACTTGGCTGTCCGGTGAAACCTCAACCGAAATGTTGCTAAATGATGGTCGAAGATTCAATGTTAGCATTTCGGGCAATTCATTATCATTTGGCAGCAGAACCTATACAAAAAGCTGACGTAACCTAATCCTGTTCCGTGTGTCATCTCGGCACACGGGGGGCTTGATACAGAGGTAGCGCAAAAGGGCGGCTTGTTCTTTTAGTGCGGTTTTTCATTAACAAAACTTTCGGTAAGAACCATCAATGATTCTTTACTTATGTCCCGATACAAAAGAGAATAATACAAATCATTAATAAAATGATCCGGTATTTTCCTTTCCTGTTTTGTTTTTTCAGAATAAAAATAAATAGCATTAGTGAATAGGCAAATAGCTATTTTGGCATTTAATTTATTGGAATCTATTTTCGGGTGATAGAATGGCTGCAACTTTGCAACCCAGAAACAAAGAAGAGCGCCTTCATTTAGCTCACCCATTTTGCACCCATTATAAAAAATATGAAAATATATCCGACGTTTCTCGATCCTTTCAAAAATTTCAATCAGGACATCTTCTGAACCGGTTATTTCGGTGGTATCTATGTTTAAGACGGATGTAAGATTCCCCAGTAGTTTTGTCATTTTTACGATCATTTTATCAATCGTATTTTTATCAATACAGGAAAAAACAGGGAAATCGTCGGGTTTGTTGGACATATTCATTTTATCCAGCTTTAGTTTAATCTTTTGATTGCTTCAAGTGTTTTCTGTCTTTCGGGAGTGGCATTCATATCCACCGATAACAATGCGTCAAAAAAATCTTCATTGTCCGGTCTAAGGCGTTTATTGCTTACAGGATTTTCTTTCTTTTGGTATCTTTCGTACGCTTCTTGAGAAACAGTTAATTTCATCATCTTCGTAGTCTCCCTTTAAGTAAATTTACCCTATCATAGCTATTTTTGCAATCTTTATTTTACCCAGCCTTTACCCCGGGTAATTTAAATTTTCTTCGCTGGGGTCTTGCAGCAGGGCGGCATAGCGGCTGCATTCTAATTTTGCCATGTCGATGTTTTGCTCCCGCCAGTTGCCGCATTCGGCGGCTGAGGCGCCGGGGATGGGGCCTTCGAAACGTTCTACCCAAGCCAGCAGTTCCCGCAGCAGGGGAAGGACGGTGGGGGAGTCCACATCGCCCTCGACAATCAGGTAAAAACCGGTGCGGCAGCCCATTGGACCAAAATAAACTATTCGGGAACCCCATTCCTTGTGGGAGCGGAGGAAGGTCGCCGCCAGATGCTCAATGGAATGCAGCGTTGGCTGGTCTAACACCGGTTCCTTGTTGGGCTCCTTGAAACGGAGATCAAAAGTGGTTAACGTTTTATCGCCAAAACGATCCTTGCGGGATACAAATACACCTGGTTTGAGTCTCAGGTGATCAATCTGAAAACTGGCAATTTTTTCCATAATTTAATGCTCCTTTATAATGCAGCGTACTATATCTGATGAATGTTTTGAGGCGATGGGTAGGAATTCGTCAAATTTTATCGGCGATTCAACTCCGGCGATGTCGGAGAGGGCGCGGATAACCAGCACGGGAACGGAGAACAAACGGCAGCAGTGGGCGATAGCTGCGCCTTCCATTTCCACCGCGGCAACGTTCGGGAACTTTTGGCGTACTGCGGCGATGCTTTCCGGCTGATGCATAAAAGTATCGGCTGTTCCGATAAGCCCCTGGCAGTAATTAAAATTGGCGGGAAGGATCTTTTCCTGTTTAAGTTGAGCCACCGCCTGTTCCGCCCGGGCAATCAGGTTTGCGTCAGCGGGAAAAATCTGCGGCTGCCCGGGAAGCTGGCCTGGCGCGTAATTAAAGGCGGTAACATCAACATCATGATACAAAAGGCCGGTGGAAATAATCACATCGCCAAAATGAAGAGAGGGATCGATGCCGCCGGCGGAACCGGTATTAATCACAAAGTCCGGCTTAAACGTGTGTATGAGCAGAGCGCAGCCAACAGCGGCGGCTACCTTGCCTATGCCGCATTGCAGCAGAACAACATTTTTCCCTTCAAGTTTTCCTTCATAAAACTCGAACTCACCAATTTTGGTAATACGCGGCGTTTCCATCGCGTCACGGAGAAGGCGTACTTCGTCTTCCATTGCGCCAATAATACCTATCATAAATAATCCTCACCTCAAGTAACCGAAAAATGATCACACATGGTCACACGCCATTCAGAGCGAATTTCCTTGTTCTCCCATTCCAGGACTTTTTTTATCGTGAAATCCCTGGTATCCGGCGGGTTGTTAAAATGGACGATGCCAAAACGTCCGCCGCCGATGTAACTTACCGTATCGCCGTTTTCAAGATTCTCTCTTTCAATAATACGGTTGATGATACAGTCAAAATGTATGGGCTTTCCGGAATCAGGTTCTGAAATAGCGGTGGAAATGTCCTTGATGGGCTTGTCGCACCAGGCGCAGGTGGCGGTGGGTAAAGGAACGGAAGGCGGCTGCGGCGGGATCCACTTGGGACGATCAAAAAGAACCCCTCGTCTCTTTTCGACCTTCCCTTCGTTAATGGGGGAAAAATCAACCGATTTCTTTCCCCCGTTTTTTGAGGCATCGCGGCCTCTTGATTGATTATTTTCCCGATCCCGGCGTTTGAAGGGTTTTCGCCGGTTTCCCCGGTTATCTCCTCCTCTGCCGCTGCCACTGCCGCTCATGGTTATTTTCTCCCCCTTGGGACATAGCCATCAATTCATTACTCAACACCAGAGCAATCCGTTGTATCGCCGCGCTCATATAGTCCTTGTCATTAATGCGCGACCGTAACTGCTCAAGTCTTGTGGAACTTAATGCCTGCTCCATTACCATCATATACGCTCCATGAAGGCTGATGCAAGATGGGTAACCGCCTCTTTGCCGACAAAAATCACATCGAAGCGAGTGGCCCTCCCATAATATTGTCGATAGATAGAAAGGAAATACTTAGCTGTTTCTATGATTCTGCGTTGTTTTTGGGGGCTGAGGCTGTACGACAGGTTTTCCATGCCAAATGCCGACCATGCCTTTACTTCGACAAAAACCACGGTTTCCCCGTCCAGGGCGATAATGTCAATTTCCCCCTTCTGGGAACGGAAATTCCGGGCAATTATGGTCATTCCAGCAGTTTCAAGGGCTTCAACCGCCCGATTTTCGCCTTCTTTCCCCAGTCCAGCTTTATGCATGCGGGCTATTTACCTTGGTAACAAAGGCCAATATTTTTGCCGCCGCTTCCCAGCACCACGGCGGGATAAAATCGCCCGGTTTTGCGCTGGTATCCAGCAGGGCTGCAAGCGCCGCATCCTCTACCACGGCGATTCCCTCCTGCTCGGCTATGGAAATGATGTATTCGGCTTCCCGATCCTTGCCCGACGCCAGCAATACGGGCGCGGGGTCATCCGGCGAATAGCCAATAGCGGACGCCAGTCTTCTTTTACGCATGATGGCTTATGGGGCAGGCATTTTACCCGCCGGATCTTTTGCGTAACTGCCGGGCTACATAAGCTATGGAGAACCCAAGGATCATGAGCGCTACCGCAACGTATAATTGAAAAAGCATTTTCAGCCTCCTATTATCCAATTTCTAATGAGCTCAATTATCGTCAAAATGCTGATAATGCCAACGACATTACCGGCAATTTCCATAATTTTATACAACTTGTTTACCGGCTTTTGCATAATACCGATGATAACATCGGCCTTTTTGTTCAGTTTTACCAATTCCGCAACTCCGCCACTTTCCCTAAAAACCCGCGCTCTCTTTCTCATACCCATTATACTCCTTATCCGTCATACATACAAGAGAATTCCCCCAGCACCCAGTTGAGGAGTTTTGCAAAGCAAAACTCCTCAGCTATCCGGCATAGCCGGATAGCAGTCACCCTATATAGGACGAGAAGTACCAAAAAGCATTAGTCTTTTGGGAAAAAAATGAAAAAAGTGGCTGTTAAGCCGCTTTTTTCGTATCTCTTGTTATGAATGAAACTTACGCTACCTGTAGCCTATAATTACACCTAACGACACCAGGCGATTCTCGTGCCGGATACCTTTGCGTTGCCTTTAGTTAAAAAGACCGCACGGCACGAACCAAGTAGATATTAGTCTTGTGACCGTCGTACTGTATGCCATTCCTGAAATCCTGAACCCTTGTGTGAACATTACTAACCAGCGACGAGGACCAGTACATACTACTTAAACCTCCTATGCCTTTCATTTTCAAATTCCTATATATTAAATCAAGTTCATCTATATTCGGGAGACGCCAATCGGTAAAGCCGCCGCCTCGGTAATTCCGTGCAATAGTTACCGACTGATCATAACCGTACT
>JGI24698J34947_10002314_pt1 | contig 10235 bp, 12 predicted proteins | sample TergutMp193P3_FD_34947 | JGI IMG/M metagenome (IMG submission 34947) | reverse complement strand
TTGCCCGCGTCGCCCGCATGGGCCGCCTCTATCGCGGCGTTCATCGAAAGCAGGTTGGTTTGGCTGGCGATATTTTGCATCACCGAGTTAATTTCCAAAAGGCCGTCAGATTCGCGGGCGATTTCCTGAATGTCCGCCGCTACGTCCTGCAATCCGGTGCGTCCTACCGCGGAAGCGTCCTTCATAGTTGTTACATTGACGTAATTATCAATCAGCGTTTCCGTAACCGAATGAATATTCGCCGCCATTTCCTCAATCGCCGAGGATGCCCGCGCTACGTTAGCGCTTTGAGCTTCGACGTGTTTATTCAGCTTGTCAATATTTACGGTAACCTGCTCCATGGTTGCGTGGGTCTCGCTTACGCTGGCGCTCTGGTTCATCACGCGGCTCTTGATACTCTGGATGTTCGCGGTTATTTCGTTCACGGCGGCGGCTGTCTCGTTCATGTTGCTGGCGAGGTTGTTGCCAATATCGTATAACATTACCGATTCTTTTTTAATTTTGACAACAAGGCTGCGTATCTTTTCCAGCGTTTCATTGAAGTAGCGGGCAAGGTCACCTACCTCGTCTTTGGAGCTGGTTGTTATACGTCTGGTTAAATCGCCCTCCCCTTCGGAAATATCCTTCAGGGTAAACGTTACCGCGGCAATCGGCTTGACAATGCTGCGGGCGATAAAGAAGGTAATAACCGAAACCGCCGCGAGCATAACCACCGCAAACAGCGCCATAAAAACGATCATCTCATGGAGGGGTCTGTTTATCTCGTTCATGGGGATGGCCATCATAAGACACCAGGGGGTGTCTATGCCCTCAACCCTGATAGGCTGGTAGATAAGGCGTATGTCGGTGTGCAGAGCCGGTGAGTACCGGTTAATGGTAACCACTTTCCCGTTTTCGCCGCCGTTCTTTATCGCCTCAATTATCCGCCCGTGCATTTCGCCTAACATTTTCTTTTCAGCGGCATTTTCCGCAACCGTGTCTTTAAGCCGGTTCTCGTCAAAATGCGCGACGATGGTGCTGTCGTTGGCAAATATGCCGGCTACTCCCTTGCCGTCGTATATTTCCTGTACCAGTTCATCGACAATTCCCTGCATGGTGCTGACCCAGTTAATGCCTATCACTCCCACAACAGCGCCCTCTGAGTTTTTGATCGGGTACTGAGCGGAGATGATGGGAACATTCCCATAACCGAAAATGTCCCTCCATACCGGCGTCTCCAATACGGGCTTCCCGCCTTCGACCATATTGGCGAGATAATCCTGCCAGCCTTCGTAACCGGCGGCAATGCGCTCAACATTGCCGGTTTTTCTGCGGGTAAAAAAAGTCTGGTACTGCCCCTGTTTCGCGTCGTAGCTGTCTATGGTTCCCGGAAGCCATGCGGTAAAAATTCCCATGATGCGCTTGTGCTGTTGAATCGTGCCGCGCAGAAGATCGTCATAAGTATGCCGCCGCGATGCTTCGTCGGTACTTTCATAGTCGTTAAAAACCTGCGCCAGCACTTCTCCGTAGTTGAGGAATTTTTCAAAACGCCGCTGAACTTCGACGGCGTTTTTTCCGGCCAGTTCTTCAGCGTATTGATACGTTGTCGCCGTCTGCATCTTGCCGCCGCGGCTAATGGTGATGACCGACAAAACAGCCATGACAATCGCAATCATCACGCAAATGATTGAAGTTAATTTGAATTTAAGGCTCATGGTAGTCCTCCTACGGTTAATATAGGAACAGCATGAGCAATCGGCTTGTACTTTTAATGGAATCTTCCGGTTAATAAAAGAAGCGAGTTAATGGATTATGTAAATAATACAAGAGAGTCAACGAATTACACGAATTAGCACGAATAATTATTCAATTTTTTATCTTAATTCGTGTTCATTCGTGTAATTCGTTGATTCTTAATTCTTAGCGCCACACGACTTCGTAGCTGAGCGGCGTTTCCAACACGAGGATATCCAGCAGGGGAATGGCGAAGTCCGCGCGCCTGCCGGAAAAAGTCCCGCCCTGGGCGCTTTGCACCGGGCCGGGAAATTCAAGGGAGGCGCGGACAAACGCTTTGGAGATTTCATCGGCTATGCCCTTGCCGTAAACGGAGCCGACCAGCGTCAAATACTCTGTTTTGGTCAGGGCTTCGCCGGTTGCCAGCGGGGCCATGAGGGCGGAAAGGTAATCGCTGATTTCAGGGGAGATGAGGGCAAGAATCTCCGGGCCGGTGGCAAGGCTGAGTTTAATGGTACATTTGCCGCCGGAAGCGCCGCCGCGGGCATTTTGCTCAAAATCGATGAAACTCGCCTTTTTTGAGCCGCCCGGGGCAAGAAAGTCGCCAATTTTCGCGATTTTTACCGGCCCTTCGATGGCAGCCGGCGCGGTATTCTTAAACGACACCGTGGCAACGCCCGGGGCGGAGGACATGGAGGCGGCTATGGAGGGGCCGTCCAGGATAGGGATGTCCGACTGTGCGGCCCCCCCGGAAGCGACGGCAAGCCCCCCAATGAGCGCCGTCATTCTCGGCTCCAGGGCGGCGCGAATCTGCAAATCCGCCTGTCCGTCTCCCTTGAGCGACCCGTTAATCTGCGCGGCGCAGGAGGCGCATAACAACGCAAACGCCAAAGCAGGCGCAATTACGGCAAGTTTTTTGATCATAGTACTTTCTATCATAGCAGATATAGATATAAACAGCAATAACGCCAAAAGGTAACGGCGGCATTACGCCCCCTATGGTTCGCTTGACATAAAATACAAAATATCTTATAAATTGACCATGCGCAAGGCAGTTATGGAGGATTTATTATGGCAGAAAATGAGATGAAAAAACTCAATAAGCTTACCGAACAAGATTTGGGTGATATCATTTTATGTGAACCTGTTACCAATAGGGGAAATATATTGTTTTGAAACCTCAAGGTTTCTGGCCAAGTCGCTGATGGTCATCTCCTTTTCCGCTAAGGCCACCATCACCCGCCGTCGTCGTTCGCGGTCCAGCGGGTACGGGCGGCTCCCCAGCCCGGAAAACTCCCGCAAAAAAGTACTCATACTATCCTCCCTTGCGTCCTTGACGGGCGCGGATTTTTGCGTTAATATTTTTTGCATGGCCGGTACTCAAGATTCGCCGGCCTCCATGTCGGCGCCCGCGGCGTTTCACCGCGGGTGCTTTTTTATTGCGGTCTACCGGGGCAGACTCGCGGTTTAGGATAATCTGTTCAATCTGCGGTCCCTTCACAGGGTCGGTTACGGCTTCGATAAAAGCCCTAATGAGTGCGGCCTTGGCAAAGCATCGAGCGGCTATCAGTTTTTCCCAACGTTCCCTCATTTCGGCGGATAGTTCGAGCTGGATGGATATTCCCGTCATGGCTCCCTCCCGAAAAGATGTTTCCGCAGTTCATTACACTCGCGCTCCAGCTCGTCGATGCGGATTACCCGCTCTTTATCCCTGCCTTCCAGCGTTTCGATGTAGCGGGTCAGGGATTCTATCAGGGCTACAGCGGAAGCCCTTTCGATCGAGGCGGCCTTAAATTCATCCCGGTATGACCGGATAACCGTCGCGCCAAGGTCCAGGGCGCCGTTCTTGTCGCCAATAATTTTTTCCAGTTCCCGGTATTCGGGAAACAACCGTAAAAACCGCTTCAACATATCTTCACCCCCGCCGCAACATCCTTGACCGCCGCGGCTGGGCTGTCGGCCTCGATGCTGATGAGTTTTTGTGAAGAGAAACCGCCGGTTACCGCGATCACCTTTTCTCCAAAAGAAGGATGCACGAACAAATGAAACGCGATGTGCAATCCGGCCGCGTTAAACGCCCTTTCCAGTTCCTCTAGCGGCTTTGCGTATTCAAAGAAAGCCGCAGTATCCGGTGCGTTAATAGTCATACTGCACCCCCCGCCTTGCGCGATTTCGATTTCTGTGTCATAATGAATACTCCTTGGGGATTTGCGCGGAGGTTTCCAAGTCTGTCGCGCTTTTCCCTTTTGATATGGCCGCCCCATACGGGGCGGTTTTTTTTGTTTCATTAGCTACCGCACGGATCATGGAACCGCATAATAACCTCCTTTCCGGGCAAAGACCCGGTTAATAAAAGCCCCCCTCCTGTGGTATGATCGAGCTACCACACAAAACCACAGCCACAAAAGGAGGGCTAAGAAACATGAGAACAGTTTTTGTTATTGGTGCAGGGGCTAATGTTGAAATTGGTATGCCGAGCGGAGATGAACTAAAAAAAGAAATTGTCAAAAAACTTGACTTTAAATCAACAACCGATGGGGGAGACAATCATTTGTACAATGTCTTTGTATCGGCTTTTGGAAACCACAGGCGGCTATCCGCAATAGCCGAAACCATAAGGGAAGCCTTACCTTTTGCTATTTCAATTGACAATTTTCTTGATGCGCACAGAAATGAAACAGACGTTGTACTCGGTGGAAAACTGGCCATAATTGTATCAATATTGGAAGCTGAGAGAAAAAGTTCTCTGTATAATTTTATATATGATGATTTCAATAATATAATCCAAGATACTTGGTATCCGTTATTTTTAAGAAAAATTACAGAGGGTTGCGAGATCAACGAATTTATAGAGAGACTGGAAGACATCTCTTTTATCATTTTTAACTATGACAGATGCTTTGAATACTACATGCCTAAAGCTCTTCGGATTTATTATCAGATAGGACAGGCACAAGCCGAAAGCATTGTGGAAAAGATGAAGATTATTCACCCCTATGGGATAATTGGGAATACAAACAACTTGGGTGGAAGCATCCCTCTTGTAAAACTGGTTCAATATGCCCAAAATATAAGGACATTTACAGAATATTCTGAAGAAACAAGGGAAGAACAAACATCTATTAAGCATATCATTGACAGGGCAAGCCGTGTTATTTTTCTCGGCTTTGCATATCATCGGCTGAATTTAGGCTTATTGTTTGATTACCCGGGAGGTGCGGTTACTCTTGTCGATAAAGCCCCGTTAAGTGCCGTGGTTGAATGTTATGGAACTGGATATGGCATTTCGGAAGGTGACAGAAAATACATACAAGATTTCTTTAAAAAACTGGATACAAGAATCGGATACAGTGATATCTCCGGTGATACCTGTACCCAGTTTTTTAATAACTTCTGGTATCGGCTATATTTTGGCAAATCGAGAATTTCCTGACGGCAACAAATCTTTACCAGCTTCTACACCGTCTACAATAATATCATTGCGGTATCGAACGGCCATTAGACGACTGGGAATTGCCTGTATCAAAAGAGCGCTTGGATAAAACGGCGGACACTCGTCTCGTCTGCGATACCAGCCGGTGTCCGAATGAACCACATAAAACCCGTTGTCTTCAAGTAATTTAACTGCCTTTGCTAATTCCGATTCACCAGCAGGTTGTTCGTCTGTTCTTTCTGTTTTATTCATACATCCTCCTTCCCCCCTGTGGGGATGGAACCAGCGGGAGTCGAACCCGCAGGGCGGCGGGGAAATGGAGGTACAAACCGCCGCCCGGCCTTTTCAGTCCCATGTCCGGGAAGGCGCTGTAGCGCCAGTGGCCGTTCAGGGACACCGGGGCTTTTTGGATTTCTGCAAAAGTTTCGGCGATTTCCATCAGGTCTTTTTCGTTGACAATCTGGGGATTGTCTTTAGAGCCGAATATGCCGACCTTGGCGATCTCTCGTTTGCGTATCTTCATGCCTTGATGATACGCGGGGTCGTGAGGGGATTACTCTAATTGGGATAAAAAGAGAGAAAAATTTAAAAAGCCCCGACAATCAAGGCAAAAAAATTGTTTACTTTTTCGTATATGTCTGGTACACTCTGGTAAGGAGGGTTGCTGATATGCAGGAAGATATGCATTATTATGGGACTCTGGCAATGGCGGTTGCGGCGGGCATACCCCGTGCGGATGCCGAAACTGTCGCTTATGCTGCCCAGTTCGTAGATGATTCAACCAACTATGACAGTAAAGAACATGAAGATCACGGCTTGTTATATGCCATCGGGACGGCTCACCACCCCTTACAGTCTTTTTTAGACCGGCTGGGCGCAAAAATACAGGAAGGTACGGAGGAACAGCGGAAAATATGGGTGCCCTTCCATTTCCTGCCCGGCGGGGAAGGCACTACCCTTTCCGAAAAACTGCTCTGCGTTAAGGACAGCGGCATCGCGCGGGAGTTGTTGGACAACAATCTTCAGGTCGCCCTGAAAAGGCCCTACGGGCTTGAACTGATGGGCATTACCGCCCACGTCTACATGGATACGTTCTCCCATTACGGGTTTTCGGGAATTGCCTCTAGCTTCAATACTATTAACAATAACACCATTACCCTGACTAGGGAGCCGAAAACCGGTAGCTACGTCAGGGAAAAATTTAAACGTTTTACCGAAAAGTATGCCGCCTCGGTCGCCCAGACGGCTTCAAAACACTTGGGCCATGCCGGTGCGGCCACTTTCCCGGACCGGCCTTATCTGCAGTGGCGCTTTGATTTCGCGCGGCCGCGGCCCGGCAACGGCGTTACCAGCGTACGTGATAACCTTGCTTGTTTTCTCGATGGGTGTAAATATCTCCATGGCTTTTTCTCTCGGTTCGCCCGGGCCAAATATGCCGAAGCAGGCGTGTACATAAACTTTGCGGATATTGAGACAACTGTCCGTGAGATACTCGCGCTTGAAGCCGACAAGTCGGGACGGGTAAAGGCATGGCAAGATTCGGGCCTGATAGACGGCTGCGCGGCCTATCAGCCGGAAACCTGGGAGAACGGCAAGGGGATGTTTTCGCGTTTTGCCACATCGGGAGAGGGGATTGCCACCAGCACGTACCGGTTCCACCAGGCCGCTACTTTTCACCGTTACTATGTCTTGAAAGATCTCCTCCCGGCTCATGGCATCGCGGTGTATTGATTCTCCTGCGTATCTTCATGCCTTGATGATACGCGGGGTCGCGGCGGGATACTCTAATTGGGATAAAAGAGGGTAACTGGTCTTAATCCGTCAAAAAATATGCAGGATAATGCACAAAAAAACACGGTATTACAAGCGTAAAAACGCCGTTTTTGCCAAACTTCGGGCGCGGTTACACCGAACAATGCGGTTTCAGCGATGTTTTCCATTTTTACAACTCCTTCCGCGAGCTGCGCGGCCCCCCCTCCCGCTGCATCCCCAAGCCCCCCGCCAAAGACGCCGCCGCAGGCTTAGTTGCCGAGGGGGTATAATTGTCTGCTATGGGTGGTTCTCAGGACGCCCGAAAACAGGTATATTCCCTATATAAATATAGGTAAATTTACCTATATTTATATAGGTGTAAGTTACTATACATTACGAATGCATACTAAAAAACTAATAAATTAGCTGTTCTAAACCCATGAATCAACCGATAATATTGATCAAGGGAATTATGAAGCCATTGAATGTCTTGAAGGTCAAAAAGTCAAACCTCTTGCATCTTTTCATAATTTATGGTATAATTGATTATGGAAATGGGATACTGGCCTTGCGCATAAAAATCGGGCCTAATCACCTCCAGCTTATTTTTCTCACAGGACCCCCCGGAGGGGGCTAGATGGCTATTTTAGCCCAGTATAAAATCCAGTTTGGATTAAACCATAACATTTTAAGGAGCAAATTAAATGACGATAGCTGAATTAAAGAAGAAATCAGATAAAGAACTAGATAAATACTTTTCAAATATGCCGGAGCCAACCTATAAAAGGGCTATAAACACTGATAATCATAGTATGGAGCAAATAATCCGTGATTTTAGTGAAAGCACAGTATCCAAGAAAGATCTTGAGGCCCTGCAAAACGATCTGATCAATCTTTCTTAACAATAAAATTCTTTGGTGGTGTACAGCTATGGATCAAGTCACTTTCAATGATAAGCATGTGCAAAAGCTCTTGGAGAAGCTAAAGAAAAAAAACGGTCGCATTGATGATAAAAAATGCGACCGTCTTTTTCACCAGCTTACGAATGAAGAAGCCATTGCACCACTTCGGGAGTTGATTAGAAAAAAATATACTAATTTACTCAAAGATGTAGGTATAACAGAATGTACTGAATCATGGCAGGACAAGGTCTCGTTCCTTCCAGATGCGCTTCATAAAGCCTGTTATGAAATTGAAACAGACCTTCGCATTCTCTTTTCCCGTCGAAAGAACCTCATTGGGACAGATGAAAATACTGGAATTTCACTCATATCTATTGGGAAGATTGCCGGAGTAACTACTTACCGTCTTGCAAAAGCTCATATTATCCACCTCAGTTCACACTGTGTTGATTGTTATCAAAATAAAGTCGAGAACAAAGACGCACTGTGTTCTGCTCCCACACTCAACACCAAGTTGGCAATTATATCCGGGCTCTGTCTTATCGGAAAAGCCTACGTCGACATTCATAATGATGTTCGCAATGAAATACTTTATACCCTCATTAATCGCCACACAAATCAGGAAACCCTTGGGGTTATTTTTGATACGTTAAAAGTAACGCAAGGTTAAGTATGGGCGTTATACTGAGAAACCGGGGGAAGGCGTTTTAGGGGAAATGCTGGGGAATAGGGCAATTTTATTTACTTTATATTCATTTTTCACATCATCGGAATTCAAAATGCTGATATATTTCTTTAAAAGGTCTGTTTTTCAACCATAGGCATAAGAGTATCATAAAGCGTTTCTTCTACATTAAATGTCAGTTCTCTCAGCATTTTTATACCTCCGCATTTCCTTCCATAATATTGCCATTATGCCATATTTTCATATTTTGGGCAATGGTATATACTATACCTGAGACAGGAGGATAATTATGGGTGTACCGTATACTGAGAAACCGTGGGCGTTTTTGGAGGATTACCGGGGGACGGCGTTTTCCGGGGAGTGGCCGACGCTGCCGGAAATGTTTAAAATTACCGTCTCCCGCTACCCCCAACGGGCCTGCTTTACCGTTTACGAACCCGGCCGTATCAGCCTGAATTACACCGAAGCCCTTATGCGCGTCGAGGCCGTCGCCCGCTGGCTGTACAGCAAAGGCGTGCGCCGGGGAGACCGAGTCGCCGTTACCGGCAAAAACTCCCCGGAATGGACCGTCGCCTACCTCGGCATACTCTTTGCCGGAGCCGTCGTGGTTCCCATCGACTACCAGCTTAAAGTAGAAGACATCGACCTGTTAATCAAAACCGCCGGAGTAAAAATAATTTTTATTGACGAAGAAAAACATGACCGTTATACGCAATACCATGAAGTAGTATCCCTAAAAAAAGGAGTCGGCACATACGTCTACGATCTCAACGGCCCGGAGAGCAAAATTGAGCAGGCAGTTGAAACCGACCTTGCGGCAATTCTGTTTACATCGGGAACCACGGGGAACCCCAAGGGGGTCATGCTGACCCATCAAAACCTGGTCGCGGATTGTTATCTGGCGCAGGGAACGCCCCTCGTCGTTCTCCACACCGACGTATTTTACGCAATTCTCCCCCTTCACCACGCTTACACCATGCTGGCGGTATTTATCGAAACGATTTCAACAGGCGCGGAACTGCTTTTTGGCAAGCGTATGGTAACGAGTCAAATTCTCAAAGAATTAAAGGAAGGAAAAGTTACCATGCTGCTGGGCGTACCCATGCTGTTCAACAAAGTCCTCGCCGGAATCATCCGGGGGCTTAAAGAAAAAGGCCCGGCCGCGTATGGCGTCATTTCGTCCCTTATGGGCATATCGGGAATTACCAAAAAAGTTTTTAAGGTAAACCCCGGCAAAAAAATGTTTAATTTTATTTTAGAAAAAGCCAGCCTCAGTTCAATCAGAATTTGCATTTGCGGCGGCGGCCCGCTTGCCCCCACCGTATTCAGAAAGTATAACCAACTGGGCATTGACTTTGTGCAGGGCTACGGCCTTACCGAAACTTCCCCCATCATTACGATTAACCCCATCGAACAATACAAAGAGACCAGCGTCGGCAGGATATGTCCCCGTGTCGATATGAAGATACTCGACCCCGATGAGCGGGGCATCGGCGAAGTTATTGTCAAGGGCCCCATGGTTATGAAGGGCTACTATAATTTGCCGGAAGAAACCGCCGCAGTGTTCACGACAGACGGCTATCTTAAAACTGGCGACCTGGGCTACATGGATAGCGAAAATTATTTGTACCTGACCGGCAGGGCGAAAAACATGATTGTCACCGAGGGCGGCAAAAACGTCTACCCCGAAGAAATTGAAAACGAGTTCCAGCTTTTTGAAGAAGTCGAGCAGGTTCTGATACGCGGCTTT
>JGI24698J34947_10002313_pt1 | contig 10235 bp, 9 predicted proteins | sample TergutMp193P3_FD_34947 | JGI IMG/M metagenome (IMG submission 34947) | reverse complement strand
TTTTTGTAGGGCTGACTTTGAAAAAGTCAAAGCCCGAAAAAATGCAAGACTTGTGAGGGAACCAACCGGGTTCCCGAACAAGTCAATTATCTTCTCATTTTTGTATAAAGAGCAGGCATTAGCCTGCTTTTTTATAACTGCTCTTAAGGGCGGGTAAATCAACGTGATTACCCGCTCTGAGACACCGTCTAAGTAGCCGGGTAACACAGCAAGGAGTTCTCTATGAAGAACACAATCAAAGTGTTAGGAATTATTGCCGTAGTGGCGGTAATGGTATCGGTGTCCGGCTGCGCGATATTAAGCTCAACGGGCGGAACGGGCGACCCCCACGGGCTGTTCACCTTCAGCGATCCAGCCGCGAAAGACGCCACGGAAATCGGGTCGTACACAGTCATCCTCGGGCTATTCGACATGGGATTTGCCGAATACGACACCAAGGTAAGGGCAGCCGAAGCCTCAGGCAAGAAAATCACCTCGGTAACGAAATTCTACTACTTCTTCACCACCACCACTGCGTACGCTAGGTAAAGGGAGCCTTCAATGAAAAAGACGATCAAAACATTGGGAAAAATCGCCCTGGTATTGATAATCGCCTTCTCATTCGCCTCCTGCTTTAACATACTGGACGACCTCTTCAAAGACGACAGCAAAGACGGAGGCGGCGGCGGGGGAGGAGGAGGAGGGAGCGGCAGCGGGCTGACCATCACCGGACTGCCCAGCGGACAATGGAATGTGTTTGTATTCACCGCAGGCACGGATGTCTCCAGCCTCAATTTAAATACGGTCATGGGTGTTGGCAACAAGAGAGAAGCCGGAAACTACGGTTCAACTGTCGATGGCTTTTGCCCCCTTTTTCGAATTAGCAGCGAAGGCCCAAGTCCAAACACCTTCTGGACAGGATCAGGGAGCAGGGCGGTAGCTATCTTTGAGGGCAGCAACTCGACAAATTATAAGGCGGCCACGGTGAGCTTTTCCGGCGGGAACGCCACGGTTCCATTCAGCATTTTCAAATAAAGAAGGCGCCTGACGCCAATACCGTTCGCCACGGCGGATGGCACAGCCGCCACGGCGGATGACCCAACCGCCACGGCGGATGACCCATTCGCCACGGCGAATGACACGTTCGCCACGGCGGATAACCCGTTCGTCCATAAATCCCCTGATAAAGATAAGACAGCGCAAGCCGTGTGCAGCCCAGCCGGGCGCGCACGGTGTGGATTCAGGAAACGCCGCGCCAGAGCGCGCGTAAAGAAACGCCACAGCCGTCTAGCGACCGGATGGGCTGTGCGCGGCTTGCGCTCTCACATCTTTTCAGTGTAAAATACAGTGGGGGACGCTATGACAAAGAAAATTATAATTTGTTTGTTTTTTCTGGGGCTGTCGGGTCTTTTGTTCGCTGAGGAAGGGACATCAGATACGGGCGATTTAGAGCTTGATGAAGAACAGTTGTCTGCCTTGGATCAGGCATCGGAGAGCAGTTCGGATGAGGCTGAAAAACTTCAGAGGGAAGCCCGCCGCGAAGCGGAAGCCCGCATGAGGCGGGCGATGCAGGAGAGGAGGCAGCGCGATCCTTTCTTACAGTTTGGCTTTCAGTTTGAGGATGTTTTCACTGTAAAAAGCGAAATGATGTGGAACACGCTTACTCTCAGGCCCTGGGCTGTTATAAGGCTTGGAGATAACGCTTCGCTTAGGCTGTCTGTTGATTTTTCCTTCCCGTGGGATGAGCAGAATGGCTGGGGCGATATGTTTATCGAGCCTGGCGAGAATATGCTTTTCATCACTTCGGGCAATGACTGGCTGAAACTGGGGCGTATTCATTTCTACGATCCGCTGAATGTTGTCGCCAACGGTTTGTTTGACGGGATTGAGCTTTCACTCTCTTCGCTTCAGCTTGGCGCTTTTTATACCGGTTTTCGTAATAAAGAGACGGCGAATATCTTTCTCAGCCGTGACGACCTGTTTGATTACGCTGACGACGACGTGGTGTTCGCCCCTCAGCGTGTCATAGGCTCGGCGCAGTACAAACTGCTGGATAACCACGACAGCTACTTTTTGGTGGGGGCGCTTGCCCAGTACGATCTGCGGGATACTCCCTTTCCTGTGGATACTTATTACGCGTTTTCGCAGATTCACATTGACGGCTACTTCACGTCTGTTAATCTGGGAGCGGCTGCGAGTTTCCTTAAGATAGGCCATGATCCGTACAAGATCGGCATTGCCGCGTCCGCTGATTTTTACAGGAAGTTGGGCAACGCGCGCTGGGTGATGGGATTGCAGTGGTTTTCCGGCACAATCAACAGCAAGATCACTCCCTTTGTGCCTGTTACCGCGAACGCGAGTTCCTCCAATTTGGCGTGGCTGTTTGCCGATAAAGGCGGGTCTGATTCAAACGTCAGCTATCCTTCCCTGTGGGTGCCGAGGCTTTCGTTTATCTACAGTGTTGATAACGCTGTCTCAATGAATGTCAGCAGCCGGTGGCTTATCCGTGGAGACTTTGAAAGTTTCAGTGATATTGACTATTCGGACTGGAAGGTTGATATAGGTCTTACCGTATCGACTGCGCCGTCTCCTTCCTCATCTTCAGGTTCTTCACGCAGGAGTTATATTGATTTCCATCTTCCCCTTTCTATGGGTATTTACTTTCAGGCGGTAAGACCCAGCGCCTTCTCGTCCGGTTCAACCATACAGCTTGGTCCTGAGATAGATCTGGGCAGTTTTATGACTCTGGCGCTTATTGGTGAGGTTGGTATGGGTTTCGGTTTGGTTCCATTAAATGTGGAAGGCTACGCGGGCGCGATGGGTGAAGTTTATTTCGCTAACAAGAGGCTTGGGTTTGGTATGGGCTATGGGTATTACGGAAACCTTACGACTGAGGATGTAAACAGCTTAAGCTATATCAACTACGCTCTGATTTTCCGCAGGGATCATGGGAAAACAACCTTGTACGCGAAGAATTTCAGCGACAACACCTGGGGTATTGGCGTTCTTTTTTCTTTTACCGCAGATATTCTTTAATGTAAATGCTTCGAGGTTGACATGGAAAAGTTAAGGATACTCATTCCCAAGGGGAGAATTTTTGATAATGTAGCTTGTCTTTTTACGGAGGCGGGCTTTCCGATTGCGCTTGCTGACAGGACGTACAGGCCATCTCTTGGAGTCTCCTGGCTTGAGGCGAAGATCATGAAGCCGCAAAATGTTGGGGAGCTTCTGGAGCTTGGCAGTCACGACGCGGGCTTTACCGGCATTGACTGGATTCGTGAGAGCGGCGCGGACGTGCAGGAACTTTTGGATCTCGGCTTTGACAAGGTAAAAATTGTCGCGGCGGTTCCGCAGGATTATGATGAGGAGCGTCTGCGTTCAAAAAAACTTGTGGTCGCGACAGAGTATGTCAACCTTGCCGAAAACTGGCTAAAGTCCGCTGGTTTCCAGTACAGAATCCTCAGAACTTACGGCGCGACGGAAGTTTTCCCCCCTGATGACGCGGACATGATCATCGACAATACTTCTTCCGGTCAGACGCTTAAGGACAACGGTCTTAAAATAATCGGAACCCTTCTTGAGTCGTCCACGCGTTTTGTCGTGTCACGTTCCGCGCTTGCCGATCCTGAGAAGAGAAGCCGCATTGAAGAGCTTGTCATGCTGTTCCGCGCCGTTCTTGATGGGCGTGATCGCGTAATGCTTGAAATGAACATACCGGAACTTTATTTTGACGAAGTTGTAAACGAGCTTCCGGCTATGCGAAGTCCTACTGTGGCGCCCCTTTATGGAGACGCGGGTTTCGCCGTAAAGATCGCCGTTAAAAAGCATGAGGTTCCCGATATTATTCCAAAGCTGAAAAAAATCGGCGCACTGGACATTGTGGAATACGATCTGCGGAAAGTGGTACCGTGAAAGAGGGGCAGGTATGGCGCGAATTGCTGAAATTGAAAGAAAAACAAGTGAGACTGAAATCTTTATCAAACTGAACGTTGACGGCAGGGGAGAGGCGAAACTGTCATACCCGGTGGGGTTTATGTCCCACATGCTGAACACATTTGCGCGTCACGGGTTGTTTGACATTGAGGTACGCGCCAAGGGAGACATTGAAGTTGATCAGCATCACCTTGTTGAAGATACAGGCGTCGTACTGGGACAGTGTTTCGCCAAGGCGTTAGGTGACAATCGCGGGATCAGGCGGAACGGAAGCTGTATGTTTCCAATGGACGAGTGTCTGGCCCGCGCCTCTGCTGATATTTCGGGGAGGCCATACCTGTTCTTTGACGGACAGCTTTCCGGTGTTCCCCTGGTTTCAACGCCCGCAGACGGAGCGGTTCATGATTTTCAAACCGACGTCATCGAGGATTTTTGGCAGGGCTTCGTAAACAACGCGGGCTGCAATCTGCATCTGGAAATTCTGCGGGGCAGAAGCGATCATCACAAGATAGAAGCCCTCTTCAAAGCGGCGGCAAGGGCTCTTCGCGCGGCTTGCGAATACGATGACCGCTGCCGCGATTCAATCCCCTCGACCAAGGGTTCCCTTCCGGGGCTGCCCAACATGCGGGAAGTGCTTGCCTGAACAGATGCCGGGAGGGAAAACGATGACCGGGTGTCTTTGCGCCTGCGTTAGATGAAATTTAAAACTATGCGGATGGGGAGAATATGATAGGTGTAATTGACTACGGCGCGGGGAACCTGGGTTCAGTGATGAACGCGCTGGCTCGGCTTTCCGTTCCGGCGCGTTTCGTTGCCGGGCCGGATGAGCTTTTGCCTGCTTCCTCGCCGTTTGAAAAAATAATTTTTCCCGGGGACGGACATTTCGCAACGGCGATGGCCTCTTTAACAAAATCAGGTTACGCGCAGGCAATTGGTGAGTGGATAAACGCGGATAAACCCTTTTTGGGAATCTGCATCGGTTTGCAACTGTTATTTGAAACTTCACAGGAAGCGCCGCCTGTTGACGGGAAGGAAGTGCGAGGGCTTTCTGTGATACAGGGAACGGTGCGGAAATTTCCCGGGCGCAAGGTTCCGCAGATTGGATGGAATCAAACTGTAGCGCGCCCTGATTCGAAAATTTTCCGGGGCTTGAAAGATAACAGTTTTTTTTATTATATACATTCGTACTATGCCGATCCGGCTGACAATTCTATTACTGCCGCCGAAACTGAGTACTATGTCCGCTACTGCTGCGCGGTGGAACGCGGCGCGCTGACCGCGGTGCAGTTTCACCCTGAAAAATCCGGCGTTGCAGGACTCACGCTTTTGAAAAACTGGACGGAGGCTTAAGGTGCAGGCGAAAAGAATAATTCCCTGTCTTGATGTTGACGACGGCAGGGTAGTGAAGGGGATCAAGTTCAAGGGGATTCAGGACGCGGGAGACCCGGTGGAACTTGCACGCCGTTACAATGCCGACGGCGCGGACGAACTCACCTTTCTTGACATCGGCGCTTCCTACAAAAGCCGGGCTACTTTGCTTGATGTGGTGCGTAAAGTAGCCGCCGAGGTTTTTATTCCGCTCTGTGTAGGCGGCGGCATACGCACCATTGACGATATGCGTGACGCGATGAACTCAGGCGCGGATAAGGTTTCAGTCTGCACTTCCGCCCTGAACCGTCCCGAACTGTTACGCGAAATGGCAAACGCCTACGGTAAACAGTGTGTCGTTCTGTCAATTGACGCCAAACGCGTCCAAAGTGATGGAAGCCTGCGCTGGAACGCCTTTTCCCACGGCGGCAGAACTGACACGGGTATTGACGCGATTGAATGGGCTGTTAAAGCGGTTGAACTTGGCGCGGGAGAAATACTTCTTAATTCAATTGACGCGGACGGCACGGGCGGCGGCTATGATCTTGAACTGACCCGCCGCATCCTCACCGCCGTTCCCGTTCCTGTGATTGCTTCCGGCGGCGCGGGAACCCTCGATCAAATAGCCGAGGTTTTGCTAAGTACGGCATCGCCCGAAATGGGTTCAGTTTCACCTAACGAAGCGCCCGGCGCGGACGCCGCCCTTGTAGCGTCGCTGCTGCACTTTGGAAAAACCACGATCCGTGAGATCAAGCAGCATGCGGAAGCGAAGGGCGTCTGCGTCAGATGGTGATTTACAGTCTCGGATCAACAGGTTCGCTTTCAAGAGCAAGCACCCCGAACACGCACTCATGCACGCGGTAGAGCGGCTCGTTCCTTGTAAAGCGTTCCAGAGATTCCATTCCAAGGGCAAATTCATTGAGAGCCAGGTTTCGCTTTTTTCCAAGAGAACGTTTTTTCAGCCTTTCCAGATTGTCATTTAACAGGTATTCAGGGCCGTAGATGATGCGCAGATATTCGCGCCCGCGGCACTTAACGGCAGGCTGTAAAAGTTCCGCGCCCTTTGCCGCTATAAAATCAAGCGGCTTGACTACCATGCCTTCACCGCCTGAGCCTATCAATTTTTCCCACCATTTAACGCCTGCCGTTACGCTGTTTTCGTCTAACAGATCGACTGCAAGATGATTTGTCGGGATAAAAACCGGATCGGAGCCGGTCATGTATTTGGCTATATACTCCATGTGCAAAAGGTGGTTTTCGCTGTTCCATGTTTTGCCCTCGGTGGCAAGGATATGAAACGGCGCGATGCGGTAGTCGTCAATGTTTTTCACATCCCAGCAATAGCGGCGGTAAGCGGCGGTATACAGTGAAAGAGCTTCTTCACGTTTTGAGTATTTTTCAAGAAGCTCTTCAAGGTCAACGCTTTGTTCGTCAAGCTGTTTGCCGCCGAATGTTTTAACGGCGTTCTTGATAGCGTTAGCCGCCATCGCAAGCCCGCTGCGGCCAGCGCGGCCTACAGGAGCGTATTGTTCCTTCAGAAGCGCCTGCGCCTTTGCCGACCACGGCATAAGCTCCGCGTCAACGCAGACCCAGTCCGTTTCAAAATCCTTCCAGAAAGAAGATACGGTTAAAATATTTTGAAAACGGGCAAGAATTGCCGTCTCGGTTTCTTTATCATCGAAAAAAGATCTTCCGGTGCGTGTGTAGATAATGCCAAAACTGTTATCTGCAATGCCGAAACGTTTTGTAGCTGTTCCGCTGTCCCTGCAAAGCACGATTACCGCCCGCGAGCCCATGTGTTTCTGTTCGCAGATCACTTTTCCGATACCGCGCGTTTTGTAATAGTCAAACGCCTCAGTTGGATATTCAAGATACTCAGGGAGGCTGCTTGTCTCGCACGGCGACATGGTCGGCGGCAGGTAGATGAGCCAGTGAGGATCGGCGGCAAAACGGCTCATAAGTTCCAGCGCGGCGGCGGAGTTTTCCGCGTTTATTTTGATGGAGCGGCGCAGTCTTGTATTCAGAAACTTCTGACCCAGAACATCGTCAATATTAAGCATATCATCGTTAGCTGACGTTTTATCCTGAAACGGTTTTACAGACGCGTAATATTCCTTCTTTGCCTTTACCTGCACGATTTCTTTTTCGGGGTAGCGGTACGCGCTTAATTTTCCGCCGAATACGCAGCCTGTGTCGATGCACGCGGTGTTATTCAAAATCTGCGCTTCAGGTGCGGGAATGTGTCCGTACACTACGAGGGCTTTCCCTCGGTATTCGTTTGCCCAGGGCAGCCGCACCGGAAAACCGTATTCGTCCGTCTCTCCGGTAGTTTCACCGTAAAGGCAGAATTCCCTTACGCGGCCCGAACTCCGCCCCTGATATTTTTCCTTTAGTCCCGCGTGAGAGACGACAAGTTTACCGCCGTCAAAAACATAATGGCTTATTAGCCCGTCAAGAAAGTTTTTAACCCCCTCGATAAATTCGCTTGTTTCCATTTCAAGTTGTTCAATAGTCCTGTCAAGCCCGTGAGTTAGCTGTACATTCGCTCCCCTCAGTTTTTTCAACAGCTTGACATCATGATTGCCAACAACACACCACGCGTTATCTGCCTTGACCATGTTCATCACAAGACGCAGGACTTCGATGTTTTTCGGTCCTCTGTCGCAGAGGTCGCCGAGAAATACGGCTTTGCGGTTTTCAGGGGGCTTTGCGGTAAAGGTTTCGGCATCAACTTCATAGCCCAGTTTTGTTAAAAGTTCACATAACTCATCATAACAGCCGTGAATGTCGCCAATAATATCAAAAGGACCTGTTTCTTCTTTTTTGTTATTCCATAGAGGAGTGCGCACTATTTCGGCGTTCGCTATTTCCTCTTCACCTGACAAAGTGTAGACATAGCGGAACCCTTCTTTTTGTAACTGCCTGATGGATTGGCGAAGTTGAGTCATCTGACGCGTGATAATATTGCCGCCTAGATTCCTGTCGGCGCGCTTTTCATTGCGCTCTCTGATAATTTTTTCAGGAATATCCAGTACGATGGCGGCAGCAAGGCAGTTTTGCTCTCTGGCGAGACGCAGAACCTGCGTCCGTGCGTGCGCCTGCACATTTGTCGCGTCTATAACTGTTAAAAGCCCAAGCTCAAGGCGTTTATTGGCGACATAGTAAAGTGCGTCGAAAGCGTGTGGAGTAACAGACTGGTTGTTTTCATCGTCAGAGACGAGCGCACGAAAATAATCGGAGGAAAGAACTTCGGTGGATTTAAAATGAGTTTTTGCGAAAGTTGATTTTCCGCTGCTTGAAACGCCCACGAGGGCCACTACGCAAAGTTCAGGTATCTCTATTCGCATAACGTAAATACTCCCATTTGAGTCGCCGCGCCGAGAGTTTCGTCTATTTCACCTATTTCGGAAAATCGTACCGTGTAGGCGTATTTTTCCGCGATCTGCTCCGCCCATTTGTGAAATTCCGCACGCGTCCATTCAAAACGATGGTCTCCGTGGCGCAGTCCATTTTCGCCCACATTCTCGTATTTTACATTGTACTCCCTGTTAGGTGTAGTAATAATCACAGCGGGAGGTTTTGTGTATTCAAATAACACCCGTTCAAAGGCGGCAAGGCGCGGTATATCCAGATGTTCGATAACTTCAATGACGCATACCGCATCGAAACCGGTAAAGCGGGGATCTTTGTAAGTAAGGGAACTCTGAAACAACTTGACGCGCTCATTTTTACTGTCGCCGGCCCTGTCAAGTTTCAATTTTTCAGACGCGCGTTCAAGCGCAAGAAAGGAGACATCCACGCCCGCGATCCGCTGGAACTGTTTTTCCCTTAATAGCAAATTCAGAAGATTTCCTTCTCCGCATCCGATGTCGATAACGCTTTTAGCGCGGCAGCTTTTGAGAGCCGCGATCACGCTGCCAAGACGCTGCGCGTTCAGGTTTAATTTTCGCTCTGATATTTCCTGCGGCGTTTCGTTCACCGGGGCTTCTTCTGTCTCTTCACCTGCGGAAACAAGCCGCTCGAAAGCCATATTGACCAATGGACGCATGTTTTTCAGATAACGGCTTGTAATATACCCTTTTTCGGGATGTTCGATCAGCCAGTCCTCCGCGTTACGCAATAATTTTTTAACTTCATCTTCGCCGACCCAGTAGTGTTTCTGCCTGTCAAATACAGGGATGAGTACATAGATATGTTTTAAAAGATCGCGTAACCTGACTTTGCCGCTTATCGTAAGATTAACATATTTACTTTCACCCCAGGCGGGAAAGTTTTCGTCCGTAACAAAGTTTTCATATTTTACTCTATATCCCAGAGGTTCAAAGATCCTGTTCAGCATGGAAAGATCGCTTCGGCATGGCAGCATAGCGACAGCCGCTTCCAAATCCAACTGAGAATCAGATAACGCCTGATGCTCATCCGCACGGCCCGTCATGGCGGTTCGGAAAACTTTGGAAATTGCCACGCTCAAAAAAGACGATGAAACATAGGGACGGTCGTTGACATAGTCAAACAACCCGCCGGTACTTCCCGTCTTGCCGCGGGCAAGGTCTATCGGATCAATGTCCAGAAGAAGCGCCGCAGTCGTTTTTTTATCAGACACTTCGGGATAAAAAACATAAGCGCTGCCGTAGCCAAGCTCAAAACTTTGAGGACGGTAAGGATTTTTGTGGAGCAGAAACCCAAGCTCGCTCGTGTTCCGCCCTGAATAAGTTATGGTTAATAGCATTTGTTTTTATCCATATTTCATAATAATGGTTTTTAGTTAAAATTCAATCATGGGAAGGTTCCATTTTTTCCATAATATAACCTTTCGTTCTTATTCGTGTAATTCGTTGACTCTTTTCAAGGTACCGTAATGCCTCAAAATAAAATCTAACCGAAAGGAGCGGTTGCCTCATAATAAGAATCTAACCGTAGTTAGAGGCATGAAGAACCAAAGCTGAGAGGGACAT
>JGI24698J34947_10002312_pt1 | contig 10235 bp, 7 predicted proteins | sample TergutMp193P3_FD_34947 | JGI IMG/M metagenome (IMG submission 34947) | reverse complement strand
AAAATGTGGTTCAACGAGCCTGTCCCGAACGGCCCCGGCTGGATTTGGCTCAACATGGATGGCAAGGATTATCTTGGCTATCTTGGCTTGGACGAAGACCCCATGGACTGGGAAGACGGCATGCCCATCCCATTCAACCTTTCCGACCGTTTTGGCGGACCCCCCGGCAATTTGTTCTTTGTTCCTGCTAACGGTAGTGCTGGTTGGACCAGAAACGACCCCTACCAGACCGGGGTCTGCTCCTACAACTTCGCCGCCACAATCTACGACACGGACTGGACAGTGAATCCTTCTTTCCAGTGCGGGAGATACGAAGCGGCATACAGCAACAATCAGAATTCAGAGTGCTATTCGCTAAGCCCCAACAGCAGCGGAGGAACGAGTCCCTCAGGCTATGGAATCAACAAGCAGATTCCCCAAAACACCTTGGCACCAGATGGCAATGGCATCCCCAAGATGCAGTGGAACCCGAATTCGCAGCAAAAAGACGGCTGGACGGCACAGACCTTCGAATATTCCTTCAAGTCCACTCCCGAGAAGAATGCCGTACGCAGCTACAAAATGCCCTTTAAGCGCAACTCCGCCGGACTTTGGGAGTTCAACAGTGACAAGCTGTGCAGAGACAACTCTATGGACTTGAACGGCAACTGTGCCAGCAACGGCGGATACTTGGGCGGATTTTTCCCTCCCATGCTGGATCCTACCGACGCCAGCTTTGACAATGCCGCATACGCAGATTGCCCGACTTGCAGCACAAGGCGCTTTGCCGAGAGCTGGATTCCGCTGAAAACGACGGGAACGACGGGAACCGACTATATAAGCCAGTATTGCTACGACAGAGGAAGACGCGGCACGGCCACGACTGGAGGTGAAAATGCTTGCGGCACCGCCGCCTTTGGCCAGAACGATTTCGGAAACGGCGACAATCCCGCTATCTGGGACTGGGAAGGCAGACCTAATTTTGGAGGCACATCCTTAAAGAGTGCAGACAAAAACCAGCTTTTCTGCTTTGAAAGCCAGGCGGCGGACTTCGTATATGAGCCTGGGCAGGAATTCTTCTTTAGCGGCGACGACGATATTTGGGTGTTCATAAACAATAGGCTTGCCATAGACCTAGGCGGCACTCATCTGGCGGCACCGGGCTATGTCAATCTTCAGGCACGGGCCTCCGAGCTGGGGCTTGTACCCGGCGACACATACCCCATAAACATATTCTTCTGCGATCGCCGCACAACCTTGAGCAATATACGCATAACTACCAACATATACTTTGCCCAGACAAATTCATTGAAGCTCAAAGACCAGAGCGGTCTTGCCGGCAACGGCGCGCAAATCTGCGTTGAAAGCGGCGGCCAGGCCACCGAGCTATGCGGCAAAGATATGGGCGACATACTGGACTACTACCTGACGAACCGCAGAGGCGAGGTGCTTCTGCTCAATGAGAGCAATTCCGAATGCAGACGGACCGGCAACACTTTGGTCTGCTACGGCGGCATAACACTTACGAATTACCCCGCAGTGGACAGGGTTCAGGCGAGAATACAAAACATTGTCGGCTTGCAAGGCACCTACAAAATTTATGCAAAAATCAAAGACTCGTATGCCAATGAATTCCCCAATGCCACTCCTCTTTTTATTAACCAATTCTCCGTGGGCGCAACAGTTAAGCCGGTGTGGGGGCAGATTAACGCCGATTATCCGGCCAAGCTCATTTATAATTTAGGCCCGCAAGAGAAAAACGTTGTTTCTGGCAAGTTGGTTCCCATCGGCTTTGCCACCGGCAACTGGGCGTGCGACAACGAGGCCAGCTATGGCTCGTCCAACTGCCCCTTTGAGGTGTTTATGATGTCGTCCGCTGAGGGAGGCAGCTTTGGCCAGAGGGTGAATGTTTCGGTTGCAACAACACTGGGGGCGAGATATTCCGGATTGAGATTTTATGCGGATTCGCTCGGACAAAACGAGGTTAACCCAAATCAAACCTTTGAAGTACCTTCTGACGGCCCGTTTGCCGGCTTGCTGGTGCTATGGGTTGCTGGTGACTACTTTGCACAGGAAGATGAAACCTATACCATTAACAACGAGTTGAAAATAAACGTTTTTCTGCCGCGCTTGAGGTTTGTAAACCCTGATGCCTTGCCAACCGTTACCCCGCTTGCACAAACAAAGGGCAGCGACCCATCTTTAGGCGGTGGAGCAAGGAATATGGGAGTTCTTGTAGGGAACAGGTTGCCAAGGGCAGTTGCGGCTTACGATTATTCCGGCAGCCAGCCTGTGTTATGCGAAACCTGCAATTTCTGGCTTACAATAAACGCTTGGGCAGAAGACGAGCATGGAAACAGGTTAGATAACAACCCCAGATACGGCACGGGCGGGAATATAATACAGAGCGAACCCGCTATTATAAGCCTTAATTCCGGCATAGCGGAGTTCTCGGTTCGAGGTACAAAACAGGTGGTTGCAGACACATTTGCGTTCTTCACTGTTCGCGGCCCTTCTGAAAATCCTGGAACAAGTGTCCAATGGGATTCGCTGCTGTTTGACCTGCCGGATGTTGCTTCTCCTATATCTGCGGAGATTTTCGATAGAAACGGAGACGGCATAGGCGATTCCGTGCGAGTTGCCTACTTCAGGAAGTTCCACACAGATTCCCTGCCCACCAAACTGTTGGTCACTTGGGACCCGGATACAACCTTTGAGTTTGGACTCGGAACAAAAGTAGACTATGGATATACAGACCAAGGCATTAACCCTGCTGCCAATAGAACTTATTGGAACAACGACCATCCGAATTTCAAGACGAAAATAGAGAACGATTCCGTTATTGTAATTTACGACATTAATTTTAGTGAGAGGGTTAAGACTTCCGTTGGCCCCACCCCCGAACTTGTAGAGGTGGCAAGTTGGGCAACCTACACGAATTCTAAAACCGGCATGAAAGTGAATTCCGAGTTCTCCGTGTCTATAGAAGACAGAATTCCCGCTATAGTGATTAAGGCCGCTTACAGAGGACAAGAGACCAGTTGCGGAACGAGAGACAATAGATGCGAGGAGATGATAACAATAACGCTTTCCGAGCCGGTTAAACTGAATCCCGAACTTACCGAAAATGCAATGAAGGCTCCTTTTGCCTATATGCTGAGAGACCGTGGGAGAAATTACTACGCTGCCTACTACGAGGCGGTGAAGGATTTGCCAATCAGAATGATTTGGGAAAGGAGCGGCCCAACATTGAGCGAGAACAACAACGACAGCATTGTTCGCTTTACATACAGGGCCTATAAAGATGCATCCGCCGGCGATAGTTCTTACACTCCTGTGGCAGGTGATTCTGTTCGGTTTGTTTGGGAAGACCTTGGCTATTATGCTCTTACGGATTTGGCCGGCAATAAACCGAATCCAAGGGAAATAGGCCGGCAAATTGAGGGCCTCCGCCGCACCGGTATAAGCAAAGTAGCTACAGCAAATATAGATCCAAACAGAGATGTTCTCAGAGAAGCATTGGATGAGTTTAAATATGGCGGTTTCGGTTTATTCCAAAACGTAGATACGGATACTCTGTTCAAACTCAACAGGCCTGTGACATTCCTTCCAATACCGGCGGAATGGAATTTAGACCCGAATAAAGCCAAGACGTATTACCCGGGGTCTGTAGGCCTGTTGTTCCTGCCCGATATTGATGGCAATGTGTCCAATCTGGAAATGTATTCGGGACCTATACCGTCAGAAAGCATAGTATTCTATGCTAAGTTCGGCAGTTTTGCACCTGTAGAAATTAGGTGCAACGACCCGATTTTCCAGATAAACGGACAAGGCGATTGCAGAAGCGGCGGCGCGCAAGGGGTTTATTTAGCTTGGAATTTGAAGAATGCGACAGGAAATTTTGTGAACGATGGTTGTTATACTCAAGAGGTTACTCTACAGTGGGAGGTTCGCCATAATAATATTCGTGAAACTTTTGACAGATCCAGCAATACCCAAATGTTCTGCGTAGGCGATTTCACAGGCGATGATACAATGATAGGTACAATGATTGATTTACTGCAAACAGCGAGCAATACAATTTCCAATTCTATTATACAAACCCTTATCCATTTTCAATCACAAGTAATGTCCGCTTGGGAATACTACTATTATAATGCTTGGGCCAGCCATAAACCAAATCTAAGGGAAGCAGACGCAGGCAGCACGCAAATGTCAAGCGCAAATTCTGCTTTTACCGCACAAAACGCTATCCATCTTCAAGTGCAAAATTCCGGTCGCTTGGATGTTTACAACCTGAACGGCAAACTGGCAAAAACGCAGAATTTCACAAACGGTACTCATTCCGTTCCTATAGAGAATTTGCCAAAAGGAATGTATATAATCAAGGTATCATTCTACGGAAATGCCGGTATTATATTGCGCACCGTTGTCAGGTAAAAAATTTTACGACCCTGCATGTGCAGGGTCTAACTTAGGAGACACATTATGAAAAAAGCAATCAAACTCTTGGCTCTAGCAACCTTATGGGTTGCAATGGTAACCTCTTGTAGCAGTGGAAGCCTCGGAGGTAGCGTAGGCAGCGTAGAAGAAGGGTACGGAGCGTGTTATGGGCCTTTTATCGAAGGAGTCGATGCGAAAATATGCATAACATCTGAAGATAGAGACAAACCCATGACCAGGGAAATTTGCAATCTCGCAGAAGCCGATGCTGATTTTAGGGAGCGCTGTCCGTCAGGTCATATACTCAGATGTGAAAAAAATGGTTTACTTACTTATTATTATGGCGCTTATATCAAATCGATGGGATGGACTTGCAACGATTTGTAACCGCAGTAAGGGTGACAATTTCCTATATTTACGCCATGCGTTACACACTCTTTTTTCTCGCTTTAGCGTCTTTTTCTTTTGCGCAGCCTTTGAGCCTAGGCAAGCCGAATGAAGAAAAAGAACATTCTCCTTGGCTCAACATCGGTTTTGGGGTTGGTATTCTAAGCCCGGTTTCCAGCCAGCAATACAAGAAGCAAAGCAAAGCTTTTGTAAATCCTTCCCTTTTGGCAAGCATTCAGTTTGCGAAGCTCTCTGCACTGACCTTTGAATTTGATTTTACCGCCCCAAACGGCGGAGTTGGTGGTTGGTTTGGCTATGAGCAGCAATTTATTCAAACGGATATCAGCCCGTTTTTAGAAGCTCAGATAGGAGCCAGGCATCCGGGAGCCAGCAAAAGAGACCCTGGGCACAAAGGGGTTTTTGGACCTGCTTCCAGCTTGAACGGCGGAGTTGTATTTTTTAGAGAAAGCCAGTTTCGTATTCGCTTGAAAGGCGGTTACGAAATGATTTTCAATGAAGACTACGATCAGTCATGGAACGCAGAAGTTGGCATTCTGTTCGCTTTTGGCAGAGCAGGTTTGGAAACGATTAAGACTAACTGAAAAAAAATTTCTAGTTTCAGAGCCTCGGAATGTAGCTCAGTCTGGTAGAGTACTTGAATGGGGTTCAAGTGGTCGGTGGTTCGAATCCACTCATTCCGATTATATAGTATATTTCTCCTCTTCTGCCTTTAAAAGTTCCATGAACTCTGCCGGCGTTTGTGCCTGATTGAATTTCGCGCTTATTTCCGCATTTTTGCCAACCAAATGGCATATGGCAGAAACTATGTTTAAATGCGGCCCAACAGTGAAATCCGGGCTTATTATCAGGAAAAACAAACTGACCGGTTGGCCGTCTAAAGCCTTGAACTCTATGCCTTTTTCCGAAGTTGCGGCAACACAATAGAGTTGTTTAGCAAGTGCCGTTCGGGTATGGGGAACGGCAACGCTATGGCCAATGCCTGTGCTTCTGACCTTTTCCCTTACCAAAACCGCATTTGAAATATCTTCGCAAATGTCGGGGCCAAGCTCTTCGGATAACGACTGCACCATTTCACGCAGGATGTTTTCTGCGCTCGTACATACCGAATGAATTATTACATGCTTTTCAGAAAGTTGCTCTGATAAACGAATAATGTTATACATACTGTCAAAAATAGATAATCAAAAAGTCATTTGAATGTATCCAGCACCGTTTTCGCTTTTTCCGCTTCAGGGCTTGCAGGTGAGGCAGATAAGATTTTTTGAAGTTGCTCTCTACCTTTGTTCTCGCCTATTTTATTCTTTAGACGCAAACTGCCGCAAAGCAGCAATGCCGGAAGGGAGAGCTTGGTATTGAGGCTCCCTTCAATAGCCTGCTCCAGATAACTTATGGCTTGCATAGGCTCGCTATCCGCACATTCCGTTGCCTTGCGAAGCAAGTCGTTAATATCAGGTTTAGAAGCAGCGGCAGCAGCGGTTTCAGTGGCAGCGGGAACGGCGGCAGTAAAAGTTGTTTTGCGAGGCGGGGTTTCCACTCCCTTAACCGGCTTGATTTTAAGCGGTTTAATTATATCGTTTGCCCCTGTATAGGGGTTTTTAAGTTTTTTTTTTCCCCCTAAAAGAGAAACTATCAATACCATCCACAGAAAAAGTAAAACGCAAGAGAGCGCAAGGGACGTTCTACCGCCAAAGTTGTAGTCCGGAAAAGGAATATATTCTTGGTCCAGATTTTTAAAGAATAAATAAAATTGGATTTCCGGCCTTTTTTCCCTGTTCTTTATGTATTGCTCAAAATCCTGCTGCCATTTATTAAATTGCTCCGAATAGTCGGCACATGGCTGGGGATCTTCATGGCAGTTATTTTGTTTTTCCCAATTAGAATAAGCAGCCTCCGCATCCAGCTTGACATTATTTAACGTTTTGCTGCGCCACTCTGCATAAAAAAACACAGCCGCTGCAGCAGCAATAAGCGTTACGACTAAAACGGAAAAAAATACACGGATAAATTTTGCCATACTTCGCTAAACGTAGTAAAAAGTAATCAATAGTTGATGGTCAACAGGTTATTTATAGCGATTAAGTTTTCCGGGGACAGTTCTTCTGCCCTTGTGTTTTCGGTAAAATGCAGGGTTTTTAGTATGTTTATGATTTTTTCCTTATCATAACCTTGAGAAAGAGAATTTGCGAGCATTTTTCGTTTTTGCGAAAATGCCGCCTTAATAAAAGCAAAAAAGCCTTCTTCCGTACAGAGAGGGCGTTCCAGAGGTTCAAAAAAAATTGTTGCGCTGCTCACTTTGGGTTTAGGATTAAAATGCTCCGGACCTATGCGCCTCATTATGCGGCTTTTGGAGTAACAGGCGCAAAATACCGAAAAACTTCCGTAACTTTTTGAGCCGGCATGTGCGGTTATCCTCTCCGCAACCTCCAGTTGGGTCATAAACATACAGCCCTTTGTTTTTGATATATGCGGCAATATGTGGGCGATTATTGCCGTAGCCATATTGTAGGGCAGATTGCCTGTGAGCCAAGAAGACGGATGCTTGCATAACCAAGATTCAATATCAAACTGCAAAAAATTTTTGTGAACAAGGTTAAAATTTTCACTGTTCTTGAATTTTTCCTGCAATTTTGGAATGCAGAAATTATCTATTTCCACAGCAGTTAAATTTGAGCATTTCGAAAGCAGCCACTCCGTCAAGGCCCCATGCCCAGGTCCTATTTCCAAAATTTCATCCTGCGTGGAACTCGGAATATCTTCTGCAATTTTTTTGGACATTTCCCTATCCAAAAAATTTTGCCCGAACCTGCGCCGGGTTTTAGCGTTGAATTCCTCTGACTTGCTTAACATCTTAAAAGGAAATTAAAAAATATACCCGGCAATGGTAAAGTTGAAAGATTTTTTCTATATTTAAAGTTTTTTTCATGGCGGTTTTATGGAACTCTCTAAACATTTGCTGCGTTTGCGCGATTGGGATTCCGAGCGCATAATTGAGACTATACGCATAGCGATTCGTTTGAAAAATGAAATTAGGGAAGGTAAGCCCTCTAACTGTTTTGCCGGCAAAACCATAGGATTGTTTTTTGAGAAACCGTCTTTAAGAACCATTACCACCTTTCAGGTAGGAATGCACCAGTTGGGTGGAATGCCTGTGCTGCTGGACCCAAAGAGCATAGGCTTAAATAAAAGGGAATGTGTTAAAGACATTGCCCGCTGCCTTTCGCGCTGGGTGAATGGGCTTGTGGTGCGTTGCTATGAGCAGAGCCTTGTGGAGCAACTGGCCGAGCATGGCAACATTCCGATTATAAATGCCCTTTCCGATGACTACCACCCCTGCCAAGCACTCGCTTTCGGGCAAACAATGGTTGAAGAATTCGGCGAAGATTTACGTGGGAAAACCGTGGCTTTTATAGGAGATGGCAATAATGTGGCAAATTCCATAATGGAGCTATGTGCCAAGTTGGGAATGAATTTTACGCTTGCCTGCCCTAAAGGTTATGAACAAAAGGCAGAGGAAGTTGAATCAGCACTGCCGACTTTCAAAGAAAACGGCTCCAAATACAGGCAGTTCAACAGTGCGGAAGAAGCCGTGATAGATGCGGATATTCTTTACAGTGATGTGTGGATTAGCATGGGGCAAGAAGAGCAAAAAGACGAAAAGCGATCGCACTTTCAGCCTTTCCAGATTAGCGACGAATTGCTAGAACTGGCCCCTGCGCATTGCAAAGTGACGCATTGCTTGCCGGCGAACAGAGGCGAAGAAATAACGGACAGTGTTATGGATAATTTGCAGATAAATCTATGCTACGAAGAAGCGGAAAACCGCCTTCATGCACAAAAAGCAGTGCTGTGGCAGTTACTTCATTAACATGGAACCCCTGCTTAGGTCTATGAAGGTCACGTAAACAAATAGGGTTACAAAGAAAGCCAAGGCCACTTGCTGTATGCGGATTTGATTTTTTTGCGAAATGGGCTTGCCGCGCAGTTTTTCAATTAGCAAAAATAGAAGAACGCCGCCGTCTGTAATGGCGAGGGGCAGCAAATTCATAACACCTAAATTTATGCTTATCAAAGCGAGCAAAAATACGATTTTTTGCAGATTCTCAAGCCACACAAGGCCTATCACTTGCACAATACCCACAGGTCCGCTCATGGCTCTCAATTTTACCTCGCCTTTAAAGATGCGGTGAATGTACCTAAACACGGCGGTTCCCATGGTGTAGCTTCTTTCCGCTGCCATAGCAAGGGCTGTGCCAAGTGGCTGAGGAATAACTTGCAATTCGTCAAATTGAGCAACCCCCATTTGAATTCCTATTAAGTAACGTTCGTTTTCTTCACTCCAAAATGGGGTTATTGTTGCGCTCATGGTATCAACATTGTTTTTTTCGTTTGCCCGTAAAAACACAACTTCCACTTCTTTTCCTTCGGATGCGGAAATTATGCTTATCATGTCTTGAAAATAACCTATAATACGGCCATCTACGCTCAGAATAGTATCATTCTGTTTTATGCCGGCTTTACCTGCCGGAGAATCTTCGGAAGGTTCTGCCGCCACAAGAACCCGGTGCCTTGGGTGAATGCCCGCTGTGCCTATGCCCAAATCGCCAAGCTCACGTGGAACAACCGTAACTGTGGTGTCTTTGCCTTCTTTTGTTTTGATTTCCAAGGCAATGCTTCTGCCTATACCAATAGCCATTTCCTCTCGCAACCTGTCCCAGCCCTTTGCCTTTTCGCCGTCTATGCTGAGAATTGTATCCCCGCTTGCAATACCGGCTTCTTCTGCCGCAGACTTAGGCTCCACAATGCCAACCACGAGCTTATCGGAAACAGGCTCCGGGTTGCCGAGCATGTAAATTCCCGTGAGCAGAAAGTATGCGAAAACCACGTTGAATGCTGGCCCGGCAAAAGCGATTAGGGCACGTTTCCAAATTGGTTGTACATGAAAATCATCCGACTTGTTCTCACGTACAGTTTCCGGGTTTTCACCGGCCATAGCCACATAACCCCCAAAAGGAATAGCGGATATGCAGTAAACCGTTCCGTTTTTGGTGAACTTCAAAAGTTTTTTCCCAAACCCTATTGAAAAAGTTAGAACCCGAACTCCGCAAATTTTCGCCGCCAAAAAATGCCCAAGCTCATGCACAAAAACGAGCAGACTTAGCCCCAGAAGCCCTAAAATTATTTGTAAAAACCAGTAGATGTTCATATTATTTTCCGCACTTGCACCTTCGTTTCTCAATTGCTTGCGCTTCGTGTTGTTTGTAGGTTCCCATTCTTTTCAACATGCTTTCCCAGTCAATTTGATGTGCGTCAAATTCGGGGCCGTCCACGCAGACAAATTTAACGGAGCCGCCAACCGTCACCCTGCAACCGCCGCACATTCCGGTGCCGTCCACCATTATGCTGTT
>JGI24698J34947_10002311_pt1 | contig 10236 bp, 7 predicted proteins | sample TergutMp193P3_FD_34947 | JGI IMG/M metagenome (IMG submission 34947) | reverse complement strand
ACCGAGGAAGGTATGGTTACATTTATCAAACTATCGCAAAAAAGAAACGCCCAATCACCGATAAACGTAACCGAGGATGGTATAGTGATACTTGTCAAGCTGCCGCAAGAAGCGAACGCCGAATCACCAATAGAGGTAACTGAGGAAGGTATGGCGATGCTTGTCAAATTGCGGCAAAGCTCGAACGCCGAATTGCCGATCGAGGTAACCGAGGAAGGTATGGTGATACTTATTAAATTATCGCAATCACTGAACGCCCAATTACCGATAGACGTAACCGAGGAAGGTAGGGTATAGGTTTCAGCCTTTCTGCCTGATGGATAATTAATAATGGTTTGTATATTTTTATCAAACAGAACGCCGTCTCTGCTTGCATAAGAAGGATTACGGCTATCAACTATAATACTTGGCAAACTGTAGCAAGCAGCGAACGCCCCATTACCAATGAAAGCAACTGAGGAAGGTATGGTAATGCTTGATAAACTATCGCAACGACAGAACGCTAAATTACCGATAGACGCAACCGAGGATGGGATTGTGACACTTGTCAAACTGCCGCAAAAAGCGAACGCCATTCCCCCAATAGAGGTAACCGATGAAGGTATGGCGATACTTGTCAGACTGTTGCAACCAGCGAACGCCTCCTCACCAATAGAGGTAACCGATGATGGGATTGTGATACTTGTCAAACCGTTGTGATCGGCGAACGCCTCCTCACCAATAACCGTTACCGGCAAGCCCTGAATTCGGGCGGGAATATTCACGGTTGCGGCGTTTCCACTGTACTTTGTAATGGTTACGCTTATCCCGTCAACGATTTCAAATTCCAGGCCATCAGGGACGGGGAGCTCTGTTTCACTGGTTTGGGCGCTAAGGCAAGAAACGGAGAGGAGTGTGAGCAAAATCGCGGAAATTATGAAGATATTTATTTTGGGGATCGCCACTTTTTTACCTCAGATAGTAAAAGTATATAACTTAGAGAATGGTTTCAGCAAGTAAAAAGCAGGACCACAAATTTAAACATTCCCTTTTGTTCGTGAGGGTTCGTGCCGTTCGTGGTAAAAATTCTTCCTTCCCCTATTCCCTTACTCCCCTATTCCCCTGCTCCCCTAATAAGTATTCTCGTCCATCGCCTCGAATTTTTCCCTCACCTGCTGCAACAGGGCGAGTTCCCTGTTGATGGTTTTCCCGTAATCTAGCGTTTTCTTTTCAATCCTGGCAACTTCGTCTTCCCAGAACTGGACCTTCGGCAGGTTGATCCACCGGAACCTTCTTTCGTTCGCCTTTTCCATCCAGGTGAGGGCTTCCTGCCAGTAGTAGAGGGCGGTGCGGAAGCAGGTTTCGGCGGTTTCGAGGGAGTCGAGGTTTTGTTCCTTCCAGGGGGCATTGTAGAAGTACGCGTTCCTTTTGTTCCACTTGTTGCCCAGGAACAGGTGCTGTTCGGCGAGCTTAATGTTTATGTGCATCATGAAGAGATAGCGGTACTTTTCCCACTGGGTTTCGTTTTCGATGAGGGCAAGCGCGTACAGTGGGTTACAGAAATCCGCCTTGAGGGCCTGTTCCAGCCAGTAGATGTTCTCCATTGTGTCATCCGGGTACTGGACGTAGTGCATGTGGAATAGCCTGTAGAACTGTTCCTTGTAGGTTACGATGTACGCGCCGGCGGGGAGCGCCGGAACCGTTGCGAATAGCGTCGCCAGAAGCAGAAAAAGGGCGAGGTTCTTGGGATATCTCACCTTTTAAATATCGGCATCTTTTCGATAGCTGCCCATACCTCGGCGCCGACTTCTTCCGGCGTTCCTGACGCGTCAATGGTTTGGACGGTGACTCCATTCGCGGAAAAATTTGGGAGGAGGGCCTTATAGCGTTCACGGACCTGAACCTGAAATGTTATATAGTCGAAAATTTCCCTCTGCTTGCGGCCGGCAATTCTTTTCTGCGCGGTTTCCGGGTCTATGTCAAAGAAAAGGAGCAGCTCCGGCGACGGGAAATCAGAGTTGAGGAGTGCGGGCAGCTCATCGCCGCAGGTTATCCCCTGGTAGACAAGGGAAGAAGGCAGGTAGCGGTCGGAAACCACCAGTTCCCCGCGGCCGCAGCGTTCGGCAATGCCTTCGCTTCCGTAGATATGCTCGTTCCTGTCAGCGGCAAAAAGCAATGCGACGGTTTTTGGGGCGAGGTCAAGTTCTCCCCGCAAGGCTGAACGTAATATCGTTCCTATGCAACTATTTGTCGGTTCAAATGTTGTATAAAGCGGGGGCAGGGGAAGCCGGGAAGCGTTCCGGTGAAAAAAATCTTGCAATATGCCGATTTGTGTAGTAGTACCACTGCCGTCGCATCCTTCGAAAACAACGAAATTCTTAAGAATTTTCATAATTGGTAGAGTAAATTATTTAATAAATATGTACAATAATATAGGGGAGTAGGGGAGCAAGGGAATAGGGGAGTGAGGGAGTAGGGGAGTGGAAGAGAAGGTCAATGTCCGGCTTTCCCCCGCGGGGATCAACAAAAGAATTCTCATTTTTGCCGCCCTGGTTGTGGCAACCGCCGTCTTTCTCCGCCCCCTGCAGCTCTCCATTCTGGAACGACTGGACAGTGCAAAAAACTATTTCATAGGCCAGGTCGAGGAATCCCTTGGCCGCAAATTAAAATACGGCACTATCAGGCCCTCCTTTTTCGGGGAACTGGATATACGCGACATAACCATACTCAGGGAGGATAATAGCGAATCTTTGAGCGTTTCGCGCTTGAGGCTATCGTATTCCCTGTTTGACATCATCCGGGGAAACATTCTGAATTCTTTTAAGTCCGTAAGGATAGACAGGCCGGTTTTGAGCCTGGATTTTCGGCTGGACGCGGATCTTTTGGAGCGCTTCTCCTCGCTGGGGACAGGTGAGGCTTCGGCGCAAAATACCTCGTTGAGCTTCAGGGAACTGTTACCGGAGAATTTCTCGATCCGAATATGGGACGGGGAATGGGAGCTTTCCGATTCTGGCGGAAGCCTTAGAATACACAGTGTAGGTGTTGACGCCTCTTTGCGGCGTCTGGCGATCACTTTTCAGGGCCGCTGGGCAGCTTCTGCCTCTGTTTCCGGGGATAGGGTATTGGCGGCGTTCTCCCCATCGGCTTCATCCACTTTGTTTGAGGCCGACATGAGGGGGCAGATCAACGGGGAATACTCCGGTGAGACAGGCGAAGGCAGTGCAGTGATTACGATCCCGTCGTTTGCCGGGGATTTTTTCAGCTTTAATCCCTTAAGCTTTAATTTGTTTCTTTCGGGCGGACGACTGGAAATCCTTAAAACCTACGACAGGTCCCCGGCAGCCTTTTCGCTGGTCTATGATCCCCGAGCCGGCACATTCCGCAGCCGCCTGGAAGGGGAAAATTTCTCGCCCAGCGACTTCCTGACCTTCACGGGGGCATGGAGTGAGCTTAATCCGGCTTTGGCTTTCCGGGTTTCCGGGAACGCGGTCTTTGAAAAGGAAAGTTCCGATGATCTGCAATTCAGCGTTAATTTTTCCGGCGCGGGCTCGGGAATCTACCCTGATAATACGTTTCTGAACAGCGCCTTTCTGGAGATAAAAGCGGCGGGAAGCGCAAGTTCCGTGAATATTGAAAATTTCACCGTTCGTTCTCCCAACGGGAGCCTGGACTTTCAGGGCGGCCTGGAATTCGACCAGGGCGGCCTATACCAAACGAGTTTTAGTACGATTGCGCCTTACGGCGACCTCTCCCTTTCAAACTTCCGGTTCCACGGGGATTCGGGCATAAGCGGCGATCTGCATATACGCACAAATGGAAGTGAAATCGGCGTTTACAGCGGAAATCTTGCGGCAGGAAGCGTAAGGCTTTCATCCATGGACCTTTCGGTAATAACAGAGGACAATGGGCTTGGCTTTGTTTTTTCAGTGCTGGAATCCGGTAACATGAATTCTTATATAGGATCATCGGATAATACCGGGTTTCCTTCAATGCACCTGACAGGCTCTTTGGATTACGAGCCGAGGCAGGTTCAGGCAAACCTCCTCCTGGACTCTTTTCCGGTGGGGAATATCTTTAGCTTCGTTGAGCCATTGGCGCCGCTATCCATACCCAGGGCGCTGCGTTCAGCCGCAGACGACCTCCTTTTGACCACCGAGGTTTTCTTTTCTACCGATTACGAGCATATCCTCTACAATGCCCCAAACGTGGAAGCGATCTATGAAGGCCTTTTTGATATTTTTGCCGTTGCGTCCCTTTCCGGGACGGACAGGGGAATTGACCTGAATACCTGCCGCGTCTCATTCGGGAATGAAACCGCTGAAATTATCGGCTCGGCGGATTTCTCCGATATAAATGACATTTCCTTGTTCCTTGAAACCAGTTTCGGGAATTTGACCTACCTTTTTGACGGGATGATCCTGGATCAAAGCGATGTGAGCATAAGGGGTTCCTACGGGCTTCAGGTTTCTTTCAGCTCGGGGATGAACGGCTCGTTATCCGGGTTCGCCCGGGGAGACGGCATTCCCATCCCAGCCGGAATTTCCGACAGAATCCCGTTTGGAATATTTCCGGTAACCCCCCAGGGCGGAGAAAGATATGCAACCCTTGGCTTTCTTTTTTCGGTAGTTCGTGATTCTCCTTCTTCCTGGCGGGCAGTTGCAGAAAAATTTGAGCTTACCGGGTTAGCCACACCCAACACGACTAACGCGTCTTTGCGCTTTACCGGCGAAGCTAACGAGCGCGGCCTTGTTATCTCCGACATGGTTTTTGACGACGGTCGGGGATCCCTGGCGGGAAAGATAAACCTCGATTGGGACGCAGCTTACGAAAACTTCACTTTTGCGGCGGATATAGCCGGGAACAGCTATAACGAAATCTACAACCTCGCCGGGACATACATGGACAAAAAGCTTCAACTTTCCCTTTCCGGGCAAAGGGTACAGTTCAACCACTTTACGACAAGGAACGCGGTAGCGGACGGAAGCCTCCGCCTTTCATGGGAGTCGCATGACTCGTTTGAGGCTGAGGCGGTGGTTTCTTCTTTTGCCCTGTATCACCAAAACGAGGTAATTCGCGCTTCCGCCAGTTTCAGCGTGAATCACGACGAGTTTATCGCCAGGCAGACGCGAATAAATTTCGCCGGTCTTGAAGCGTATCTGCCTTTCTTAAAAATTGACCGTGAGGCCGCCAATGCGGAAGCCGAGCTCCAAATTTCAGGCAGGTTCACGGAAAGACCGGTAGAAATTTTTTCCACCGGAAAAGCCGCCTTCAGTAGCTCGGCAACCTGGATCGATCTTTTCAGGAATTTCGGCTCTCTTGACGGTGCGCTCAATATTGGCAGGGCCCTGTATGATACAGTTGAGGCGGAGCCCTTCGATTTTGATTTTACCGTCCGGCAGGAAAACTCTGGCTTTTCCCTGGGCCTCAACGGGGGGCCGAGAAACATGGTGCGTTTCAGGTATAACCCGGAAACGGCGGATAGCGGGGCTTTCTATGCGGCCCTCTCAGCCCCTTCGCCGGTGAGGGGAACCGTTACCGGGACTGTTGATTCAAGCTACATAGACGCGAGTACATCCGACCTTTATGTTGATATGGTGGCCCTTTGGCGCTTTATTCCGCCGCTGGATTTTTTGGCGTTTCCGGGCGGCATTGTTACGGCTTCCATCAGGGTGGCGGGCCCGCTTGACGAGCCGGAATTTTTTGGAAATGCCCGCGGGACAAGCCTGCAGATACTTGTCCCCCAGTACATTCCCGACCCCATCCGCCCGGTGCCTGTGAATGTCTCGCTAAACGGGTATGAGATGAGCTTTGGCCCCGTGGACGCGGTTGTCGGCCAGGGCCGCGGAACTGTTTCTGGCTGGGCAAGGTTTGACCAATGGATTCCAAATACTTTCACAATGGACATACGGGTGCCGCAAAACTCCCCCATACCTTATGACCTTGACATCTCGGGGATACTCGCGAACGGCCTTGTGTATGGAAATTTGGATATGTCCCTGGAGGATTTCGTTTTTTATTTAAAAGGCGAGCTCACGGCGCAGGATACGGAAATAAGCCTGAATTCCAATGAGCTTGGCGCGCAGGAAAGCCGCCCGTCAACATACGAGGAACCTTTTATTTCCATGATTTCGGATATTGCCCTTAGGGCGGGGCGCAGGGTGGATTTTTTCTGGCCAAGCGTTGATTTTCCCATGCTTCAGGCCAGCGCGGATTTGGGAACGGGGATACACATCACCACCGACGCGATTGCCCAGCGTTACACCATGATCGGGGATGTCAAGTTAAGAAGCGGGGAAATTTTCTACCTTGAGCGTAATTTCTATATACGGGAAGGCACCCTCATCTTCAGGGAAAACGAGACCCAGTTCGATCCGTTTATAACGGCAAGGGCGGAACTTCGGGATCAGGCCGATATAGGGCCGGTAACCATTTCCATGATGATCGATAACGCCCCCTTGCGTTCTTTTACCCCGAGGTTTATCTCAAGCCCGTCGCTTTCACAGATGGAAATATACTCCATCCTGGGCCAGAATCCGCAGGGGGCAGGGGATTCGCGCAACCTTGCCACATCGGCGTTTTTCGACAGCCTTGCCCAGTTCACCGTTATAGGCAGGCTCCAGCGCCAGGTAAGGAACTTCCTTGGCCTGGATATGCTGTCCCTGCGTACCCAGCTCTTTCAGAATATGCTCATCTCGGTGTCGGGGGGCAGGTTAAGCGGGAATTCCACCGGAAGGGAATACAGAGTCGGTAACTATTTTGACAATACCACTGTTTTTGTAGGTAAGTTCTTCGGAGCGGAATTATTCGGCGAAGCCATGTTTTCNTTNAAATACGATGAAAACAGGCTGGATTGGGGAGGNTTGGTNATAGAACCGGAATTTGGCCTTGANATGCGGAATCCCCTGTTTGATATTCGTTTCACAATGGTCCCCACACACCCGGAAAACATGTATATAGACGATGTGTCATTTTCCTTCATCTGGCGGCGGACGTTTTAAAGGGAGTAAGAGAGTAGGCTTACTGCCTTATTCCCTATTTTATATATTTTTGATAGTATACCGGATACAAACAGAGGAGTCCTGATGCGGATAGTTTTTGCGGTAGTTCTGATTTTTTTGCTTGTTTTTCCCGGCTTTGCCCAGCAATCGGACGAGTGGTATCAGGGGAAGCCTATAAGGAGAATTGTGTTTGACGGGCTTTCAAACGTCCAGGCTTCGGAACTTGAAGGAATAACGGCCCCTTTTATTAACAGGATTTTTTCCGACGAAGTGTATTGGGATTTGCTGGGCCGCCTCTACGGCCTTGAGTACTTTGACAGCATTACGCCGGTCGCCGTCATGGCGGACCCGATGGGAAACGAAGTGATAATCCGTTTTACGGTCATTGAAAGGCCCACGGTTTCCCGTATCGTTTTTACCGGCAACAGCGGTGTCAGGCGGAATGAACTCCTTGAGACCATTACGCTCAAGGAAAATGACGTTGTCACCCAGGTAAAGCTGAGAATAGATGAACAGGCAATTATCATCAAATACCTTGAAAAGGGATATCCCGATGTCAGGGTCCGTTCGGAACTGTCACCCGGCAATAATAATACAAATATAGTCACTTTTCACATAGACGAAGGGGAAAAGATAGCCATAGAGAGCTTTTATTTTGAGGGGAATTCTGTCTTTTCCGCGCGGACCCTACAAAGGCAGTTGAGCCTCAAGCCCAGGGGAATCCTTGTTGACGGCGCTTTCCAGGAATCAAGGCTAATAGCCGATACGCAGACCCTCGCCCGGTATTACCACGACAGGGGCTTTATTGACGCCGAGGTAATTGATGTCGTCAGGGAAGTCCGCAAAGACGACAGGGGCAACAACTTGATGAGCATCACTTTTCGAATTTACGAAGGGAACTTATACACATTTGGGGGAGTTACCTTTGAGGGAAACCTGATCTTCACGACCAGGCAGCTTTCAAATTTGATTCAATCCAGGGTTGGGGAGACGGTTAACGCGAGAAGGGTTCAGTCCGACCTTGACCGGGTTGTAGAGCTTTACCTTGAGAACGGCTATATCTTTAACCGTATAGATCCGGTTGCCATGCGTGATACGGAAAGGGGGGTCATTTCGTATAACGTGATAATCGTTGAACGGGGACGGGCGCATATAGAGAACATAATTCTCAGGGGAAACATCAAGACAAAGGATTATGTTATTCTCCGCGAAATTCCCCTTGAGACCGGGGATGTGTTTTCGCGGACCAAGATAATGGATGGCCTTCGCAACCTTTATAACTCGCAGTTTTTCTCAAATGTCTCGGTCGAAATGCCTCCCGGAAGCAACGATGCCCTGATGGACCTGGTCATAAGCGTGGAAGAACAGTCCACCATCAATTTACAGGTCGGTTTCGCGTTTTCCGGCTCTGCGGACCCGGATACCTTTCCGGCGTCGCTTAATGTAAAATGGGACGACAGAAATTTCCTTGGTTTGGGAAACCTTGTGGGGGCAGAGCTGATTCTCTCGCCGGATACCCAGACCCTTACGGCGAACTACACCCAGAGCTGGATGTTCGGGCTGCCGTTTTCCGGAAGTTTTGATTTCACGTTTCAACACATGAACCGGAAGGCGGCACTGCAAAATTTCGCGCCCTATTTTAACGGGGACGAACCATACGCGTTTCCGAACGGATTCGGCACTTTCCAGGAATATGAGGACGCCTTCAGGGTCCCCCCCGATGAATACCTTATGCCTTATGATCAATGGCGCCTGTCGTTGGGCCTCAGCTCCGGATACCGCTGGTCAACGCAATACGGGAATTTGGGTTTTGGCGGAGGTTTCAGGATAGGGCTGGTACGCAATACCTATGACAATACCCGTTACCGTCCCTTTGACCCGATACTACGGGACGAAAACAACAACTGGACCCCGGCCCTTTCGATTTGGACCAGCGTTTCCCTGGATCAGCGGGATATATTTTACGATCCTTCCAGCGGGTATTACGGCATTCAGCGCCTGGGTTATTACGGTATTTTGCCGTTCGAGAAGGAACACTATATCAGAACCGATACAAAGGCCGAATGGTTCTACACCCTGTTTGATTTCCCTGTCGGGGAAACCTGGAATTTCAAGGCCGTGTTCGGCATTCATTCGGGGTTATCCTTTATCTTTCCCCAGCCTCAATTCGGCACTGCCCGTGTTGAGGAAGCAAACCAGCTTGCGGTGGACGGTATGTTTAACGGCAGGGGATGGACGACGGAATACAGGCGGAAGGGTTTTGCCCTGTGGGAGAACTGGGCTGAAATACGTATCCCCCTGGCCCCTGGTGTCATTGCCTGGGATTTCTTCTTTGACGCCGCCGGGATAAAAAGAACGCCCCAGGCCCTATTTACCGAATTTGGCGAAGATGACGGGACCCTTGCCGGCGTGAATACCTTCTTTATGCGATTCAGTTTAGGCGGCGGGTTCCGGTTCAGCATACCGCAATTTCCGTTCAGGTTCAGCGCCGCGAAAAGGTTCGTGATACGAGACGGAAAGACGGAATGGTTTTCCGGCCCCATGGGCGGATTTGATTTTGTAGTATCTTTTGCGTTGTCAACTTATTAAAGGGAGCGAACAAATGAAGAAGTTTCTGCCGCTGTTTCTGTTTTGCTTTGGCTTGAGCATGGCAGTTCACGCCCAGCAGCTTACCCGTTTCGCGGTAATGGATCTTCCAAGGGTCTATATGGCATTTTTCAGCGAATCAAAAGCAGTCAGGGATTTTGAGGATCAGAGCGCCAGGGTTCAGGCGGAAATTGACAGGATGACCGCGGATATCCAGACCCTCCGGGTAAGTCAGGCAAACGCGCGGGCACAGGGCAACAACGAACAGGCCCTGAGGTATGAGACCGAGATCAACAGAAGATCCGATTACCTCCGGGAATATTACCGGGCGATGACAGAGGAACTTGAGAGGATCAAAAACGGCCTAACCCAGTCCGAGGCGTTTCTCGCACAGGTGTACGATGAAATTCGCTATGTCGCAGAGAGTGAAGGCTATACCATGGTTCTCAATATGCGGGAAAACAACGGCATACTCTGGTACAGCCCGACGGTTGATATTACCGATAAAATAATTCAAAGCCTGAGGAACAAAGCGGGCAGGTAATTTTCGGAAAGTATTAGGCCATTTATGCTATTTTAAAAAGATGAGTAAAACAGGTTCGAGTGATTCAAGCCCTTTGATGGACCAATACCGGCGGATCAAACGGGAACATCAAAATGAGGTTCTCTTTTT
>JGI24698J34947_10002310_pt1 | contig 10238 bp, 14 predicted proteins | sample TergutMp193P3_FD_34947 | JGI IMG/M metagenome (IMG submission 34947) | reverse complement strand
AAAAAATGACGCGCGACTCTCGCGCCTTGTTGAGCTTGCGGAAATGGCGGGCGGCATTACTCTCCTGCTGGACGCGTTAGCTGTCAGTGATTCGGGCGGCATCCCCGAATACAACCGCGAGGGCGTGCATATAATGACCATCCACGCCGCCAAGGGGCTTGAGTTTGATCACGTTTTTGTGCCCGGCTGCGAAGACCGCATACTGCCCTTTACGCTGTTTGGTGAAGACCGCCCGGATTTAATTGATGAAGAGCGGCGGCTTCTCTATGTCGCCATGACCAGAGCGCGTATCGGGCTGGCGCTTTCATGGGCGCACCGGCGGAGTTTCCGGGGGAGAATCATCGAGAGTCAGATGAGTCCCTTCCTGAATCAACTGGAAGAAATAATTCCCCTGACCGAAGTAAAAAGACCCGCGAAAAAAAGCTATCAGCTTTCTTTATTTTAGCTACAGGCGCCGATCAGAATCGAACTGATGCATAACGGTTTTGCAGACCGCTCCCTTACCGCTTGGGTACGGCGCCGTTTTTTTCAGTATAGCCAAACGGGCGCGCCCTGTCCAGAGCCCCATTTGCCCCTTAATTTACCGTAACCCGTAGAATAATAAAAACACCTGCTGCATACCGCCGCTCGAGTCATCAGGAGGCGGCTCTCTCTCTTTACCTTTTATTGCGTCCAGCCCCGCGCGTACATTCTCCACCCATTCGGGAGGCATATGATAGCGGGCGGCGTTCCTCCGTACATGGCCCATAAGGTATTCTTTCCATTGTCCCAGCCATTCAGGGCCTTTACGGGACAACATGGTACGGGCCAGTTCTTCACCGTCAAAACAGCCGTTTTCGTCAACCGGAACGCCGTGAAAATCGCAGAGCAGTTCCTGAAAACGGCGCTTCTTGTCCCAGTAGACCGTAAAGCCGTCAATCGCGTGCGGTTCAGGCGGCGGTTCGGGGCCGCATTCTTCCAACGCGGCTTTAGCCATATGATAGTGCAGCTTAAGAAGCTGTAACTCATCCGGGGGTATACCCCACTTTTCGGCGTTGATACTTGAATACAGCAGTATCCGCCTGCACTGGCGGAGCANACCNTCCAGGTCTTCCGGCATATCCTCACGGTGTCCAAAGACATAATTACGGCGCATAGACATCTCCTTTCATTAAGGATAGCGCAAAAGCCCCTATCAGGCTATACTCAAATATGGATTTGATATACATATTTACCACGCCCGTGTGCTGTTACCAATACGACCCGGAACTGCGCGCGCGTACCCAGTTTATTACGGACCGCCGCCTGCACCGGTGCCTGTGGACCCGCAGTGAAACCCGGCATTACAATGAGATGCGGGAGAGGTACTCAAAGAGTATCAACTACTTGGCCCGTATGCCCCAGTGGTATGAGGCGGTTTTTGAAGAAGTCCGCGCACGGGAGCCGGATAAAACGCTGGTTGAAGTATACGCGGAGGGCGTTGTCCCCTGCGGCGTCGTTGACATACAAATGAAGAGAGGGTACTACGAGCAACGGGGCGACCGCCTGCTCTGCGTTTCCTTCTTCCACAGCGACGATGAAACGCTGGAGCTGTACACAAGCTCCTCTCCTGAAGAGATTTTGGAAGCCAAAGCCAGNTGGATCGAAAGCATCATGCGGCACCCCTATGCCAAACTGGTGGAGATTCCCTTTGACTTCACCCTGACCGAAGAATATATGCAGGGCCTCTTTGAGCAGTATGTACTGAGATGATGGCAGGATTTTTGTTTACGTAAAACTCCGTTTCAATACCGTTTTTGGCAACATTATCGTTTGTCAAATGCCGATATGATGTCGTCGGGCATTGAGCCGTCGCCCTGTACCGCTTCCCCGCCCGTACTTCGGTCAAAATCGGACAGAATACCGGCGTGAGGCGACCAGTTATTAAGCTTATAAACCGTTTCGTTGGCATACGCGTATTCGGTCACCAAAACCGTATCATCATTATTGTTTTCGCCGGTCAGCACTAACGATATGGGATATTTTTTCCCGCCGGCGAATAGCGAGGCGGCGTCAAACTCTATCGCCGTCCACCAGCCGTCGCGGATGTGTATTATACCCAGGTATGGCCTTAGTTTTTCGCCGGTAAGCGCCATAACCGCGTTGGCCGGCTGCTCCGACTTGAACTCGCCCACGGAACCGGCGCGTTTGCCGTTGGAAAGCAGGAAAATGTGCACAGGTATATTCATGGGCGTTTCGTTCTTTAATTTCCTGATCGCTTCAAGAAAGCTCATGTTATCGTACGTTGTTAAGGCAATTACGCCTTTGTATTTTACAACGTCAAACTTATTGGCGTCGATGGTAAGATCGGGCGCGATTTCGAGGATTTCAGGCATGGCTTCGAGGATATCGGCTTTGGTATTTACGTCGCAGCCTTTAGCGCCCAAAGCCATCACCGCCAGCCATACGCTCAGGACAATCAACGCCGCGTTATAAACCGCTTTCTTGTGCATAGTGTTACCCCTTCCCCGCTAATCAAGATACACAAACCGCGCCGCAGCGGGGAAAGCGTCCGCGCCTATCGTTATCCGGTCATTAATAATAACGCCGTGAAGCATGACGGCGCTGAGGTTATTGCACCCGCCAAATGCCGCAAACCCAATGTAAGCAATGTTGGGCGGTATGGTAACGCGGGGAAGATTATAGCAGTAGGCAAACGCGCTGTCGCCAATGCGGGTAACGCTTGCCGGTATCGTTACGCTCGTAAGGCCGCCGCAGCCGGCAAACGCGAAATCACCAATAGCGGTAACGCCTTCCGGTATCGTTACGCTGGCAAGGCCGGAATACAGGGAAAACGCGTGATCCCCTATAGCCGTAACCCCCGCCGGTATCGTTACATTCGCCGCAATCCCCCGGTAGCTTATCAGCGTTGTACCGTCCATAACAAAGTCCCGGCTCTGCCCCCACACCCCCACGCACACCGCAACAGCCAGCGCCAGCATACATACCGTCTTTCTCATCATGTTCCTCCTCCTTTATTCCCGGTACATGGTTAATACTCTCCGCACCTCATTCTACCTCATTCCTCTTTATCCCACAATGCGACTTCGGTTCTTCCAAAGGTATATGAAGAATGGTTGTAACTCTGATGGCCGAATATCCTTTTGTCTTCCACGTAGGTAATAAAGAACGCCTGCTTCCCGTATGCCGGAGACTCACGGAACCTCTGTTGGGTATCTTTACCCTCAGTATAGGTAAAGTCGTCGCTCCATGTAGGGTCGATAATATAGGTGTTTTCCGCCGTACGGTACTCCAGCCACGCGTGGCCGCTGCCGCCTTTTCTATCGCCGCTTACTTTGTACAGGTTTTCCAATAAACCCTTTTCCCGCGCCAGCAGAATAAAAAAGCTCGCGTAGTTCTCGCAGACNCCCCTGCCGTNCTGGTAAAACTCCTCTTTGGTGGTCANNTGCTGTATCTTTCTCCGGTCTCTCATCGCGGCATANTCGTAGGTAAAATTATCAATAACCTCTTTCTGTATTTCCCATAAAGCGTCGTACACTGCCTGCGGAACATCGTCGGGTTTGGTGTCTTTGTAGTAGATAGAATAATAACCGTTGCCTGTATTTATATTGATACTCTTTATGTCCGGTTTCTGCGCGCCGCTCTGCCCCCACACCCCGCCGCACACGACGCAGGCCGCCGCCAGCATACATACCGTCTTCCTCATGCTTCCCCCCTTAAAACCCCAGTACATCTGTCCAGATAAATTTAACCATGTCCGTATAAAACAATATAACCTGTAGTTCATACTTGGGGCGCGTAGCATAGGGTACATTCTCTTCTTTCAGGGCGGCGGTAAAGATGGAGACATCTTCGGTTGTTTTGAACGTAAGTATGTACACCGCCTCATTGTCATAGCCGGGCGCGGTACGGACTTCGACATCGGGCATGGCAAGGGGTTTCAGTTGTTCGTGGCGTTTGGCCAGATGGTGCAGAAACGCGGGGAACAGATAATCCGGTTCATCTTCCTGCCCCCACACCCCANCGCACACNGCAACAGCNATCAGCGCCGCCAATACCGTCTTTCTCATCATGTTCNTCCTTTTCTTCGCTTTAATCGCTATAAGTAATCGTTACCCCGTCAGGGAAAGCGTCTTTGCCTATCTTTGTCTTTCGGGAAACGGTAACGGTTTTGAGGTTACTGCACAAAAAAAATGCGTAATTCCCAATAGTGGTAACGCTTGCGGGTATGACTATACTCGTAAGGCTTTTGCACCCCCAAAATGCTTCATTCCCGATAGCGGTAACGCTTGCGGGTATGTTTATGCTGGTTAAGCCTGTACACCCCCTAAATGCGCCATGCCCGATAAAAGTAACGTTTGCGGGTATGTTTATGCTGGTAAGGTTTTCACAGTCAGAAAATGCACTAGTCCCGATAGAGGTAACGCTTGCAGGTATGGTTATGCTCACAAGGCGGACACACCCATTAAATGCGTCATCCCCAATAGAGGTAACGCCTGCGGGTATGGTTATGCTTCTAAGACCGTTACACCCGGAAAATACGCTGTTTCCGATGGATGTAACGCCTGCCGGTATGGTTACGCTGGTAAGGCTTTTGCACCCCCAAAATGCTCTATCCCCGATAGTGGTAACGCCTGATGGTATGGTTACGCCGGTAAGTACGTGGCACATAAAAAATGCCTCATACCCTATAGATGTAACGCTTGCCGGTATTGCTACGCTGGTAAGGCTGGTACAATAGTAAAATGCGTGATCCCCGATGGAAATAACGCCTGCGGGTATGATTACACTGGTAATGTTTTCAAGTTCATAAAACGCGCTATCCCCGATAGCGGTAACGCCAGCGGGTATAACCACATTCGCCGCGTTTCCCTTGTATTTAACCAGCGTTGTACCGTCCATTACAAAGTCCTGCCCCCACACCCCAACACACACCGCAACAGCCAGCGCCAGCATACATACTGTCTTTCTCATGGTAATACTCCCTTACTCCAGCAGTTCGGCTATCACATCGGCCAGCCTGGGGTCGATTCTGACTGCCTCATCCAAATCCGCGACAGCCTTGTCATTGTCGTTCCGGTATGCGTACGCAATACCGCGATAGAGATACGCCTCGGCATACCGGGGGTTCAGTTTGATTGCCCCGGTTAAGTCCGCGATGGCCTTATCAAAATCGTTCTGGTACATATATGCCGTACCGCGAAGGTAATAACCCTCGGTACTTTGGGGGTTCAGCTTGATTTCTCCGGTAAAGTCCGCGATGGCTTTGCCGTAGTTATCCTGGTTGAGATACGCCTTGCCGCGAAGGTGATACGCCATCGCGTTGTTAGGCTCCCGCTTGATAAGCTCGGTAAAGTCCGCGATGGCCTTTTCATAGTCTTTCTTTTCAAGATACGCGATACCGCGAAAGGAATACGCCTCGGTATGAGGTGTATTCAGCTTGATCGCCGCGGTTAAGTCCGCGATTGCGTTGTCAAAATCATTCTGATAATAATACGCGCCGCCGCGAAAGAAATACACCTCGGCAAGACGGAAGTTCAGCTTGATTGCCTCGGTATAGTCCGCGACAGCCTTGTCATAATCGCCCTTTAACACATACACGCTGGCACGGCCAGAATACGCCTCGGCAAAATCCGGTTTCAGCCTGATTGCCCCGGTAAAGTCCGCGATAGACCGGTCATAGTCCCTGTTTTTACTATGCGCGATACCGCTTAATACCAAGTCCTCCGCGCTCTGGCCGAATAGGGCAGCGCACACCGCGCAGACCACCACCAGCATACATACCGTCTTTTTCATCGTGTTCCTCCTTTACTCATTTAATACCCCCGCGCTTTTTTGGCTTGTTCAAGAGCTTCTTTGGTCTCGGTATCATTGGGATTGATGTTCAATGCCGCTGCAAAGTCCGCGATGGCTTTGTCGTAGTCATTCTTGGCGTAATACGCGATGCCGCGCTCTCTATAATACATGGCAAATTTGGGGTCCAGCCTGATGGCCTCGGTATAATCCGCGATGGCTTTGTCATAGTCTTTCTTTTCAATATACACAAGACCACGGGCAGCATACGCCAGATCAACGCGGGGGTTTATCTTAATTGTCTCGGTATAGTCCGCGATAGCCTTATCGTAGTCTTTCTTGAAAGCATACGCACTACCGCGACCGAAATACGCGCTGGCAAGACGAGGGTTCAGCTTGATAGCCTGGGTAAAGTCCGCGATGGCCTTGTCGTAGTCGCTCTTGGCAAGATACTCGTTGCCGCTTCCCGCAAATTCCTCCGCGCTCTGGCCGAATAGGGCAGCGCACACCGCGCAGACCATCAGCGCCGCCAATACCGTCTTTCTCATCATAATCCTCCTTTTATCTATAACCAGCCCTACGGGCGGGTGTTCAAAACCGTACGCTACAAGCCCCCAAATTCAGCGCTTGTTGGGGAATCGCAACAAGGCTTGTTGGCAAACCCCAACAAAGCTTGTTGGCGAATCCCAACAAGGCTTGTTGGCAAACCGCAACAAAGCTTGTTGGCAAACCCCAACAAGGCTTGTTGGCAAACCCCAACAAAGCTTGTTGGCAAACCCCAACAAAGCTTGTTGGCAAACCGCAACAATACCGTCTTTCTCATCATGTTGGCTCCTTTTCTTCGCTTTAATCGCTATAAGTAACCGTTACCCCGTCAGGGAAAGCGTCTTTGCCTATGGTTGTCTTGCGGGAAACGGTAACGGTGGTAAGGCTTCGGCAACTGTAAAAGGCTCTGTATCCAATAGAAGTAACGCCTGGGGGTATGGTTACGCTGGTAAATTTATTATAGGAAAACGCTGTATCTCCAATAACGGTAACGCTTTCCGGTAGAGTTATGCCGGTAAGGCCGCACATGGTAAACGCGCTTTCCCCGATGGTGGTAACGCTTTCGGGTATGTTTACGCTGGTAAGGCTGAAACACCCGGAAAAGGCGTATCTCCCGATGGCGGTAACGCCGGGNGGTATGGTTACGCTGGTCAGGCTTTTACACCGGTCAAACGCAGCGTAATCAATAAAGGTAACGCCCGCGGGGATAGCATACGCCGCCGCCTGCCTGCCGCTGGGGTATTGATACAGAATAGTTTTATCTTTATTAAACAGCGTTCCTTCTATACTTGAATAGGCGCTATTGCGCGCGTCTACGTTTATGCTGACAATGCCGGTACAGCCGCCAAACACGCTCTTCCCGATAACGCCAACGCTTGCCGGTATGGTAATGCTCGTAAGGCCGGTGCAGCCGCCCAACGCGCCGTCCCCAATAGAGGTAACGCCTTCGGGTATGGCAATGCCCGTAAGTTTGGTACAGCCGTTAAATGTTCCCGCCCTTATAGCGGTAACGCCTGCGGGTATGGTTATGTTTTCAAGGTTACCGCAATCGTGCAATGCCCAACCCCCGATAACCGTAACGCTTGAGGGTATGACTATGCTCGTCAGGCTGTAACATCCTGAAAACGCGCCATACCCGATAGCGGTAACGCCTTCGGGGATAGTATAGCTTTTTTCCTTCTTGCCTTCAGGATATCTAACGATAATTGTTTTATTTTTATTAAACAAAATCCCGTCTACGCTCGAATACGCGTTATTCTGAACATCCACGGTTATGTCTGTAAGATAGAGACACCATTCAAATGTTCCAGCCCCGATAGTGGTAACGCTTGCGGGTATAGCAAGGCTTCTAATACTGAAACACTGGAAAAACGAGCCCTCTCTGATAGCGGTAACGCCTTCGGGTATGGTTACGCTTGCGCCGTTTCCCTTGTATTTTACCAGCGTTGTCCCGTCCATAACAAAGTCCGCGCTCTGGGCGCACAGGCCAGCGCACACCGCGCAGACCATCAGCGCCGCCAGCATACATACCGTCTTTTTCATCGTGTTCGCTCCTTTCATCTATAACCAGCCCCTACGGGCGGGTGTTACTCCAGTATTTTGGCTATCACATCGCGTATACTGGGGTCGAGCTTGACTGCCTCGGTAAGATCCGCGAGGGCCTTGTCATCGTCTTTCTTTTCAAGATACGCCAGAGCGCGAAAGAAATACGCCACGGCGTCTTTGGGGTTCAGCTTGATTGTCTGGGTTAAATCCGCGATGGCTTTGTCAAAGTTTTTCTGGTAAAAATACGCCCTGCCGCGCAGGTGATATGCCTGAGTATATTGAGGATCCAGCTTGATTACCTCGGTAAAGTCCGCGATGGCTTTATCGTAGTCTTCTGTGGCAAAATACGCTCCGGCGCGGCCCGCATACGCGTCGGTATAATGGGGGTTCAGCTTGATTGCCTGGGTAAAGGCCGCGATAGCCTTGTCGTAGTTTTCAGCGGACAAATATATCGTACCGCTTCCCGCAAATTCCTCCGCGCTCTGGGCGCATAGGGCAGCGCACACCGCACAAACCATCAGCGCCGCCAATACCGTCTTCCTCATCATGTTCCTCCTTTTATATTTCTCCGTGTCCTTTGTGTAAGCAAACCGAAGGTTTGCCTGTGCCTTTGTGTGAGGTATTCCTTGCTGCCCTCCGGGCAAGTGTCCGGGGGATACATGGGGCGAATTGGTGTGTGTGCGAGAACCGTGCCAAGCGGGGCGTTTTGCGGGGAAAATCGTGTAAAATCGTTGATAGGCGCGGGTGTTAAGCTCACGGTATCTATTGTTTCACTGACGGCAAATTTAGTCAACAGCCTAAAATGGCCCCGCCGGGGATATTTGGGGGGGCGTATGCCCCCCTGTAGGGGGGGTAGGCCCCCTGTTACAGCGAGGGATCGCTAACCGCTCAGTGAGGGATCGCTAACCGGCCAGTGAGGGTTTGCCCACTGGCCCAGTGAGCGTTTGCTCGCAAGGTAAAGGGAAAGCCCCCCTGTTAAGGGGGGGCCGCCCCCCCGGTAAGGGGGTACACAACCGGCCTGGATGGCGCGGGTTAGGGCTGTTACGCGCCTCTGTTGAGGCAAAAATCATATACCTGTTGCGCCGTATGGAGGGCGCGTTTTACCATGTCCTCATCCGGGGAAAGCTCGTCAGGATACCGGGCGGCTATGCCGTAGGGATTCAAATGGGCGCATTGCGTTGCTATCTCCATAAACGAGTGGTCAATGTCCTGGCACATTTTACACAAAACTTTAAGGTCGTGAGTCTTGGGCGGCTCTGTGCCGCTGCGTAACAGGAACGCTTTGAGCGCTTTTTCGGCGCATTGCTGGCAGTGATAACCGGCTATCTCTGTCTGCTTTGGACGCAAGCCTTCAAAACAATGCTGTGCGACAATCATATCATTCTGCGCGTAGCGGAACCATTCCTGTACTATGTCAGGTTCGCTCATACAAAACCACTCCCTTTGCCGCTATGGTTCTTTCAATCGTCGGCTGAGTACTGCGCCATTCAAAGCGGGATTTATAATTAGCAAGCACGTCAACCGGAACATAGTTGGTGTCGCACATATACTCATATATTTTTTGTAACACCAGAATGGGGTTTTCCATACCGTCTTTAAGCACCACATAAAAATCATAGTCCGAGTTTTCCTGCGGAATACCGTAGGCATGGGAGCCAAACAGGAAAATCTTTTCGCATCCATCGCCCACGGTGGAAAGAATATTATCCTTTATGGCGGCAATCGCGTCGTTTACCATGTTCATAGTATACCACCGGCACCTTTACAATACAATCACGCTATGGTTAAATAACGCCATGCGTCAGTTTGAAGTCGCGTCGCCGTACCAGATGGCGGGCGATCAAGGGGAGGCCGTTGCCGCGCTTGTGGACGGTATCAGGGCCGGGGACAAGTACCAAACCTTGCAGGGGGTAACCGGTTCGGGCAAGACTTTTACCATGGCGAAGATCATCGAGGCGGTGCAGATGCCCACGTTGATCGTCAGCCACAACAAGACGCTGGCCGCCCAGTTGTACCGCGAGTTTAAGGGCTTTTTCCCTCACAACGCGGTGGAGTATTTTGTCTCGTATTACGATTACTATCAGCCGGAAGCGTATGTCGTCAGCCGCGATCTGTATATCGAGAAAGACGCTTCCATAAATGACGAGATCGAGCGTATGCGGCTTTCGGCGTCGCGCAGCATGGTCGAGCGCGAGGACGTGATCATCGTGGCAACGGTGTCGTGCATTTACGGCATGGTAACGCCCGACGTGTACCGCAAGATGACGGCCACTTTTTCAAGGGGCGAGACCGTCGATGTTGACGCCCTTATGCGCCGCTTTGTGGAGCTGCAGTACGAGCGCAACGACGCGGTATTGCAGCGGGGGCGTTTCCGC
>JGI24698J34947_10002309_pt1 | contig 10246 bp, 12 predicted proteins | sample TergutMp193P3_FD_34947 | JGI IMG/M metagenome (IMG submission 34947) | reverse complement strand
AATCTGGTGTGAACATAATCGTAGCGTCCGTTTTTCAGGTCTTCTTTGATAAATTCACTGATGAAATCTGAACTGCCGGAATCGGTATTTTCAGAAGCTGTTTTGGTTTCCATAAACACTCCTCCCGTGCTTCAGGGGCACGGTTAGAAAAATTAAAAATTCGTCAAATAACAAATTCCAAGAAGCAAAAGCGCGTAGAGCACACTTTGATCGGCAGTCTTCACCCAGGCGGCGCCTTTGACGCTGTTGATCTGCCCTCCATACCACCAGAAAAGCCCTATGCTGGCGTCAATACGCAGCGCGTATTCCGCAAAATCGTCTTTTTGACTTTGGACGCCGAAAAAGAGGTACGCCAATTCTTCCAGAATGGCGCCGAACTCCTTCAACGCCTCGGGGTAATCCCCCTTTTCAATTAGGGCAATAAAGGGGATCACCTTGTCCAGGAGATCGTCTTTGCGGGTCTCATCGGCCTTTTCAACCCAGGTCTTCTGAATCAAAAGATCCAGGTTGTTCTGGAAGTGATTCAAAAAACTCTCCTCAATTTGGCCTGCCTTGTGGACATTCCAAAGCCGCTTGTAATCGTCGCCAATGCCGAGTATTTCCGCAAAAGCTCTGGCGGCTTCCACAGAAGGCCCCCTTCCACGGGAAAACCCCTTCGGGGGAAAAAGCTTTTCCGCGATACCCCGGTATTCTTTTGGGAGAGCTTTGCTGGCGTTGGGCGGTGATGTAAACATAGTTAAATAAAAGATTGCAATAAAACAAAAAATAGTCAATACAATTTCTCTTCTCGACAAATAAACGGCAGGGGCGTAAACTTCTCCTATAATGGCTTACCCTATCCGTTTCCTACCCTCGGGGCACGTCTTAATTGATCCAAAAGACGACTGTGACCGAGTAGTAGACGCTCTGCTCAAAATTGAGTATAATGAAGAATTCTGTATCGCGGCGGATTTCAGCGAAGAATTTGTAGCCAGGCTCATGGAGGCCGGCTTTCTGGTCATGTCCGCGGGACTCATTGACGAGCAGCAGGAAAAGCCTTTTTATATCCTCCTCCCCAAACTCCACCTCGTCCGCTCCCTTCTTTTCTTTCCTGAACTGCATATAAAAAAAAGCATCCGCCCTTTTCTCTCCCGGTACGAGCTGCGGGTTGACGCCGGCTTCGATCTCGTCCTGGATAAATGCGTGCAAACCCACGGGGAAGACTGGCTGACCCCTCCGCTTGTCAAAGTTTTAAAAAGCATGCGGAAAAGGAAAGACATGCGCGTAAAACCCGTTTCCTTCGCGGTTTACCGTGAGGGAGAACTTAAAGCGGGTGAGATAGGCGTGGTCGCCGGACGGGTATATACCAGTTATTCCGGATACCGCGAGGAGAATAACGCGGGAACAGTCCAGATGATTTTGATGGCCCAATGGCTGGAAAAGGCTGGTTTAGATTTTCTCGACTTTGGAATGCCGCTTGAGTACAAAACCCAACTGGGCGCACATGACGTTCTCCCCAGCCGTTTCGTGGAGCTGTTTCGGGCAAGTCGAAAGTGAAGCGCCTTTCGGGTACATTTCTCTTTGATGGCAGAACTCCTGTTTTTGTGCTATACTATAGTTATGGCCTTCGGCAACTTCACCGTCGAAAACGGCAAGGCCCTTCCCCTCGGAGCGACGATAATCAACGGGGGAGTCAACTTCGCCGTTTTCTCCCGGCACGCCACTTTGGTAACCCTGCTTCTGTTTGAGTCCGCCGGGCAGGAAAGTCCCTATACGGAAATTAAACTAGACCCCAAAACCAACCGCACGGGCGATATATGGCACTGCTTCATTCCCGGCCTTGAAGAGGGAACCTGCTATCTATACCAGGTTGAAGGGCCCTATCATCCTGAAAGGGGATTTCGTTTCAACTCAAATAAAGCCCTGATTGATCCCTACGCCAAAGCCCTGACCGATCTATCAGCCTGGGATTTTAAAGATAACACAGGCTATGATCCCTACGCGGCGTCGCAGGATCTTTCCTACTCATATACTAAAAATATTTTATCCACTCCACGCGGCGTTGTTGTGGATGACAACTTCGACTGGCAGGGGGATCTCCCGCTTAACTATCCCCTGCGTTTCAGCGTCCTCTACGAAACACACGTGAAAAGCCTCACAAAGCACCCCAGCTCGCAAGTTACCGCTCCGGGAACCTTTCGTGGGGTAATCGAAAAAATTCCGTTTTTTAAAGACCTCGGCGTGACTAGCCTGGAATTTCTTCCCATACAGGAATTCAATGAAAACGAACTTTTCACCAAAAATCCCCAAACCGGCAAGCGGCTGGTAAACTACTGGGGCTATTCCACCGTCGCGTTTTTTTCCCCGAAGAGTTCGTACGCCCAGGATCGCGCGCCGGGAGGCCAGGTCAGGGAATTCAAGGAGATGGTTCGGGAACTTCACAAAGCGGGACTTGAGGTTATCCTTGACATCGTTTTCAATCATACCGCCGAAGGCAGCGAGCTGGGGCCGACTTTTTCTTTCCGTGGTTTTGACAACACGATATATTACATGCTGAATGAGAACCGGCGTTATTACAAAAATTACTCCGGCTGCGGTAATACGCTTAACTGCAATCACCCGGTGGTCCGCACTCTAATTGTGGATTGTCTTCGTTACTGGGTGATGGAAATGCACGTGGACGGTTTTCGCTTCGATTTGGGTTCCATTCTGGGACGCGACGAAACCGGCCGGCTGATGGAGAACCCGCCTGTCCTGCAGCGCATCGCTGAAGACCCGATCCTGAGCAACACCAAGATCATCGCCGAGGCATGGGACGCGGGCGGCGCGTATCAGGTGGGCTGGTTTCCGGGCGGCCGCTGGGCGGAATGGAACGACCGCTTTCGGGACGAACTGCGCCGGTTTTGGCGGGGCGACGCAAAGCAAACCCGGTACCTCGCGACCAGGCTCGCCGGTAGTTCCGACCTGTATCTGCGGGACGGCCGTAAACCCTTTCACTCCGTGAACTTCATAACCAGCCACGATGGTTTCACTTTGAGGGATCTGGTCACCTACGAAAGAAAACACAACGAAGCAAACGGCGAAAGAAACGGGGACGGCGGGAACAACAACTACAGCGCCAACTACGGCTTCGAGGGCTCATCAAATGACCAGAAACTCGAAAATCTCCGTTTCATCCAAATGAAGAATTTCATCGCCACAATGATGGTTTCATTGGGCACTCCGATGATCCTCGGCGGAGATGAAATGGGACGCACCCAGGGCGGGAATAACAACGCCTATTGCCAGGATAACGAGATCTCATGGTACGACTGGTCGTTCCTTGAAAAAAACGCGGATTATTTTCGTTTTGTAAAAGAGGTGATCGCCTTTCGCCTGCGTCATCCGGCCTTCATGCGATCCGAGTTTTATACCGGCAGAGAAGGAGCTTACAAAGGCATCCCCGACATCAGTTGGTTTGACGAAAACGGTAACACCCCGAAATGGGACGAGATTGGTTCCTGCCTGGCTTTCAGGATGGAAGGCGGAAAGGCGGAAATTCTTTCTGACCGGGATGACAACGATTTTTTCATAATGTTTAACGGCGGGGGAAAAGCCGTAAACTTTAAATTGTGTGATCCTTTGGACGGTAAAAAATGGGTCAGGGTGATAGACACCAGCCTTTCCTCCCCGGACGATATTCTGCTTTGGGGAAATGAAGCGCCGCTGGATGACACCTTAACCTACAAGGTTAAGGAACGCAGTATGGTGGTGCTTATTTCGAGGTTGTTATACTGATGGACGAGAGCAAATTTATCCTGGGTGTAGACCTGGACGGAGTGGTAGGGGATTTCTATGGCGCCATGAGAAAAATCGCCGCCGACTGGCTGAACAAGCCGCTGGACTTGCTTACAACCGAAGTCAGCTACGGCCTTGACGAGTGGGGCCTTGACGAATACGGCGGTTATGACCGGCTGCACCGTTTCGCGGTAACCCAGCGGAATCTCTTTCGGGAAATGGAACCCATCGAAGACGCCCCCGCGTTCCTGCGAAAACTCTCCGGCAGAAACATCAGAGTCCGCATCATCACCCACAGGCTCTTCCTGAAATATTCCCACAAGACAACCATCACCCAAACCGTGGACTGGCTTGATTCCTGGGACATTCCCTATTGGGATCTCTGCTTCATGGCGGACAAAGGAGCGGTAGGGGCTCATGTCTACATAGATGACGCGCCGTCCAACATAATCCGTCTCAGGGAACAAGGCTGTAAAACGATAGTCTTTTCCAATTCCACCAACAGGGACATTCCCGGCCCACGGGCAAACAACTGGCATGAAGTAGAGACCCTTGTGATGGAAGCCATGGGAGAATGGCGGACCGGCACCAGGAACATGTTTGGCTAGCATAATCCTCGCTACAATCAACGCGAAATGGATTCACCCGTCTCTTGCCCTCCGGCTCCTAAAGGCAAATTTGGGGGCGCTTCAAAACCAATGTGAGATTCTGGAATTCGCGCTTCGTCAGCCCATGAATGAAAAAGTCCAGCCGCTTTTATCCGCCCGGCCCCGCATCCTCGGTCTTTCAGTTTCAATATGGAACCACCTCGCGACCTTGGAACTGCTGGAGACCCTTGAAAAAGAATGGCTCATAAACCGGAGCGGCGAAAACCCGCAACAAAGACCGGTTGTGGTTCTCGGCGGGCCGGAAGTTTCCTGGCTGCCTGAAGATGCAGAGATCTTCAGTCACGCTGATTTTGTGATCCGCGGCGAAGGGGAAGAGAGTTTTCGCGGCCTGTGTCACGATATTTTACGCGGGGATTATCGGCGAAACGAGAACACCGGGGCGGTTTTTATTAATCCCGCGTCGGTCAATCTGAATGAAATCAATTTCCCCTACCGGCTCTATACAGACGAGGATCTCCGGAGGAAACTCGTCTACGTGGAAAGCTCCCGCGGCTGCCCCTTTGCCTGTGAATTCTGCCAGGGGTCCACAGGCCCCCGGGGGTCTATCGGAACGCACGCGGTACGGGAATTTCCCCTGGAGGCGTTTCTAGCAGAAATGGAAACACTCATTGACCGGGGCGGCCGGACTTTCAAATTTCTTGACAGGACTTTCAATCTGGACACAGCGCGGGCGGTAAAAATCATGGAATTTTTTCTGCGAAAAATCGAAACCATGGAAATGTTTCACGTGAAACATTCTTCTAAAGAAAAACCCATCTGCGTTCACTTTGAAATGGTTCCATCCCCCGCCCTTTTTCCCCAGAAACTGAAAGAGGCCCTTCGCCGTTTTCCCCCCGGAACTCTGCGGCTTGAGCTGGGAATCCAGACCCTAAACCCTGAGACCGCGGCTCTTGTCCGCCGTCCGGGAAATTCACGCTCTGCCGAAAATCAGGTCCCGGAGGAACTTGAAACCCTGAAATTCCTCCGCGCCGAAACCAACGCGTTAATCCACGCCGACCTCATCGCGGGCCTCCCCGGCGAAGGTCTTGTTTCTTTTGGCGAGGGCTTCGACCTGCTTTGGCAGGCGCTCTCAGATTCCGCTTCACCATTCGACAAGCCATTTGAGATTCAGTTGGGCATCCTCAAGTGCCTGCCGGGAACCCCCATCGCCCGCCGCGACACCCACAAAACGCGCTATTCACCTGAGCCCCCCTACGAGGTCATCGAAACCGGCGCTCTCCCCGCCGACGAACTCACGCGTCTTAAAAACTTCGCGCGTTTCTGGGAACTCATCGTCAATCGCAATCCCTTCCCCGATCTACTTCCGGGCCTGCTTCCACCCGGAAAACCCGTTTTCGCCAGATTCATGAACCTCTCGGACAAATTGCTCGAGACCCTCGGCAGAAATTGGGGCCTCGATAAGATGGAGATAAGAGCCCAAATCGAAGCTTTGTAAAGACCTCGCACAGAGACACGGGGACACCAAGGACACGGAGAAAAAAAATGACAGCCACCTTGAGGAATTCTTTGTCAGCGGCGGTTAAGCAGCTCATTGCTTTCCCTTGATATTCTTTATGCTAGGCTGTATGATTAAAGTATGAATTGGCAAAAAGTGGTAGAAAGAGATACCCATATCTGCATACGATTTTATGATATTCTCTTTGCCGTGGGCTTTTTTACCGCCGTTATATTAGCCCCTTTCTTTTTCTTTTTTACTGAGTATGTGATTGCGGGACTTTTCGTTTTCGTAGCTGGAGTCATTACCGGAAACCGCAGTTATCATACATTCCAAAAATATCTGAAAGCACAATAAGAATTAGATTAGCCTAGATCGCTTTGTTGTCTGACATATCTTTGTCGCGGCGAGAGCGGGGAGCCCTGAGGGCAGCATATGGTGGATATAAAAAAAAGCTCTGATTAATTTATTTAGTCAGAGTTGATAATAAAAGAATGCGTCATCGAGCTGCCCTCAGGGCTAGCCCGCTTCGCCGCGCCGGATAGATATGTATGGCTACATTTGCGATCATCCCGACAAATCAGTCTTTTTATGCTATACTCTTCTCATGAATGACACTATCGCTTTACTGAAGCAATCCGGCGCCCTCCTTGAAGGGCATTTTCTCCTTTCCTCGGGCAGACACGGGGATCGCTATTTTCAGTGCGCACGCCTTTTAATGTACCCCGACAGAGCGGCGACGGCGCTTTCCGGGCTCGTCGAAGAACTGAAGGCGGACATGAAGGCGGGGAAACTGAAAATCGATGCGGTTGTGGGCCCGGCAATCGGGGGCATAATCGTGGCGTACGAGCTGGGGCGGCAGCTCGGACTCCCCGCGCTTTTCACAGAGAGGGATGACTCGGGCATCATGACCTTGCGCCGGGGCTTTGAACTGGAGGGCGGCCAGAATATCCTCATCGCCGAAGACGTTGTCACCACCGCCAAATCATCCGGGGAATGCGCCAGGGCGCTGGAAGGGCGGGGGGTGAAAATCGCCGCGCTGGCCTGTATCGTCGACCGCCGCGCTTCCGGGGTGGAACTGGCATGGCCGTTTTACGCCGCCTGCCGCCAGGACGCGGCCAACTGGGACGCGGGGGAATGCGAGCTCTGCAAGAAGGGCATTCCCCTTATAAAGCCAGGTTCGAGGAAGTTCAAGGAAAATGTTTCACGTGAAACATTGCCACGGACTTTCTTGACTTAAACACGGAATTGTATAATGGTTATTAAGGAGTAAATAATGGATATTTATTATTTGATTCTGGTCGTACCGACGCTTATTTTTTCCATGATCGCGCAATTCATGGTAAAGTCAACTTTCTCAAAGTATTCCAACGTCAGATGTTCGAAAAATATAACCGGTCAGGACGCGGCGTCCCTTCTTCTGAGGGACAATTCCATAAACGATGTGGCCATTGAGCCGGTCCAGGGCTCGCTCACCGACCACTACGATCCGGGCGCTAAAAAGCTGCGCCTCTCCGAGCCCGTGTACGCCCAGCCTTCAATCGCTGCCGTCGGGGTGGCAGCCCACGAAACCGGCCACGCCATCCAGCACGCCAGGCACTACGGCCCCCTGGTTCTTCGCAGCACCCTTGTACCCGTCGCGAACATTGGTTCTTCCGCCGGGCCCTGGCTGGCCATTGCCGGCCTCGCCTTATCCTTCGACATCTTGATTAACATCGGACTACTCCTTTTCGGAGGCGCGGTCATTTTCTATATTATCACCTTGCCGGTGGAATTCAACGCCTCGGCCAGAGCCCTTGCGATTCTGAAGAGCGGCAATGTGCTTTCAACAGAAGAACTCAAGGGCGTGAAAAAAGTCCTCACCGCGGCGGCTTTAACCTACGTGGCTTCGGCTTTGACGGCGATAATGAACTTCTTGAGGCTTTTTCTTCTTTCAAGGAGCCGGAGGCGGTAGGGAAGAAACGGAGAAGACTTCACACAGGGACGCGGAGGACACAGGGAAAAAAAGGAAACATAAAAATGTTTACAAACAAAATCCTGAAAATGCTATATCTATTTTCATTTATGCTTATGTCATGTAAAACTTATAATAATGTTGAGGTTTATTATTATAAGACGCTTCCACATAATCCGGAAGTTGAAAAAACCCATGTTTTTTTGATTGGTCTGGACGGATGGGGCAGTTATAGCTTTGAAAATGAAAACTTTAGTATGCCCACATTAGAAGAATTGATGAACAGCGGTTCCTATACCTTACAAGCTTTAAATGTTATGCCCTCAATAAGCCTTCCAAACTGGTCTTCAATGTTTATGGGGGCAAGTCCAAATATTACCGGGTATTGGACAAATAAACCATCGAAGGCTGTTTCTAAAATTGTAGATTCCTATAGATTATTTCCGTCAATATTTACCCTGCTAAAAAAGCAGAGGCCCCAATGTAAAGTAGCATTTTTTTATGAATGGAGAGAGAACGGGGCGCTATGTCCCAATAATGTAATTGACACTAAACGGCATATAAATAATCTTTCAAAAAAGATATCCATTGTTACAAATTACATAAAAACCGAGAAACCGAATTTTTGTACCATAATAATTGATGAGCCGGATCATATAGGACATAGCATTGGACATAATACCCAGGCTTATTATGAAGAGCTAAACAGGCTTGACGGACTTATAGCCCAAATAATTCAATCGATAAAGGATGCCGGAATTTGGGATAATTCCATAATAATTCTATCTTCTGATCATGGGGGAGTTGGCAAGGGACATGGAGGTGACACAAATTTAGAAAGAGAGATTCCTTTTATAATTTTTGGCAATAACATAAAAAAGGGAACAAAAATATCACAGAATGTCATGATTTATGATATAGCCCCAACAATAGCAAATATTTTTGAACTGGAAACCCCTTTATTCTGGGAAGGCAGGGTAATTGATGTTGCAAAACTTGCTGAAAGCGCAAAAATCCAGTACACTAAAGCCAAGGAGATAAACCATGCCGCAAGCACAAACTATGACCCTTGACGAAAAATTTGCCATAGCAATGAAAGCCCATGAATTGAGGGTAGCTGGAGATAAAGAAGGAGAAAACCGCCTTATGAGAACAATCCCTATGCCCTCGTATATAGCCAAGGTGATCAAAGAGAAAGTAGGACTGGATTGTTTATTGAATCTTGACTGGAACTTATCGGAAGCAGAGGCGGCGTTTGGATCAGATTGGTTACATTCGTAGTATTACTGAAGCGGCAACTTATATTGATTTAGGCCGTAAAGGGTTTGCAACAAAAGGAAAAGCAGAAGAAGGTCGCATCTTTTATGAAGGTGGCATAGCCGAGGCAATGACCGTCTTTCAGGAAGCCCAAGCCGCCGCTGACCCTCAAGTCCTCATCCTTGCCGAGTACACCTTTTTAACGCAGGAATTCCAACTCTGCGACAAATCCGACACGGACACCATCAACAGCCTGACCCAAGCATTACAATCTTTCGATGACGCTTTCCTTGCCCTCGAAGCCGTTGATGAAAGCGGCTACAAAACTGCTGATAAAGCCTTTCCCCACAATGGCAAGTATCGTGAAAATGGCTGCCCAAAGGACTCATATCACATTGCCTGTATCTCCCACCGAACCAGAATACAAAATATACTCCGAACCCCAAGACTAGACCCGATAGAAAAATCCCTACTCAAACAACGGCTTGCCAATCTTACCACCGCCCAGAGCGTATATATTGAAAAGCAAAAGAAGGCTTTATTAAGGTAGGAAGGAACGGTGCCAGGCACAATTTAGGAGATATTGATGTTTCAGAATAAGAGAACGCAAAAGCTGCAAAAGACTTATTTATCAGAATCAAGGTTTTTATCTTCAGTCGTTGTTCGTTTGTATTCAAGGATATCACCGGGCTGGCAATCCAGGACATCACATATAGCGTCAAGGGTAGAAAAACGTATTGCGCTGATTTTGCCTGTTTTTATATTAGACAGGTTTACATTGGCAATTCCCACTTTTCCCGCAAGTTCGTTAAGTGATATTTTCCTGTCGGCCATTACCCTGTCAAGCCGCAAAATAATAGCCACAGTCATCGCCTCACAATGTCGTATCGCTTTCGTTTTGAAGCATACGCCCATAATCGAAAATCAGGCAGAACACCCCAACGATACCGGCGGCAAGAAAAGGAACGACACCTGACACGCCGCCCAATATCAAAAGAAAAATCGCCAATTTCTTCAATGATTTTACCACGTCCTCACGAAAAGGGGAACCGTTTTCACGCAGCAGCATAAAAACTTTTTTTGCGAAACGAATCGCAATGAGTGTAAGAATTACACCCACTAAATTTAAATTGACAACACCAACGGCAGAACCAAATCCTTGTATACCTAAACCCA
>JGI24698J34947_10002308_pt1 | contig 10249 bp, 13 predicted proteins | sample TergutMp193P3_FD_34947 | JGI IMG/M metagenome (IMG submission 34947) | reverse complement strand
CTTTTACCGACTCTGTTTCAGCGGCTGCTTACAGGCAGGAAGCAGAAGTATTTTGAGAAAGCGGCGTAATGATAAAGAGGGGTGGGTAAACTGCCCCACTTTTTTGTCACCTTTTTGCGACATCTCGCGCCGAAAATTGTCGTATTTTGTTAAATATGAATTAATATTGACTTTTGGGTTTATTTCAATATAAAATATATGAGTAGGAATGATGCCGTGATGGAATAGCCTACTCTTCGGATCGGTACGCATAGAATAGTTATAGTTATGTGTAAACATCACTGTGCAGTTTATGGATTGGCTGGATAAGTTTTTGACAGATATGCTTATAGTATTGGCGAAGGATATGTGAGGAGGGTAATTCTGTGCCGAATATACAGATAGTCGAACGACAATCTACATCTGTATCATTGATATGGAAAGAATTTGGCTATGCTCCTCTTTCTACGCACTTAATTTTCGAAGGGCATGAGGGCCAAGTTATTCGATTGCGCCCACCAAATGGTTCTTTCCCTGATGTTAAGCAACTTGAAGCTCTTTCTATTCTCCAAGATACTTATCCTGAATGGAAAGAAGATGTCGAATGCAATTTAGTATTATGCTTAAGAAAAAATCCTTTTATACCTTTAGGGTGTTTGGCTACAATTAGAGGTTCTATTGATTCGCTTGTGGCTTCATTGGGATGGAGTGCTTGCAAACCAGTTGTAAATAAAAAGACTACAATAACCGACCAGTTGGCAACAATTAACAATGATTATTGGGTTGCAGAACTTGCGGCAAAAGCACTTGGGCTGCCTGATGTAATTTGGACTGAATCACCTGAAATTTCAATGTTGTATCCTCCATTTACGTTTGTAATTCCTGCGCGTGGTGTCCATGATACTATTGAGCAAGTCATTCTCTCAATACAAGCAGCAGTAAGCCGATTGAATGCAGATGTTGATTGGGAGTGTATTGTCGTTGATGATGCTAATGAGATGCCATTAGCATTCATTCCTAATAATCATCACATTCGGGTTATAAGAACAAATAACCAGGTTCATTCTGGTGGTGCCCGGAATCTTGGCTTACAATCAGCTAAGGGAGATGTAATTTTTTTCCTTGATGGAGATACAATGCTTCACCCTCTCTACATCAAGGAACATCTATTTCGACAAATGTTGACTGAAAATTTATTAACTATTTCCATGAGAGAGTATCTTGACGAATATAGCCCTGCGACAGAAAACAGAACACCTGATATTACAAAAGATACTCGTGTCTTTGCAACCTATTCGCCAAATCGAATAGGTCTGACGAAGGTTAATAAAACAATTGATGTTAAGGCGTTGGAACAAACGGATTATTTTCGTCATTTTGGATTTGGGCGAAAGATAGGGCCTGTTGACCTTCCGTTTATGGTCAAAGGTAATAACCTATCCGTATGTAAACCAGTTGCTGAAGTTAGATTTCCTCCTGATTTTATTGGATATGGACCCGAAGATGTTACTTTTGCAGCGAAGGTCATCTCACGAGGATGTATGGTTTTGCCTGTACTCTCTACTGGTGTCTTTCACATCAATCATCCACCGAGATCTGGTAGTACTATTAAAAAGGACGAGGAACTTATCGCCAACTTGGAAAGAATGAAGATACATTTATCATCTTCGCCTTGGAAGGAGTGGGAAAATTAGGATGGAGGATTTTAATAAACGTATATTGATTACAGATGGCTGGCATCCGACCATCAATCCTTCTTCAAGGATGCCCATTCATCATCATAGGTTTGTTCAACTCCTTGGTGAACACGATGGTATTTTAAATGAACTTCCACGTCAATACGGTGGAAACACTTTAAGAGCTATGCACATTGACAAAGATGGAAATATCATCATATTCGATTTAAACAAAACTATGAAATATGTACCTTGGTGGATTCCCTCAACAAGTGACAGGGCAATCGACTTAATAACTGGTATTATATTAGAAGCGACAAAGAATGAAATGTGCCTCTCAGCTTTTGCTTATAATATTTTATTAGAAACGTATTTGAATTTTGCAGCAGGAAATTCCCGATTGACATTCGGAGAAATCTTATGCCAAGCTAATAATTATTTATATAAAGAGATTTACTCGAGTCTTCCTGAGATTAATTTGATGAGTTTGACACGACTTTCCCTTGCACGACTACTTTCTGATGGTTTACATAATTTATCAGGTGATATTTTTGAAATCCTGAACTCTATTTGCCTTACGACTAACAAAAGTGAATTTGGGTTTTTAGGTGTCCTTACGAATTACAAAGGATTTGAATGGCGTCTGACATACACGGCAAATAGCAATGAACTGAGTATTGTTACCTTATATAGACCTCATTCAGCAATGAAAATTGAACTTGATATCATTATTAAATCGCTTTATCAAGGCGTTTTCCTCCCAAGTTCACAATTACTTATTGCCATAGAGTTTTCTTTGACTACCCTTGGCTATGAAGTAGTACATTATGGTAACGCATATAAAAGGCATGAGATTTTTGCAAACGCATGTGGACTAACCAATCAAGTTTTATACTGGGATGATAATAATGACTCGTGGAATTTTGTTATGATAAAAGGAACAAATGACGTAGTTTATCCGTTACATCTGTTAGATTTGATGTGTCTTGGCGATAAAGCCAGTGGGATGATTACTAAACTCATTTCTCGCAGTTTGGAAATAGGAAAACCAATAATTATTAGCACAAGAAGGGGGGGCGATCTACTTGAAGCCTTATCTGATTGAAGGACTTGATTGCTCAGGTAAGAAGGTAATTGCTAAGCAAGTAGCTACCATGCTTGAGGGTGAAGGAATTTCAACGGTCACTGTAATTGGTCCCGTTTGTAGTAGCGTGCTTCGGGCGTTCGACAAAATGCTCGTTAATTCGTTTTATATTAAGCCGGGTAGTATTAGGGATAAAATTCGCAAGTCTACTTATGCATATGAACCGTTATTGGATGGTATTTTATATCGTGAATCACAGGATTTTATGATTAAAATAAGTTCCCATTATCGTGCATGGGCAAGGGCCATTGTTGAATCTGATTATTTTATGATACGGAAATTTCAAAATCACGTCGATAGGCATTTGAAATATTCTGGTGCTGTTTTATTTTGGACTGATTTTAAAGAAAGAATTGTACGTCACAGGGCGGACGTTAAAGAAGGAAAAACTAATAAGATTGAGGATAAGCGTTTCTTTGGTCATAATAAAGAGTTTTTTGAATTATGGCATACCGAATTACGGAAATTAATGGAAGCCTATATTGGCTCTGTGGTTTTTATTGACACAACACATGCTGATATCTATGAAATCAGTAGTATGGTTTTTAACCACATACAGGAGTGTACAAAATATGCGAGATGTTAACCCGATTATCATGCTAAAACCTGATGCTATTGACACCCTCGTTCCTAAAGAAATAGCTATATCGCTTTTCTATGCTTTTGCAAACCACCTTGCACAGAACGAGGTTGTAAAATTGGGTGAATCTATGTCAGTTCGTGAGAGGAAGGCACAACAACAAGTTCATGAACGTTCATTGTCAGAGCCAAATTTTCAAGGAGATTTACGTGTGGTTGATGGTTCAATTATTGCACGATTACCTAGAGTAGCGCAATTGTTTGCTGACGATGTTATTCCAGCTTTTAAAGTAATAACATTAGGAATTCAATCAATAGGTTATGAAGTCATCCAAAGACACGAATATAGGTTATTGCCATCTGATGTGGATGCAATCTATTGCTTGGAAAATTCCAACACAGGACTACAAGACTTGTCAATGAAGTTGCACAGCTATTTGGATAATAGAATTGTCATTTTAATGAAGCTGGATTCTAAATATGGTACCTTTTTGCTTCAGCATTGGAAGACATTCGTGCGACATTTTCTAATCTTGAATCGAACAGAAGAGTTTCCACTGGTTAACCTAATTCACGTTTGTGAAAATGAGTGGGAATATAGTAACCAATTATTATTGCGGTAAAAAGCAAGAATATTTAAAAGGAGGTATAGCAATGGCTATTTTTTCTTGGCATGATGGCGAAGTCCCAGTCGATATACTAATCAAGCAGGTCTACGGTCTCATTTTTGTAAACGATGGACGCTTGTTGCTTCGAACAGAAGAGGAATCTGGCAAAACGAGGTTCTCTTTGGCAGGTGGACGCCCAGAACCTTCGGATGACGGTATCGAAGGCACCGTTAGGCGTGAACTGATTGAAGAGGTTAATGTAACTATTAAGCAGCCTATCATTGTGGGCTATCAAAGAGTTGATGAAGAAGACGGCACACCGCCGTTTGCACAAGTAAGGATGACTGCACTAATTGACACGATTGGTGAGGTTCGTCCGGATCCGGATACAGGTAGAATATATGGACGTTTTTTGACATCCCCCCTAAAAGCGGGTGAATTGCTGAATTGGGGAGATGTTGGTTATTCACAAATAAAAACGGCAATGCAGATTGCCACCGAGTCGCTCGGTATCAGTTGTTTTGGCGACAACGAAGAATACATATAAGGAGGAACGACATGGCATATTTCCAATTCTATTACCCAAAGCGTTTAAGTTTCTGCCCAGACGATTATGAATGCCCGGGTTTAGGCGGTGGCGAAGCCTCTATCGTTTTGTTAACAACCGCACTTGCGAAAAGAGGTCATAAAGTAGAGGTCTTTAATGCTGTTTGGAAACCAAAGAACTATAATGGTGTAACTTGGAAAGGTGCATGGGAAATAAACGATGCTCCTGCTCCTGATGTATTCGTAGCGATCAGGTTAAAATCCGCAATCCTTGATAATAAGGCACGACGCAACTTGTTTTGGATGCTTGACGATAGAACGGCAGGTGCTGCTGCTTTTAGTGATCTTTATCCAGACGGTTCGGTTGTTTTAGCATCTGATGCTATGATTGGGCGACTACAGATGGTAAATTTTAACGGTCGAATTAGTAAAATTCCATTACCCATTGAAATTAACAAGTATGATGATACTTCTGCTCCGAGTTCAAGCTGTATTTGTATACACACATCAATGCCAAATCGCGGTCTTGTTGAGTTGTTGAAGTTTTGGCCAGATATACGCAAACAAGTTCCTTATGCTGAGCTATATATTACAAGTGGTTGGGAATTGTGGGGATATACAGAGGAAGAGGCGCGCGATCGTTTCAACCAAACACTTGGCTCAAATTTCAAAAACGATGGTGTTTTTTTTACTGGGGTTCTATCAAGAAGCGATCTAATTTCGCTGCAACGGAAATCACGACTTGGTTTGTTCCCATCGTTTTTTCCTGAAATGTTTTGTTTAGCTGCTGCAGAAATGGCGGTAGCAGGTAGGCCTATTATTGTATCAGAATTAGATGCACTCGCTGAACGAGTCGTTAACCAAAAGACAGGTTTTGTGGTGAGCGGAGATATAAAGTCGAAAGAAGTTCATGATTTGTTTGTCCGTAAAACTGTAGAATTGTTAAAAAATGATACTTTGGCAGATGAGATGGGGGAAAATGCGAAACATGTAAGAGAATATGTTTCTTCTGAATCGGTTGCAAAGCAGTGGGAATTACTCGTGTTAGACTGAATAATGAACGTACTTACTAATGAGGTAAATTTATATGTACTTAACTGACGAGAATTGCGCTAAAAGTGAAATAGCGACGGAATACGGGGTATTTAAGATACTTGTTGTAAAACACAAATTATCCCCAATGGGTGACACGGTTGTTCTCATATATGGGAATGGTCATATTCCATTGGTTCGTATTCACTCAGAATGCTTAACTGGTGATGTTTTTCATTCACAAAAATGTGATTGCTATGAGCAACTTCAGTTGTCACTAAAGCTGATATCTGAAAGTGAATATGGCATTCTGATTTATTTGCGGCAAGAGGGACGTGGCATTGGGCTTTTTAATAAAATTCGGGCGTATGATTTGCAGTCAAAGGGCTACGATACTGTTGATGCTAACTTAATGTTAGGTTTTCAATCTGACGATAGAAAATATGTTGTAGCTACCGACATCCTCAAAGTACTGGGAATTGACAAATTAAAATTGATAACAAATAATCCAGACAAAGTAGAGCAAGTTGAAACTGCTGGGTTTACAGTTATAGAGATAGTACCTTGCGTTACGTCTCCAAGTAAATATAATGAATTTTATTTGGCAACAAAAAAGAAACGTATGAAGCACTTGCTTTGATTACGATATAAAGTAAAGAATAATCCAGATGTTAACTGCCCCTCTTTTTTTTATTCTGTTTATGAAAAATAAACGGAGTCCATAAGTAATTATTTGTTAAAGCTTATGTAAAATCGCAATGACTTAATATTTTTAATATATATAATTTATTTGTAAGATTATTTAATTAAGTAGATTATAAACTTAATAAAGTATAAATTAATTATTTTTTTTATTAATATCCCCCCATAATAGCAAATTTACAAATTGAAAATTGTCTTTTTTTCACAAGTAATAGAAGGTTGATATTCACTATTAACAACTAATGGAAGATAAGGTATATTTCGACTTATAAAGTCTGAGTTAAAAACAATTGCAGTCCTAGGTAAAGGAGCTTTTCTGATTTTTTCTCTAATTTTATGACCTTTTTTCATTATGAAATTAGGTAGTGGTAATAGTAAATCGTAAGGTTCTAAAATATCTTTTGCTTTTTTATCACATATCCTTATTTCAAGACGTGTTATAGGAAATGGTTTATCTATGTGCCTGCTACGGTCATAAAGACAAAAAATAGAACGTATTTTACCTTTAATTTCGTATTTTGTTTTTCCGTTTGGTAATGTAACTTTCCGTTGTAATTCCCTGTAATCTTTGGAATAAAACGTGCCATTTATATTGAAGAAAACGCTTCTGTCCATTATCTCAAATGGCAAATCATCCCCATAGAAATCAAAATATATTTCATACTCATCAATTTTGAAGATTCCATCTTTAAAAAGTAAAAATATAAAATCTGAATATGGATAAACGTCATAAAAGAAATTGTTTGCATATTCTGTTATAATATTGCTAACATCATCTCGGAATATATAATTTCCATAAATACACATTATATTAGCTATCGAATGGAATGGATAATAAATATTAATATATTCTCCATGGAAATTAAGTTCACTATAATTTCCATACGTTATGATGTCGATAATACCTTTCAGATAATCAGGACTTTGCCTGTATTTTAACAATTTATTATCAACTCCAAAGGTTATTTTATCTATACCCATTCTGGCAAATGGTACAGGTTCATGATTTGTGTCTGCATAATCAGGGTATATATCGTTGTGTATCATAACCAGCTTCCTCAATGGCAAGGATACAGACAGAGGATTCCATTTGTATCGTTTTACATTTCTCTAAAAAATTTTGGATGTCGGACTCTAAGAAACGCAAAGCAGAACCTATTTTAACGGATTGGATTTCTTTTCTTTCTGCCATTTTATAAAGGCAGGAAACCGACAGAGAGAGGATTTTGGATACCTCTTTTACATTGTAAAGTTTTATCATAACTAAATTCCTTTAAGTACCATGTAAGATTTCTTAGTTTTACATAGCACTCAATGGATTGTTTAGTGTAAATCAAAAAAGAAAGGAAAAATAGGATTTATTTTTTTGGTACAGTGGAATCTAAATCAATGGGAGGGGTTTCTAAAGCAAGAATCGCATCTATTATTTCGTTTAGAATATCCTCCTTATTTTCTTTATTTGCAACCTTTGTATGGATCTCTTTGCGATAATTCAGAAAGTGAATCATCAATACTGCTAATCGAACGATTTCCATTTAGAATATCAGTAATTTCTTTCAGACAAATAATGGCTTGGTCGATACCATCAAGGATTAATACAGGAATATTGAAAACAATACGTTCTTTATGATATTTCATAGGCATCTTTTTCTTATTTCTCTTGCCGATATATATGTATTCATGAAATAAATATTTTGAATGTGAAACATGATTAGGATACAAATATTCCATTACATTCTGAAAAAATAAAATGTTTTTTTCCAAATTGTTGAAAAATAATAAATATCTTTTATTATTATCATCATGTAGCTTAAAATAAAAGTTCTCAGGCATAGTATTGTCATTACAAAGGAAATCGACAAAACCAATAAAATTTTCCTTGAATTCTTGTAATCTTTGGTTCAAGATTTTTTTCGGCTCATCTTTCCTGCTTCCTTGACGTAATTTATTTACCATTAACAAATAGACAGATTTTACATCAATATCTGAAATATTATAGAATTGGGCAATATCCATAGGCTCTTCCTCTCCAGTAGAAGAATTTTCAGCCTTCATGATTATGGGATTTCTTTCAGTTCTATTTGTAATGGAAATACTTTTTCCTGTATAATAGAAAGTATATACGTGAATAATATAATTCAATTGATAGGTTAAGATTAAAGCTTGATTGAGAATGCTATCAAATGCATGATCAGCAGGACCTCGAAGATAATCAAAAAGAGGGTCAAATCGTTTTCCATCATATGGTTCAAAGAAATACCCAAAATAATAGCGAGAAAACTTGGAGTTGATCATTTTTTTTACAAGCATATCAATGCAATTATGAAGGTCTTCCGTTGTAGTCTCTTTAAAATCTATTTCAGGATCAGGCCATGCATATAAAAAGAAAAATGCAGGGTTAAAATATTTTTCAGAGACTTTATCGATGCAATATCGTTTTGCATTTACCCCCCAATGTTTTGCTATTTCATCATGTACTTTTGTCATGTTTTTGAAAGTATTCCCATTGATAGTTCTTTCCCGTTTCTGGTCTGTTCTCTTATTTTTAGTTTTATAATCCTTAAATTCCCGCAAGGAATTCTCAAGATAATTTTCGATTCCTGAACTGATGCTTTTTATAATTTCATCAGTATCCCTTGCGTGCGGCCCCCCAAAAACCTCAAAAGCCGGAATATTAGCCTCATCCAGAATAGCGCTAACCATCTCAAGATAGCGGAAAATGCCGTTATTTGGGTTTATCTTCCAAGCCTTAAAATCATTATTCCACATTTCAACAGTATAGTTCTTTGTAATTACACCTTTTGCCAGAAGAGTATCGTATAATTTCCGGCGATTTTTCCCTGTAAAAGAAGTTTGCAATGACTCAACTCTTGATTTAAAATCTTTGGTATATTTAGATGAGACCCTTGTTATTTTGTCTTTGTCTATTATTTTGCTATCTTTCTTAGCCATATACTCCTGCTTTCTTTACTGGTGGTAATAATTTACCATATTAAGTAAATATTTACCACTTTTTCTAAAGCAATAATAATCAAATTCTAGACAAGAAATTCCGGTTTGCTGTTGAATTTATCGTAAAATTAGCCTATACTTATATCAGCTAAAACAGGAGGCAAAATATGCCAGTAATTAAACCAGTATCCGATTTACGAAACTATACAGAAGTTCTTCGAGATATAACGGTTGGAAATCCGGTTTTCCTTACCAAAAATGGAAGAGGAAAATATGTGCTTCTTGGAATGGAAGATTATGAGAAAACACAGGCAAATGTCAAGTTGATGGCCGAACTATCTAAAGGCCGAAAAGCCGGAGAGGAGCAAGGTTGGGAAAACATAGAAAATATTGAGGCGGCTTTGTGTGTCAAATAAATTGTGTGTCTCTCCTGAAGCGAGGAAAGACCTTGAAGGAATAAAGTTGTATGTTGCTGAGGAATTGGAAAACCCTATAGCTGCTGTTAATGTGGTCTCTCGAATTATCCAAAGCCTTAAAAAACTCAAGGATATGCCTGGTATTGGTACGCCTTTGTCATCAAGAGTTTCTTTTGATACTGATTATCGTTTTTTAGTCTGCGGGAATTATTTGGCTTTTTATCGATACAAGGATGCGATAGTTTATGTAGACCGGATTCTGTACGGTCGGCGTGACTATGTAAAAATTCTTTTTCCAGAAGTATTAAGGCCAGAAGATGAGGAAATATAACCTATTACTTTTTTAACAATGCTTTGCCATACAGCAACTTGTTTTATTTTTTAAGTAATATCAAAAGGGTATATAGTTCTTTTTTGGTGAAATATGATATAAAGTGAGGTAGAATAGAGGGGGATTAAGATGCGTATAGCAGAAATAAAAATACGAAATTTCCGTAAGCTCAAAGAAGTAACTATACAATTGCAGGATGATAAAACCGTATTCATCGGAGCAAATAACAGCGGGAAAACTTCCGCAATGGTTGCCATGAGATATTTTCTGAAGCAGGACGACCA
>JGI24698J34947_10002307_pt1 | contig 10249 bp, 10 predicted proteins | sample TergutMp193P3_FD_34947 | JGI IMG/M metagenome (IMG submission 34947) | reverse complement strand
AGGTACAGCATGCCCACCATGACCACGGTAGAGATAAAATGCGGCACGTAGATCGTGGTCTGGATAAAGCGCTTGAACAACTGATGCTCAACCTGGTTAAGCAGGATGGCCAGTATTATCGGCACGGGGAAAGACCACAAGAGGCCGAATATATTAAGCAAGAAGGTGTTGGTGATAAGCCGGGTGGCATAATAAGTGCTGAAAAAGTCCCTGAAGTGCTTGAACCCAACCCAGTCGCTGCCCAAAATCCCAAACGCCGCCCTGTAATCCCTGAACGCGATCTGGATGCCGTACATGGGGAGGTAACAAAAGACGAATAAAAGCACCAAAGCCGGCGCGAGCAGCACCCAAAGCTGCCAATCGCTGTTCCACCTTGTCAGTCTGTGCGGTTTAATCGCTGCCTGACTACCCACTTTACTCATCTTAAAGAGAGTATGCGGGCATAAAGGATAAAAGTCAAGAATAATATTATATTAAGAAACTGATGGTTTTGTCCTGTTTTTTGAATTGACACCCGGTGGTGTGGCAGATATCATTGACACAAACAGGGGGTGGGTATGGAGTGGATCCGTGTGCGAATAGACGGCGCAGGCGGTGCGGCCGTTGACGAGGCGCAAATCAAGACCTTATACGCCAGCGGCATGGATTTTGAGCCGGACGAACGGCGGCTGCGCATTCTATCTGACGGCGTGGCCGAACTGGCCGTCACACGCAAGCCGTATATGCTGCACGCGAAACTCCGCCTGCCCATGTACGGCGTGATCTGGGTCATGGCCCATAACTTCGGTCAGGGCTATGACGGGGATTTTGTTGATTTTATCAGCGAAGCCATTCGAACGTATATTTACGAGGCGAAAGAGCGCAGTAAGGACATCACCCTCTCCGCCGCCGCCCAGGGGCGCCTCGATGCGGCCATCGAGTATGAGCATCTTGCGAACCGCGGGAACGACACCGGTGAAAACAGGCTCTACGCCCTTTCCCACGCCGTATACGCCGCGGAGGCGGCTCTGTTCGAGGCCGCCAGAGAGAATGCCTACAAAAACCCCCGAAGCGACCTGCGCCTTGGATGCAATTTTTTCCGTTACACGTCACCCGGCGCCCGTTACGCGAAATACTTTAAGCAGGTGTTTGACTTCGCTACCCTGCCTTTTTACCCGGACAGTACGGCGCCGGAAAAAGGGAAATACTCATATGATAACATTGACAACGCCCTTGAGTTTCTCCAGTCCGCGAACATCACTCCAAAGGGGCACCCCCTGTGGTTCGGCCACGGGAGTGTTAACCCAAAGTGGCTCTTTAACCTGCCTTTCGAGGAACTCAAGCGGAGCGCCCGTGAAATCGCCGGCCACCATGTGGCCGCTTTCAAAGGCCGGATAGAGATTTGGGACTCCATGAACGAGGCCCATGACTGGGCTAACTGCTTTGAACTCACCCAGGACCAGTTGATCGATCTGACCAAAACCTGCTGCGACGCCCTGCGCGAAGCAAATGCAGAGGCGGTTTCGATTGTCAATATCTGCCTGCCCTTTGCCGAGTATGTCGCGGGGCGCTACAACTGCTACGGCGCGTTGCCCGAGCGTTTAAACTCGCCCCGTGCCTACATCGCGGCTCTTCTGGAGAAGGGCGTGGACTTCGACGTTGTGGGTGTCCAGCTCTACTTCCCGGCGCGTGATATGGTCGCCGTCGCGAGGGTGCTTGACGTTTTCAAGGCCTTCGGCAAGCCGGTGCACATAACGGAGATGGGCGTGAACGGCGGCCTGCGCGGCCGCGGCGCCGCGCAGGGCGGCGGCGTGGGCTGGGCCGGCCAGCAGCTCAGCATGTCCGAAGGGATTTGGCATAACGTCTGGAACGAGCACACCCAGGCCGACTGGATGGAGCAGTTTTACACGCTCTGCGCGGCCCGCGAAGAGATAAAAGCGCTGACCTGGTGGGACTTCATTGAGCCATCCTTCTCCGGCAACGGCGCGATTCTGTACGAGGACGAAACCCCACGGGAGATTTTCTTTCGCCTGGGCGCGCTGAAGCGGCGGATTGTCGGGGAAGGGTGAGAGAGCGGTAATTCGGTTTCAGGCGCACGGGGCGCTGCCATCACTTTTCATTTGCCTTGCTATGTTTCTACATTTTGTATATACTAACATTAAGTGAGGTATACAATGTTACGGACAAAAGCGACCGTTTCCATGTGGGGGAACAGCCAGGCGCTGCGGCTGCCTGTTGAAATGACCCGGCTGCTGGGAATTCGCGCAAATGACGAAGTGGTTTTGGAAGTCAGGGAAAATGTGTTGACCGTTACCAAACCCACAACACCCAGAGAAGGAACTATCGAATACCTTTTTAAGGACTATTCAGGGGAGTGTTTCAAAACAGAGCTTACGAACCCGGTTGAACCGGTCGGGAAAGAGCAATGGTAAACAACGTCCCTATGCAGGGCGACATCATAAAAATTAACCTTGATCCCAGGCAGGGGCATGAACAGAAAGGTTATCGGCCTTATATTTGTTTAAGCCATCATCTTGTAAGTGATTATGCCAATATTGCCGTGTTTGCGCCAATTTCAAACACGTCCCGGCGGTATCCCCTGTATGTTCCTATGGAAGAAACCAAATCAATCGGAGTCATTATGCTTGATCAATTGGTAACCATTGATTATAACGCCCGGCAATGGAGCTATGTTGAAACGGTTAGTAATAACTTTCTGGATAAATTGCTGAAAAAAGTTGTCGTCATTTTCCAGAGAAATAACATTTAAGGTAAAAAGGCAAATTCGGTGTCAGGCGCGCAGCGTTAGCTCTTCCAATGAAGGGCGATCCAGGAATTCCAGAATCTCCCCGTCCGGGCCCTTCACGTTCATAATGTTATAGCCGCCCATCTCCCTCGGCTCAGGGCACTCGATGCCAAAACTCTCAAGATAGGCTTTCATCGCGGCGCAGCTTTCCACACGGAATGCAATGTGCCCAAAGGGTTTGGGGTCCCTGGCCATGCCTTCACGGTAAATGGTCTCCAGGGTGTCTTTGCCCCAGGAATAGTAAGTCGTCACCTGGCCGGGCTTTTCCAAAACGCGCCGCACCGTGAAGCCCATGGTATTGAGGTAGAAATCGGCGCACTTCTTAAAGTTGCCGTCATGAAGGCTGACAGAAATATGATCGAATTCCAGGATATGGAGATTCTTTAAATCAGGAATGCGTATGTTTTCGTTCCGTTGGATGAGCTCGAAAATCGCGCCGCTTGAGTCCTCGAAGAAGCAGAGCCGCCCGTCCCCGGAAGAAGTGGGTCTTGGGTCAACGGTGAACCTGTATCCCGCTTCTTTAAGCTGCCCGGCAAACGAATCCAGATCCGTACCGTCAGCCGTCAAAAAAGCGATATGTATCAGGCCCAGGTTATCGGCCCCCGGCGTTCCCGGGATTATCTCAATTACCCCGTCAACGATCTGGATGTAGACGAAACGCCCCTTCCCGTCCGGAGTGCGGGCATCGCGTATGATTGTCCCGCCGAGAATGTCCTTGTAGAAATGTAACGCCTTGTCCATGCCGGCGGTTCTGAGCCCCACATGGTTCAGTTCTTTGATGTTCATGTATGCTTCACCTCAACTATCGCCAGGCATTTCTTGTACAGGTCTGGTATATCGCTGATTAATGTTGCCCAAATGGTTTTTATATCCAGTTGACCATATCCGTGAACTACTACATTCCGCAGCCCGATTATATTTTTATCCATAAATAACCACTATGTCTTTTTCTACATGCTCCTTAAACTCCCCTGACAGTCCGGAGGTGGTAACCAGATCAACTTTATTTCCAAGACTCTCTTCCAAATCCTGACAAAACCCTGAAAGTTCAAATAAGGTTCTGATACTGCCTTTTTCAATACATATATCAATATCGCTGCCGGGGCTTGCTTCTCCGCGGGCATAGGACCCAAATAGATAAACCTTTTTAACACCATACTGACTGGCTTTAGCGGAGACTTTGCTTTTTATTTCGTCCATTGTGAATGAATTGCTCATAAAGTCAGTATATCGCAAAAATGGCGTAATTGCTACCGGGATGTGTTACTGTTTCTGTCACGAGGTCTTTTTCTCTTTTGTTCGTGGGGATCGTTTGGTTCGTGGTAAAATTTCTTCATCTCTTCCCCCAGTCCCTTTTCCCTGCTCCCAGTCCCTGATATAATATCCGGCGATGGGCTTTGATATCGGTAATCTTGTCTTTATATCAATATTTGTTCTCTGTGCTCTGGGACTCTTTGTCTCGATATGGGGAATCAGGGAAACCGTGAGGGAGAGCGCCTCAATCCGCAAAGACGCGGCGGCTCTTGTTTCGGGAGAGCTAATGCCCGGGGAAAAAAAGAAAAGGATGGGCCGCCGCAGGAGAGGTGTGGGTGGACTGCGCTTCAGACTCGTCATTTTTGCCGTAAGCCTGGTTACGACGGTGTTTGCCGCGGCTTCATTTCCACTGTACATTCTGAACGGAATTGGCGGCGAACAGAAGAACCTCTTTCCGGGCATTGCCGCTGCTTTCCTCGCGGCCGAGGCCATTGGCGTCGTTGGCGCCATACTGCTTTCCAGTTCCATCATCAACCCGGTAAAGCAACTGGTGAAGCATGTTCAGACCATCAGAGATACAGATAACCTGGCCGATCTAAGCGGCGTGGAAGTCAAGATCAAGTCGCGGGATGAACTGGCCATACTTGGAGATACCATCAACGACATGACCCACGGTCTTGTTAAAGCCGCGCTTGCGTCTTCGGAACTCTCCATCGGAAAGGAGTTCCAAAAGAAATTCCTGCCCCTTGAACTGGATAATCGCGGAAACCATCTTAGTACCGGGTTTGAGGAAACGAAATATTTCAGCCTCTTCGGTTATTATGAAGGGGCAAAAGATGTATCGGGCGACTACTTCGATTATCTGGATCTGGACGGCCGTTATTATGCAATCATAAAATGCGACGTGGCGGGCAAGGGAGTCCCGGCTTCCTTCCTTATGATTCAGGTCGCCACAATGTTCCTGAATTACTTCAAGTATTGGGAACCTGATGAGAAAGGGATGCATATTGAGAATTTGGGTTATCAGATAAACGAGTTCATCGAAACTCTCGCCTTCAAAGACCGTTTTGCCGCTTTTACCTTCTGCCTTTACGACTCCCATACCGGGACGGCAAGGTTCTGCAACGCCGGGGATAATATTGTACATTATTATGACGCGTCCGAGAAAAAGCTTAAAAGCATTACCTTGCCCGAAACCCCGGCGGCCGGGGCGCTTTCCAATTTCATGGTGGAATCAAAGGGCGGCTACAAGGTTCAGACCGTTAACCTGGATCACGGAGACATATTTCTGCTTTACACCGACGGCATTGAGGAGTCAAGACGAAAGTTCCGTAACGAGAGCTTCGAGGAAATCCAGTGCACCTCGTCGCCGGAGCGTACCGCCCACGGGAACCACGCCGGGGGCGAATGGGTTGAAGAGTTGGGCTACGACAGGATAAAGGGCATTGTCGACGCGGTAATGAACAAGGGCAGTTATACACTGCGTAAATGGCATAACGGTGAGGGAGAAAAAGATCTACTGTTCGATTTTTCTACTTCCAAAGACAGCGTGCGGGATGTCATTGTGGCGCTGGTCTCGGTAGAAAAAATGTTTCGCTGCTATTATGATCCGGCGGCGACGGCGGATGACCGTGTTTTGGTTGACAGAACCGTGGACACCTTCCTGAAAGAGCATTTTCTTCAATACCGGGATTACTGTTCTTTTACACAGGAAAACCCTGTCAATCCCGCGTATATGTATTATACTCATGTAATGGAGGATGAGCAGGGCGATGACCTGACCATCATTGGAATCAGAAGAAAGTAAGTGGAACCCATAAGGGTTCCCAAAGTGAGGTAGAAAAATGACGTTTGTCGAAAGAATGAAAGAGCTGCTGGATCAGGGAGTCCAGGTGTCGAAGGGTTTCGCCGCAAAGGCCGGCCCGATAGCGCAGGATCTGGGCGCCAAGGCCAAGGATCTGGGCGCGAAGGCCGGCCCGATAGCGCAGGACCTGGGCCACAAGGCAAAGGATCTGGGCGCGAAAGCCGGCCCGATAGCGCAGGACCTGGGCCACAAGGCCAAAGATCTGGGTGCGAAAGCCGGTCCGATAGCGCAGGACCTGGGCGCCAAAGCCAGGGATCTGGGCGCGAAAGCCAGGGAGCTGGGCGCGAAGGCTGGCGCAAAAGCGCAGGACCTGGGCGAAAGAGGCGTCTTGATGTTTGAGATCAGGCAGCTTGAGGGCCAGGCCCAGAAGCTCATCGGAAGTCTGGGGGTCGAGGCGTATCAGACCTTTGCCGAGCGCGGCGAAGCGACACTGTCCGCCGAAAGCGCGCCGATAAAAGCCATGCTCTCGGAGATTGCGTCGGCTCGCGCCGCCATCGAAGAAAAGCAGGCGGAGCTAAAGGCGAGAAAGGGAAAGTAAAGGACTTACTGCAGTCCTTTCCTGAACTCCCGCGCCATGTCGCGCTTGATGTCGCGTTCCCGGATATCGGCGCGCTTGTCGTATTGCTTCTTGCCTTTGCAGAGGCCAAGTTCTACCTTTACTCTCCCCTTTTTGAAGTAAAACGAAAGGGGGATTAGCGTATAACCTTTTTCCTCGGTTTTGCGCGTTATGCGCTTTATCTCGTCGCGGTGGAGGAGGAGTTTCTTCTTGCGATCCGGGTCGTGGTTGAATACCGAAGAAAAGGGATTTTCCGCTATGCGGAGCGAGCGCAGCCACACTTCTTTTCCCGCGACCTCGGCCCACGCGTCGGGAAAGGAGATTCTCCCGTCCCTGAAGGATTTTACCTCGGTTCCCAGCAGCTCTATGCCGCATTCGTAGCTGTCGTCAATCGTGTAGTCATGGCGGGCCTTACGGTTAACGGCGATCACCTTTACACCTTCGCTCACGGATCATCCCCCCTGACGGCAATCACCGGCCTGAAAGACACGAAGGGCGAGCAGAAAGAGGGCGGAAGGGAAGCCCGCGTTTCAGTTCTTACCGAGCCCGAGGAATTCGCCCAGGAGCCGCCCCGCAGGGAGCGTTCAGGCGAGCCCAGCGCCGCTGCTGCGCCAGGTGGGGCCGCGAGAAAGCCAAGGGGGGCAAAGGGGTCTTCGCACCATTCCCAAAACCTGCCGACGCTGGGCAGCGCGGCGTTTTTAGCGGCGTATTCCCACTCCACTTCGGTGGGCAGGCGCAGTTCCCACCGCGCGCCGCTCAACACTGAGGGCGGGGCGAGCCACTCGCAAAAAGCCATGGCGGCGTACCAGGAAATCCCCGCGACCCCTTCGCCCGGCGCGCCCTGAGCGGCCTCAAGGTAGTCCTCACTAACAAGTCCCTCTTTTATCAGGGCTTCGACATTTTCTTTTCTCCAGCGCGGCGCCGCCTCAAGGAAAGCTTCCCAGGCGGCGGCGCTTATTACGGTTTCGCAAATGTAGAAGGTATCGACGGTTGTTCCAACGGGGAAATTAGCCCCTTGAAGAAGGCCGCCAATGACACGGGCAAATCTCAAGCCGCCCGCCTGAACAGTTTGAAACGCCGGGTTGATCTGCGCCTCGTTTATTAACGGGAGATTTTCGGTTTCAGGATGTAGAAGCTGAGGAACCGCCGCAGCGGCGTACCATGCTGAGGACACCACTGTGGACTGGGCCTCCCCCGTGAGCAGGGAGCCGAGCCACAGCGCCGCCTGAGGATTTTCCTCAAGGAAGCCAATCATATCGGCGGCGGATGCGAGGAGGCTCAGCGGGGACGGTGAAAGTCCCTGGTTGTCCAAAAGGGTCTTCGCCCTGACGAGATCGCGGAGACCCGCCCTTGTAACCGCGAAACGCGTCGACGCGGTGACCGTGCCTTGCATGGATTCACGCGCCGCCGGATCGGAAGCGCCGGGACCCAGCCTGTAGGCGCCGTCGGAGAGGCTCATTGGAACCTGATAAGCCGCGCTTGGCTCACCTGTGAAACTCCACGCGGCGTATTCCCCCGCGTAATCGTTAAAAGCGGCGGCCGGAGAAACCGCTTCCAGTTTCATGTCAATCGCAATCTTCGCCGGGAACATGAGGGAACCAAAGAGCCTTCCCCCTATGTCCAGTTCAAATTGTTTTGACTGGAAGCCCGGCAAGACCAGCTCCATACGGTGGCTCCCCTTCGACACAAAGACCTCACAGGGGGCGGCTTCTCTGTATACGCCGTCCACGAGTACCGCCGCTCCCCATGGCTCCGACTTAACTGCCAAAATACTTCCGGGGTTTGATATCCCCGGATAGAGAAAAACAAAGAAGAGAATCAAAAGAAGAACAGCTCCGTAGATAAAGGTAAGGTAAACCCCCGGCTTTATACCCAGCAAAGGTTTTAAACGGACTTGATCCTCCGGAAGCGGCTTGTTTTTGAACATAAATCAGCATTATAGGGAAGGCATTGTTTCTTGTCAACGATTATACGATTCGCTGTTTTAGATTGATCAGAGTCTTTCGTTAATTACGGATCAAAAGTTCCGTCTATAGGAATCCTGACAAGGTTGACGAATTGGCCGGGGTAGCGGGTTCTGAACGCGGTGAAAGAGGTTTCCTCGCCGCTTTCAAATACCGCGACCTGAAAAACGCCGCGCTCGGTGAAATACGGAACGAGAACCGCGATGTGGTAATACTGCCTGATCCTCGGAAGGCCGCGCGGGTTATCCGGCGTCTCCGGGGCGCCTATTTCGTCGCTCACGGCCGCGAGGTAAATCCGGCCCGGCTCGTCAATCGCGAGTGTGTACAGCAGCGGGTAAATCCCCTCAAAACCGAAGCCCGCATTCTGTATGTAACCCGGATACGCGTAAATCGCACTGCCGCCGTTCTGCCTCAGTATGCCGTAAGAGAAGGGATTGCCCCTAACCTCGATCTCCTCAAGGGAAGCGAAGGATGGGGAACGCAGTACCGCTCCCGCGCGTGAAGCCAAATTCCTGATCCAGTCCAGGCCGAAGAAGGGATCCCTGAGTTCTTCCCAGGTGTCGGTAAAAGGTGAACCGCGATCCCCGAAGGGCGCTTTTAATGGCGTAATCGGAAGACGCTCGCCTGTAAAAGGTCTTAATATTCCGTCTACCACCCATTTGGCGAAACCCGAACAATTTACTCCGCCCCGGCCGGCTTGCGGCTGCAGCGTATTGATAAAAACAAAATTGCCGTTTTCATCCTGCGCGCCATCGTCAAGAAAAAAGAGTTCATTGAGCCTTGAGCGGACTTTGGCGATAAACGCGCGGCTGTCCCGGTACATGCCCGGCTCGGGATCAAAGTAACGGCGCGGGAAGGCGTCACCCGCAAGAGTCAGGATTTCCTCCAGCGGCAGGGTGAAAAGCCTTTCAAAAGGAACCGGAACAGGATGGGAGCGCATAACATAACCGTCGTATAACACCGCGTCCATGAGACATTTTTCGTTATTAAAAGGCCGGAACTGCACGTAGGTATTGAAATCGCTTCTTAAAAAAATCCGTATCCGCAAACCCGACGGATCGTTGTCGCGCCTGCGCGTTAAAACCCAGGAACCCTGGGTCCAGCCCGAATACGCGCCGCTCTGTTCCCTGGCAATTACAATGGCGAATTCATCACGGTTTTGGGCGGATGTCTCGACGCGCACCTGAACACGGCTGCCGTCCCTGAGGGTGTAGTATTCAGGCCCTTTACCAAGAACCCGTCCCGGAGTTTCCCTGAACCACGAATCCACCAGAGAGATTCTCAAAGCGGAATCGTCCGGAATTCTTCCGGTAAGTACGTCCTGACCCCAGACACCGCCCGCGGTAATGAGAAACATAAAATTTATTAGTAAGGAAATGATGAACTTCTTCATACCCACTATCAGTATCGGCGGGATTCAGGCTTTCCCAAAATTCTGATTTGTCGGGATAATCGCAATTATTGCCAAACATATCAAATCGGCGAGGCGAAGCGGGCTAGCCCTGATGGCAGCTCGATGACGCATTCTTTTATTATCAATTCTGACTAAATAATGAGGTAAAGCTTTTTTTTAGATCCACCATATGCTGCCCTCAGGGCTCCCCGCTCTCGCCGCGACAAAGATATGTCAGACAATAAAGCGGTCAAACCGACAATCAGGATTTTTCCGGTGGCGGAATTCTGCATCTCATCCGGCTAAGCCGGCCAAAAAGGTGACTGTCACCGTTTTAAGGTCAGATATCATAGATCATAGCTTAAAAAGGTGACTGTCACCTTTTCTAAAACCCTGATTGTCTTTTTGATCGCTTGGTAATCTGACATAGTTT
>JGI24698J34947_10002306_pt1 | contig 10252 bp, 10 predicted proteins | sample TergutMp193P3_FD_34947 | JGI IMG/M metagenome (IMG submission 34947) | reverse complement strand
ATATAATCTTTCGCCCTTTCTTTGATTTGGGAAATGTTTAATTCACTCATGAGAAAAAGTGTAGCCTATTTTTGAAAAAAAGACAAGATTTCCTTAAACCCGACGCGCAAAGACTTGGCTTTTTCAGAATTTTTCCATATATTAAAATATACAGAATGATTAAGATATGGAGGAAAGCGTATGTCATTAGTTAAAACGGAAATTACTCTAAAAAACACATTGGACATAGGTAAAGCACGGGAAGGGTCTATAAAAGAGACGGAAGTCAGGCAGATTACCGTGAACGCGCTGGTTGACACCGGGGCATGGACGCTTGTTATAAATGAAGAAACTAGGGAAAAACTTGGATTAGATATAGTAGGCTCAGATTCAGGAACTCTTGCCGATGGAAAAAGCACCGAGTACAATGTGGCAGGCCCTCTGGATGTTATTTGGAAAAATCGGCGTACCACCTGCGAGGCCCTTGTACTGCCCGAGGCCGATGATATACTGCTGGGCGCTATTCCTCTTGAGGCAATGGACTTAACTGTCAACCCGCGCAGAGAACTTGTAGGAGCCCACGGGGATCAAATACTGCATAAAATATATTAATCCCCCTTATTTCTTTGGCAAATATTGCCGCAGTTTGTTTATAACATCCTCAAAATCAAGCGGTTTTCCCAGATGGTTGTCCATGCCGGCCGCAAGGCACTTTTCAATGTCTTCGCGGAACACGTTAGCTGTCATGGCAATGATGCGGATGGTCGAGGCCTGCGGAATATTGAGCGCCCGTATCCTGCGCGTGGCCTCGTAGCCGTCCATTTCGGGCATCTGCACGTCCATGAAAATTATGTCGTATCTGTACGGCTGTTCCTTGAACATGCGCACCGCTTCTTTGCCGTTCTCGGCGCAGTCAATCTCTACACAGGTCGGCTCAAGCAGGGCCTTTAAAATATCGCGGTTTATTTCAACATCTTCCGCCAGCAGAATGCACTGGCCTGAGAAAATACCGTTGATATCGAGCTGCTTTTCTTCCATGCGCTTATGGTCGATGCCGAGCGCCTCATTAATAATATCCGCGATATGGGAGGGAAACAGCGGCTTGGATAAAAATTTGTCAACGCCGGCCTGTCTTGCCTCATTCTCCACGACCGTCCATTCCGCCGCCGTTATCATAATTACCACCGACTTTGTCGATTCATGGCGCTTCTTTATTTCGGTGGCAAGCTGTATTCCGTCCATGCCCGGCATTTTCCAGTCTACAAAGTAGATATGGTACTGGCCGTTCTGCTCCAAAAGACGAATCGCCTCATCTCCGCTTATGGCAATGTCGCACTGTACCCTGAACTCGTGGGAAATTTCATTGAAGTACTCCAGAATATTCTTGTCGTCGTCTACCGCCATTATGCGCACATTTGTTAAATTGACATCCGGCGACAAAAGCCCCTTATGCTGCTGAAGACCGCGCTTCAACTGGACTGTAAAGGCAAAAGTCGAGCCTTTGCCGTATTCGGATTCCACCCATATCCTGCCGCCCATCATTTCCACAATGCTTTTGGAAATCGCAAGACCTAAGCCCGTTCCTCCGTACTTGCGCGTCGTGCTGGACTCGGCCTGTTCAAAAGAACTGAACACGCGCCCCTGCTGTTCCGGCGTTAAGCCAATTCCGTTGTCTGTCACGGAAATTTGTATAGTGCAGATACCTTCGATTTCATCCAAAAAGCGCGTATCAAGATGAACGGAACCGTTTTCCGCCGTAAATTTAATCGAGTTTCCGACAAGGTTTGTAATAACCTGCGCGATGCGCTGATCATCCCCTATCATTGTTTTTGGTATATTTTGATCGATATGCACCGTGAGCTTTTGATGTTTTTCATCAACGCGGAAGTTGACGACATTCACTATGCGCTGGAGCATTTTCTCAAAATTAAATTCCGAAGGAGAAAGATCGAATTTATTCGCTTCGATTTTCGACATATCCAAAATGTCGTTGATTACGCCGAGCAGATGGTTGGAAGCGTCCTGTATTTTAGAAAAGCAGTGATCTTTTCGCTCTATGTCCTTCGCTGACTTTCCGATAGTTGTCATGCCGATTATCGCGTTCATCGGCGTGCGAATTTCGTGGCTCATGTTCGAGAGGAACGCGCTCTTATGCTGGTTCTCAAGATCGGACTTGTTCTTTGCGGCGTCGATGCGGATCAGTATGCCGATAAGCACTACCGCAAAAATTGCGCCTAACACAGTAAGGATGAACGCCATNTTTGTAAGGTCACGATAGAANGGGCCCTCCGCCATAACAAGGCCCAGATACCAGCCGTTTGAAATCCTGCGGTAAAAAACAATGGATTTNTCGCCCGTGTAATTAACAACCGTGCCTTCGGAAACTTCTTTGCCTTCGAGCATCGCNGGCGCGAAAATACTTACNGGGATTAACGGGTCTCTGAAATCCATGCCGACAAATTCGGGATTGGGGTGGGCAAGCATGACCAAATCACTGCTTATCAACATTCCGTAGCCGCCGCGGCCCATGGCCGAATCGACGATTCTTTTCCCGATATCCTTAAGTTTTAAGCGCATGGAAACAACGCCCAGGCGGGTTCCGTTGTCGTCAAAAAGACAGATCGAATACACAAGAATATTATCGCCGGTAACTATATCGTTGTATAATATACTTTCCGCTATTTCGCCGTTCGCGGCCACCGCGCTCTTGTACCAGGCGCGGGTTGAAGGATCATAGCTTTCCGGCAATTTCCAATCAAAAGTATGAATAAAAAGAGGGCCCCCCGGCATCCTTTCAAAATAGCCGGAAAAGCCTTCAAAGCCGGAAAGCTTCAGGGTGTCTTCATACAGATGCTTGGACAGATCTTCAAAATATTCTATTAGAATTTCCCGGTTAACGCGGTCTATCAATTCACTGCGCACAGTCCGCGAAAATCCCGACAAATACATACGGGGATTGTTCATGTCGTTTTCAAACTGGTTCTGCACAAGGGAAAGCACGTTTTGCGTATCGCGCACAAGGTTTTTTTGTATGATACTGCGCATGAAAAAATAACTGAAGACAACCATTGCCGTAAACGCAAGCACAGTGAACAGAATCTGGGTGTGCAAATACCTTCCCGGCAAATTACTCTTTAATATTTTCCCAAAAAACATAATCCCTCACCCATAGTATACATAAAAACCTAAAAACTGCTATAATATAATAGTAGTGTTTTTCAGAATTTTTCGCTAGCAGGGGGAATGCGTGTCTGTTTCATTATTAGGCCGATCTTTACTCACATTGCTGGATTACTCGCCGCAGGAAATCCGGTACCTGCTTGACCTTTCAAAAAAGGTCAAGTCCCAGGCAAAAAGCGGTAAAATTTACCGCCGTTTCGAGGGGAAAACCCTCGCTCTGTTATTTGAAAAACTCTCTACCCGCACCAGATGCTCCTTCGAGACCGCTTTCGGCGAAGAGGGGGGACACCCTGTGTTTCTTTCCGGGAAAGATATACACCTTGGCGAAAAAGAGTCGCTGGAAGACACGGCCCGCGTGCTTGGGCGGATGTTCAGCGCGATCCAGTTCCGCGGCTTTAAGCAGGAAACCGCAGAAACGCTCGCCAAATTTTCAGGGGTGCCGGTCTACAACGGGCTGACAGACCTCTACCACCCGACTCAGGCGCTTGCCGACTTTTTAACGTTAGCCGAAAACTTTGGCGCGGTAAAAGGACTCACTCTCTGCTACATCGGCGACGGACGCAACAATGTCGCGCGATCGCTTATGATCATCTGCGCCAAACTGGGAACGCACTTTACGGTGATAACCCCGAGCGAGCTAAACCCCGACGAAGAACTGCGCAAAAAGTGCGCTCCCCTGGCGCAGGCGTCAGGCGCGAATATCACCGTAACAGCCGACACAGGCGCGGTTAAAGGCGCGGACGCTCTTTACACCGACGTGTGGGTTTCCATGGGCGAAGAAGACAAAAAAGACGAACGCCTGCGCCTGTTAAGCCCCTACCAGGTAAACAATGCGCTGATGGAAAAAACGGGCAAAAGGGAAAGCATTTTCCTGCACTGCCTTCCGGCCGTCAAAGGCCAGGAAGTAACGCCTGAGGTTATCGACGGTCCGCAGTCAAGAGCATGGGACGAGGCGGAAAACCGCAAGCACACGATTAAAGCGATAATGCTTGCAACCATGCTGAAGAAATTTTAACACGGAGGGCTTATGGCAGCACAGCTTAAAATTTACACGGATGGAGGCTGCGCCGGAAATCCCGGCCCAGGCGGCTGGGCTTTTGTTTTTGTAAAGGAAACAGCTCAGGGAAAGAAAATAATAGCGCAGAGAAAAGGCGCGGAAGAAGACACAACCAACAACCGTATGGAACTGACTGCGGTAATCAAAGCCCTGCGCTCGTTGAAAAGGCTGACCAGAACCCCGGGCCAGATAAGCCTGTACACGGACTCCCAGTACGTGCAGAAAGGCATAACGGACTGGATACGCAAATGGAAACGCAACGACTGGAAAAACAGCGACAGAGAGCCGGTAAAAAACCAGGACCTGTGGAAAGAGCTGGACGCGCTCAATGCGGAGTACTCGATCAAGTGGCTGTGGGTGAAAGGACACGCCGGCAACGAGTTCAACGAGCGCTGTGACGAGCTGACCCAGCAGGCCATCGCCGCGATTGTTTAGGCGCCCTGCGCCGTTAGTCCACGGTCAAAAGGGAATGGTCTATCCCTTTATTGGCAAAGCCTCGGATTATGATCTGAAAAACATTCCTCATTTCTTCGATGATAATGGGTGACTTTCTGGCTTCCGCCGGTATGCGCGCGGCGTTTTCCACCGTAATGGAGAACATCGAAAGCAGAAGGCGCGTTGCCGCCGCGGAATCCAGAGTGGGATCGAAAACCCCCTCGTCCTTGCACTTGTCCACTATCGATTTTACTACCTCTATAACCGCGTTTACGCTGGGGGAGACGTTTTGTTCTTCCAGCGAAACGAGAGGCATTCCCGGATTCATAAAATTCCGCACCTGAAAGACGATGATCATCTCGTTAAAGTTGCCGTACAGTTCCAAAAAACCGCGCCAAATGCACTTTATAGCCTCAATGCCCGTATTGGCGGATTGCAGATAGGGCTTTAAATGTTCCAGCAATTCCCGCGCGGCTTCCTCGCAGATTTCATAGAATAAAATTTCCTTGCTGGAAAAATACAGATAAACCGTAGCCTTTGAAAGCTCCGCTTTGCGGGCAATATCCTCCATACTGACCTGCTGAACCCCGTTCAAAAAGATGAGTTCCCTGGCACAGTTAAGGATATTCCTGCGGCGCTCTGTTTTTTCCCTTTCCCTGCGTTCTGATATTCCCATAGTAATACTTTAGACAAGGGGTAAGAAAAAGTCAAGCGGTAATGGAATTTTACTGAGGGGGAAAAAGCAAAAAAAACCCTCGCGGACGCGAGGGTTTTTTGCTAGACAGCCCGGCTTGGTCTTATGGGATAAAATCTTGAACAATTTCCAGCAACTGATCAGACAGGACAGATTCATCTATCAGTTTAAATTTATCAAAGGGAATGACGGTCTCTTCGTTCTGGATTTCGTATTTCTGAATGTTGCTGGTCATCGAACCCGCTAAAACAGGAGCAACAAACGCCATAAAATCAACAAGCTTTTCAGGATTGTTTTCAAAGTAATCTTCATCATCAAGAAGTCCTGCAATCATATCTTTGGTGTCTTGATCAGCTTTTAAATATGCCGCTGAAAAAGCTATCATAAAACCTGTAGTGTCTATACCAAGATCCACCTCTTTGCCGTCGGTGTAAACGTAGTTTTCTTCCACTGTAAAAGTTGTCAAATTCGCTTTTGTCAAGCCGATGTAATAAGAGCCTGAACCTTTCCACGGCTTGTTCGCGTCCGGCATCGGTATTTTTCCGTCAGCCGGCTCGCAAAGGGTAATAACTCCGCTAATGTTCAAGCCGGTCGCAACCGGTTTTTGAGATACCAGACCCGTTTCGTCCAGAATGGCTCCGGCCGTTATATCAGAAGGGATGCCGGTTATTTTCAATTTTTTCTGAACCGGTTCATTATCTTCTTTACAACCGGCAATGCCAAAAGCTATGATTAACGCCGCCATTGCAATTAAAATTTTCTTTTTCACAATTTTATTTTTCATTGTTTTCTCCTGAAAAATGTTTTTATGGGAGTTCCCATATTAATTCAATATAACACTGAACTTCCTAACTGTCAATTTTTGCTTGATATTGTATTTTGACAATTCAATGAATTTATGCGATATATTATCGAAAAAGAAAGCGGCTGACGTTTTTTGCTTACGGCTGGACGAATTTTTATAAACGTATAGAAACTATACGAAAAAGCCTTGACAGTATAGAAAAAAAGCTATATCATTTTAAACAATGAACAAATTCTTCATATTAGTATTATTTTGTATGGCGGAAGCCGTTTTGCCGGCGATTGATTTTTCCATCGGGGCGGGCACAAAGGCGAACGGCCTTTTTACCAGATACACGCTTAAAGCGGACGGAGAACTTGAGGGCGAAAAGATAAGCGCGGAAATGAGCCAGAAAATGAACCAGGTCTCCTACGGCGCTCTATTGTTTCTGGACGCGACATGGGCGGTCCTTAGCGTCGGTATTCAGCACGGCTTTAATAATTTCGACGAGGCAATGGTCGCCGATTCTCCTTCCATAGACAATATAGAAAATAAAACAAAAGGCACAGGCTCGGAACTAATGCTTACTTTTGCCCTTAGCGGCAAATACCCCGTTTCTCTAAGCGAAAAACTGATCATTTTCCCCCTTATAGGGATTGAATATCAGATAGCATTAATACAATCACGTACGCCGGAAGGACGCAGTAAGTACAACAGAACGGACGAAGTCAAGGGGGATACGGACTCAAACGGGAACACATATAGACTGCCGGCCTGGAATTCCCTGTTTGTTGTCGTTGGGACAGGTTTGGATATCCGCCTTTCTTCTTCCCTGTTTTTAAGGACGGAAGTGCAGTACGGATTCAGGCTGATGACTCCTTACGAAAAAGATTCGGTGGTAAAAGCAAAAAATGGGCTTAACGCGGATAACCCCAAAATGAGAGGGCTTACAAGCGGCCCTTCGTTGTTGATAGCCGTAAGACGGCAGATAAATTAAAAGTACTATTTTAAGGAGAAAAAAATGAAAACTTTTTTACGTTTTACGGGCATAATGTTTATAGCGGCCTGTGTGTTAATTTTGGGCGGCTGTCCGAAAAATGAAGAAGATGAAATTGATCCCGGACTGGTGGGATCATGGTCTAATCAAAAGCAAGGAGACGAACTTAAAACATTTAAAATCGAATCCGACGGTTCATTTATCGTGCAATTAACCGTTGCTTCTGATGGTGGTCATGGGACCGGAACGGGAACAGTTGAAGGCGTACTCGTCAGAGATGGAGATGAGTATTATATGAACAATATGAAAGAGACAACCGGAGAACCGGGATGGGGCTCGGCTCTCTCTTTGTTTAACCGCACATACGTCCAGATTACACTTTCCAATAACAACGATACTTTTGTTCTTGCTTGCTCAGCGGCTCCTCTAGTACAACAATTCTTTGGCGGCACATTCTACAAAGAATAAGGAGACTACTCTTGATTAAAGCGGCGGCGAAATTTGTTATTGCCCTGAACGGCAACGCCGAAAAAAGCCAAATAGCGGCGGGTTTTTCCTGGGGACTGCTTCTGGGTCTGGCTCCGGCCGGTAATTTTTTCTGGATCGTGCTTTTTATAATCTCTTTCTTCTTCAGGCACAACCACGGCGCAAAACTCCTTGGCATGGCGATTGTCAAACTGTTCTCGCCTCTTTTAGTAATGGCAGTTGATTTTGTCGGCTGGCAGTTCCTCAATATAGAAGCTTTACAGCCGGCATTTACAACCATGTTCAATATGCCCTTTGTTCCTTTTACAAAATTCAACAACACGCTTGTCGCAGGCGGGCTTGTCGGGGGGCTTGTTCTTTGGCTGCCGTCCTTCTTCCTTTTTATGGCGCTGATTCCGCTGTACCGCAAACATGTGTCCGAAAAAATAAGGAATTCAAAAGTATTTAACGGTATTTTGAAATTCCCCCTGTTCGGCTTCATCGAAAAAGCCCTGTCGCCGTCGGAATAGGAAGGGAGCTTTCATGAAACCCAAAAAAGAAAAAAACAAAGAGGGAGCGGTAAAGTTTGTTCCCCTTGCCTTTGCCGGGATTTTTACCGCCGCTCTTGTTGTCTTCTTTGCCGTTTTCGCAAATCCCCTTCTTGGCCGCGCGGCGGAACTTGGCCTACAGGCGATCTTTGAGGCAAGATCAGACGTGAGCGGTTTTCGCTTGAGCGTTATCGATTTTGAAATTTCCATGGCGAAAGTTACCATCGCAGACCGCGACAAGCCGATGACCAACATTATCGAGATGGGAACCGGCATACGCAAATCAATAAGAATCAAATTAAAGCCGTCAGCGGTTCTTCGCGGCAAAATTTACATCGAAGAAATTCGCGCCGACAATATTCAGCTTGGAACAGCGAGAAAATATTCGGGTTCTCTGCCGGGAAAACCGCCAAAGGTAAAACAAGAGAAGCCGAAGAGCGACGCTCCTCCTCTTATCGACTTAAAAAATTTCGACGCAAGGGCGCTTTTGGAACAGGAGTTCGACAAGCTAAGCTCTCCTAAAATTTACGACGCCGCGATAACAGCTTACAACGAGACTTATGAAAAATGGAAAAATCAGGCGGACAGCGCAAGGGCAAAAGCAAACGAGCTTAGAGCCGCCGCTCAGCCTTTAATCAATCTTAACGCGGGCAATATTCGCGACTTGGATACAGTCCGCAGTACAGTGCAGGACATCAACGCCATGGTCAGCGCGGTGCAGAGCGCCGCGGACGAAGCGCAAAATCTGGTAAACGGCATCGAAACTGATGTTAACACCGCGCGGGCGCTTGAACAAAACGCGCACGGCGCGCTGACAAACGACATCAATCTTCTAAAGTCTTATATTGATCTTGGAAGCGGCTCGGCTTTCGCGACGCTTGAACCTTTCATCCGCGACGCGCTTTCCGACACCGCCGAGGAGTATCTTGATTACGGCCTTCGCGCCCTTGAAATTTTGGAATTGCTTAAAGAAAAGGCCGCCGTAAGCGCGTCTCAGCCAAAAACCGAAAAACCTGCAAAGGTAAAAAAGATCGCCTTTAAGGGACGCGACGTGATCTTTCCTCTTAAATCTTATCCGACATTTTACCTGGGCACTCTCGCCTCGGATGTTACGCATGGTTCATGGAAAGGAGCTTTTGACCTAAGCAACATAAGCTCCAATCCCGACATTACAGGCGGGCCTGTCCAGTTAAAGGTTGATGTAAGCGAACTCAGCGGCGGCCTGCGCCGGTACGCGGGTTTCGACGGCAGAGCCTACTTTACGACAGATCGCAGTGAGAAATTTACGGCGGCGGTAAAAGGCGGCGGCTTTCCGTTAAGTCTTGGAGACAGATTAAGCAAGGCGGGGATAAACGGCTTTGCCGGGGAAACAAATTTCTCTGTAAATTTATCAGGCTACCCAAACGGCGGCGTTTCAGGCGGCGGAAAAGTTTCTATAGAGCAGGCGCGTATTATCGATCCAAAGGGAACTTTGGCAGAAGCCGCGGCGACCGCGGTGAGCAGAGCCGGGCTTGTCGATCTTGGCTTTCTGTATGTTCACCTCGTTGATGAAAAAGACGAGTTTAAAATCGACACAAATATCGCAAGACTTCTCGCCGACGCTTTAAAAGCCGCAGTGCAGGACTACGCGCAAAAAGCAATGGCGGAAATTGAAAAGGTCCTTCGTGAAAAAATCAATCAGTACATTGACGGCAGGTTTGTTAACAAAGAACAGGTTGACGCTCTTCTGGCAATGGCAAGGGGCGACAAGGCCGCGGTCGATCAGCTTAAGGCCTCTCTAACAAACAAGGTAAATGAGTTAGAGAAGAGGATTAAAGATGAAGCGGCAAAGCAGGGCGAACAGGCGCTAAGAGATGCTCTGCAAGGTCAAACGCCGTCATTGCAGTCTCCTTCCCTGCCCTCTTTGCCAAACAATCCATTCAGGCGATAGGAGCGCAAGCGGCAAAACATGGCATTAAACTGCGGTATAGTCGGTCTTCCCAATGTCGGGAAGTCCACAATTTTTTCAGCGCTAAGCAGTGCCCCGGCGGAAGCGGCAAACTATCCCTTCTGCACAATCAATCCCAACGTGGGCATTGCAAGCGTCCCCGATCCGCGCCTTGACAAACTGTCC
>JGI24698J34947_10002303_pt1 | contig 10262 bp, 9 predicted proteins | sample TergutMp193P3_FD_34947 | JGI IMG/M metagenome (IMG submission 34947) | reverse complement strand
GAATTCAGCATTTCATGAACACCGACAGGGATAACCTGCTTTCGTTTAACGCTGTAAAGGAAATTCTCAAACCAAGGAACGAAGTATACCGGGGTATGCAGGAAGTACCCATAAGCAAAATTGTCGGAAGCGAGGGCCGTTACCACGACTTCAATAAATACTTTCTCCCGCGTTCCGAATTCCTGCGATCAAGGTGGGAAAGGGTCGACAGGGCCAAGATCAGGGACATTCCCCTTCCGGCCATTCATCTCTATGAAATTGGCGGAGTTTATTTTGTCAGGGATGGAAATCACAGGGTTTCCGTGGCGCGTTCACAGGGCGGAGAAGAAATCGACGCAGAGGTAACGAGTCTTTCGACGGAGATAAACATAGATCCTTCAATGAGGGTGGACGACCTCAAGGCGGCGGTCTGTGAGTATGAAAAAAAAGTCTTTTACGAAAAAACGATGTTTGGGAAACTCACCGGAGACCGTGATCTCCGCTTCACAAATCCCGGCTGTTATGACGTTATCTACAACCATATTCTGGTGCATAAATATTACCTGAACCAGGACATGGAAGAGGAGATCCCGTTTGAAGAGGCTCTGATTTCCTGGTATAACAATGTTTACAGTCCCATAATCAAGATCATAGACGAGGATATGCTGTGCCTCAACTTCCCGGGAACAAGCCCAAGCGATCTTTACGTCTGGATCGTGAAGCACTGGCACTATCTTAAAAAAGAGAACGGACTCCATTACTCCGTTGCCGAGGCCGCCAGAGATTTTTCCGCAAAATACGGAAACAGCAAGGGAAGGTTTTTCCGCTTCATCGCCGCGATTCTCTCGAGAATCGCAACGATTCTCGCGAAAGTTTTCGTACGGCGTCAGGCGAAACATTAGGCCATGGCGGATTCCAGCTTCAAGGGATTTCCCTGGCGGCGTTTTACGGAGTTTATTGCGCCTGACGCGGATCGTTTTGCCGTATTGAAAGGGATTATCGAAAAGGCGGCGCTGCAATACAGGGTGCTTGAAACGGCCGGAAGCCGCCACTTTATCGTGACACCGCCGCCGCCATCCGCCCGCCTGTTAAAACTGCTGGAAGGCCGTCCGCCAACCATGCTTGTGGCGCATTACGATCGGGCGGAAGGCAGCCCCGGCGCGAACGACAACAGCGCGGGCGTTTTCCTTCTCATTGAAACGGCGAGAAAACTTGTCAAAAACAACGTGAATAACTGGAGTGTCGTCTTCACCGACAAGGAAGAGTTGAAAACCGGCGAAGGCCTGCGGGAGCAGGGCTCTTATGCCCTTGCCATGAGCCTAAAAAACTCAAGGCTGGAAAACTCGCGGATATTTTGTTTCGACACATGCGGCACGGGGGATATCCTCATAATTTCCGCGACGCTGGAATCGCTGATAAGTAAAGAAGGGGGCGGAGAAAAGCTGCGGGGGTCCATGATGGAACTCCGCAAACTGGCGCTGGAAACAGCCCATAATATCAAGCTGCCAAAAACAACCCTCGCACCTACTCCCTTTTCAGACGACGCCGGTTTTTTTCGCGCGGGCCTTGCCGCCCAGACAATTACCATGCTGCCCTCCGGCGAATGTACAGGGCTGCTCGCGGAATTGAAAAAAAACCGCGAATACGCCGACATCCTCATCAATGCCGCCTTCCGGCAAACCACCGCTCCTCACTTTATCCCCGAAACCTGGCGTAACCTTAATTCACCTAACGACACCCGCCAGAAGCTGACGCCGGAGCATTTCAGGATCGTTGTGAGTTTCGCGATGGCTTTGTGCAGACATTGAAAAAATTTCGCACGGGGGACACGTCGCCAATCCTGCGGATTGGCGGGGAAGAACACGGAAAACACAGAGAGAAGGAAAATTTTTACCACGAGCAAAACGAACAATAATAGTAAAAAATCTTAAGTATATAATGTTGTGACTGCTAGCTCAACGTAGATATTAATTTTCAGGCAGGGACTTTTTTTGGACTAATACCTTTCCAAAACAACGTTTACCATTTACATAGGGAACGTATTCTTTATCTTCAACAAGTTTATATCCCTTTTCCAACAAACCGTTTAATATTGGGCGGACAGATACGGCAAAAGGTTTTTTATAATCGCTTGGTATATAGCAATTATCAACTACTAAATTTTTATTGTCGTCATATTTTTTATACTTTTCCGGTATATCTTTCAATGGAATAATTTTTAGGTGTTTATACTTTGGTCTTTTCTTAATTGGAATATTTGTATACCAGTGCCCTGCCGCTTCTACAAGCTCTCTTTTCGGGTTCAAAAAATAATCTATTCTGTTATATCCAGGCCATACTTTATTATNCTTGAAATATGACATAAATGGCTGGTTCTTGACATTNGTNATATTTGAAATAATAATAAACCTTTTCCCGCTTTCAATAGTTATTTTCCAATAATCCGCAGCCTTTGAAAAAGGCGGGTTTGTACATACTATGTCAGTTTCTTCATTAAGTATTTTCAATGACAGTTTGTCATCAAAACTGCCTGAATACCCTTTAGGATAGTCTTTAAACTCCCTGAAACCATCTTTCGTAAAAACATATCCCTTCGTACCTTGATTAAATAAATCCACAGGCCCGCTGTAGTGAGTGCATATTAATTTTTTTATTTCAAGCGAATTAAAATTCTTCAGGAAATATAAAGAAAACGGTGAAGTATTTTTTTCATCATCATCAACAGCGTCGTCGCAGTTGCAAAACACAGTTTTGTTTTTCCAGATATTTTTACTATACATTGACAGTTCTTTTTCAATATCTTCGTATCTGGTATAAAACTCGTCATTATTTACTTTTTGAGCCTTTTGCAAAACGTCTTTTTGAGATATTCCTCGCTCTTTAAGAGAAGGTGTTGTTTTCTTTACTATTTTGACTATCTTTGTTTTATCCTCTTCTTTGATAAAAATTTCTTTTATGAACATCTTGTGAGATTCTATAAACTTGACATATCCCTTAAACAGTGAATCGTTATAAAAATAGATTTCCTTGCTTTTTTCTTCCCGAAGGTGGGAAAAATGTTCTTTAATGGAGTTTTCCAACTGAGTCATATCCTTGACTTCACAGGTAAATAAATACTTATAAATGTTATCTTTGGATTTTCCGGTCATGCTATTATATTCTTTTAATCGTCTATCAAGGTCGTTGGTTATGCCAATTTTACATTTTGAGGGCTCAAGAGATGCTTGAACGATATAGATGTATTCTTTTGGCTTATTCAAAGAGTCTTTTACCCTGTCTACTTTATTTTTTGCCAAAGAAAGTTCCTTTTCCCTGAAAAACCATTGAGTACCGTCCCCTGTGTGAATTCTTACTAAAATTTCCTCCGTGTCTCTGCGCCTCTGTGCGAACTCTTCTCAGAGCTTTTGCTACACCCCCAGCAGCCCGCTATACGCGTCCAGCACCGGGTCGCCTGAGGTTCCGCCGGTTTTGGTAAGCACCTTTTTCGCCAGCACCTTGCCGAGCTGTACGCCCTCCTGATCGAAGCTGTTCACGTTCCAGATGAAGCCCTGGAACATCACCTTGTTCTCGTAGTGGGCGAGGAGGGCGCCAAGCGTCCGAGGCGTGAGCCTGTCGCCGTAGATGAGGCTTGAAGGCCGGCCGCCGGGGAAGTCCTTGCTCCCCACGGCATCGCTCTTGCCGTTGGCAAACGCGGTGATCTGCGCGGCCAGGTTCGCTTTAAGTTTGGCCTGGCTTGTGGAGCCGTCGATTACGGCGTCGTCTTTGCGTTGGCTTTGCCTGAAGCCGATAAACTGCAGCGGCACGATGTCCGTGCCCTGGTGGAGGAGCTGGTAGAAGGAGTGCTGGCCGTTGGTGCCCGGCTCCCCGAAAACCACGGGCCCCGTGGGATATCTGATGGGCTCCCCGTCACGGTTGACGCGCTTGCCGTTGGATTCCATGTCGAGCTGCTGGAGGTGGGCGGGGAAGCGGGCAAGCGCCTGGCTGTAGGGGAGAATCGCTGTGTATGGGTACAGGAAGAAGTTCCTTTCCCAGACGCCGATGAGCGCGTCAAGGAGAGAGGCGTTTTTGCGTATGTCCGTTTCGAGGGCGGCCTTGTCCGCGGCGGCTGCGCCCGCAAGGAAGTCGCGGAACACGTCGCTCCCGTAGGCCAGGGAAAGTATCACCCCGCCCACCGCCGAGGAAGACGAGTACCTCCCGCCGATAAAATCATCGAAGTAGAAGGAGTCGAGGTACACGGGGTTATGCGCCAGAGGGCTGGTCTCGCTGGTAACGGCGGCCATGTGCTTTGCCGGGTCAAGGCCGGCTTTCTTTAGCTTGTCCTTGACGAAGAGCTCGTTCGTCAAGGTTTCCTGCGTCGTGCCGCTTTTGGAAACCAGCACGAAAAGCGTTTCGTCTAACGGAAGGGAAGATGTTATTCTGGAAGCGTCGTCAGGGTCAACGTTGGAAATAAATTCCGCGCGGAGAGCTTTCCTGCCTTCACCGGCGGCCCAGTTCTCAAGGGCGATGGACAGGGCGCGCGGGCCCAGGTCTGAGCCGCCTATGCCTATCTGCGCGAAAGCCGTGTATCGCTTGCCGGGGGCGGGGACGATTTCCCCCGCGCGCACCTTTTCGGCGAAGGCGGAGAAGCGCTCAAGTTCTTTGCGGTAAAAGTCCCCCAAATCCCTGCCTTCGTGTATAACCGCCTTTCCGGTGTGGGCCTTGCCGTCGGTACTGCGTAAAAGGTGGTGCAGGACCTTTCGGCCCTCACCCGTGTTCATAACCTCCCCTTCGAGAAGCGCCCTGTATTTCGCGATAAGTTCCTGTTCGTCGGAGAGGGCCTGGAGGGCATTCACGACGTCATCGTCAAGCGCCCTGGCCGCCCAGTTATAGACCAGTCCCCCCGGAGGGGAACCGCGCATCGAAGATGCGATGCCTTCGGCCTCGGCGGAGGGTTCTGCCAAGGGAACATTGCGCTGTTTCACCAGTTCGCCGGACAGATGTACTTTGAAATCATTAAGATCGCCTTTTTCATCACGCAAGGTCCATAGAGTTTCAAACCCCTTCGTTTTGTCAAGATCGATATACTTCATGTTTGCCTCCTTTCTATTCCAAATTCCGGCATTGTTTCTTTCAGGTGTCTCAAAAAGCCGTCGCCGTTAAAGCCCTCCCTGAGGAATACCGCCACATTATTGTCGTTGCCGGCGATTGTACCCAGTATCTCCTCAAAGCCCATGCTATCCAATGCCACGGCAACCGGATCCGAGTGGCCCGAATAAGTCTTGATGATCACAATATTACCCGACCAGTCGATAGAAATACAGCCCCTGAGAAAATCGCGAACATAACCGCTTTCCGTGTCCTGCCGCTCATCGTCGTCTGTCAGGGTGTAAACATAGGAGCCGCGGCCGTCCGAGAGCTTTCCCACTTTCAGTGACTTGAGATCCCGGGACAGGGTAGCCTGGGTTACGGTGAACCCTTCTTTCTCCAGATACTCCACAAGAGTATCCTGAGATTTGATTTTTTCGGTCCTTATCAGTTTACGGATCGCCTCAAGGCGCGCCAGCCGTTCTTTCAAGCCTGCTCCGGTAGGGAATAATTTGTGAATAAAGATACAATATTTTGTTGGGAAATACAAGGCCCCGCAGTTCCAGGTAAAACCGATCCGATAGCGCCTCAAACCCGGAATTTTGAAATATAAGCAAAGAATTCTTATAAAAAGCGTTTAAAAAAAGCGATAATTTTATTATATATAGATTATATTTAAATTATGGCAGGTGAGGAGAAGATGTTTGCGGAAAACCAGCTTGAACCGGAAAAAAGTGAGGTAAAGCCGTTCAGCGAGCTGTCATACAGTGAGAAAAACGGCAAGATCGTTCTCACTTTTCTTGAGAACGATCTCAAAGTCACGGGGGATTTTTATCCCCCGGAAGAAGACGGTCTGCCAATCACCGGCGATTACATACGCGGTATTCTCGACGAAAAAAACATTGTCCATGGCGTACGGTATGATGATATTTACGAGGCGTTCGAGCGATGTAATAATGAAAATGAAATTGTCAGGGATGTACTCGTAGCCGCAGGCGATCCTCCGATTGATGATGTGCCGGAGTATCTGCAGCTCAATCCGTTTCTCTCGGATCCGTTTCAGAGCTGGGCCGATGAACAGGAGAAAAACGACGGCGCTGTGGATCACCGCAGCCGGACGCCTTTTGTCATTGCCAAAAAAGGTCAGGCGATCGCGAAACTTAAACGCGCCAGGCCGGGACAGGAAGGCATAAATGTCCACGGTGAGAAAATCGCGTTCAAGTCCGTAAAGCCTCCGGGGGTTATCGGAGGTGATAAAACCCACATGGAGGGGAGATTCCTCGTTTCCGATATCAACGGGCAGTTTCATCTGATCAGGGGGGTGGCGAGCGTCACCAATCACCTGGTTGTCAAGGGACCTGTGGGTTACGCCACGGGACATATCATCTTCCCCGGAGATATCGCGATTGAGGGGCCGGTTTCGGATGGTTTCAAGATTTACTCAGGCGGTTCTGTATCCATCAGACAGACTTTCGATGTAACCGACGCGGTCACGAAGAACAATCTCACTGTCATGGGAGGGATTATCGGCCGGGGTAAGGCCAAACTCAAAGTGGGCGGGTTCCTAAGAACCAAATTTATCGAAAATTGCCGGGTGGCCTGCAGAAAAAAGGTCATTGTGGACATGGAAGTCATCAATTCCCAGGTTTATACCCTGGAAAGCCTCGAAATGGGAGAAAAAGGCAAAATTGTGGGCGGTGAAATTTACGCTGCCAGGGGGGTTCGTACCTGCAATATCGGGAAGAAAACCGGCAAGGCCGCCCGCATCCACTGCGGGGTGGATTTTACCGTGGAACTTGAAAGGGAAAAAAGCAACAACGTTTTAAAATTGATATCAATAAAGATCAGCCGCGTTAAAGCGAAACTGAACGAACCGGAGAGAGACGGCGAAACAAGGGAAAAAATGGAAGCTTTGCTCCAAAAACTTGAAAAACAGCAGCAACAGACCCAGGCCGCCATAGCGGAACTCCTGGGGAAGGGCAACATCTACAAGGATGCAGTGGTTGAAGTAAGAGGCGAAATAGTCGCCGGCTCCCTTATCGAAATATGCCAGGCAGCTCTTTTCGTAAGCGAACCCCTGAAAAAAGTGAGAATTCGGCTGGACCAAAATACCGACCAACTAATTACCGAAAAAATCTAGTCCGGCGACATTGTTCCCAATATACTTGCCAAAAAAGCTTTTTATGTATATTCTATATACTGAGATACTATTGTCGGGAAACTAGTTCCCTTGGGAAACGAGTTCCCTGAGAAACGAGTTCTCTATGGAGTTTGGATATGTCTGAAGTTGTTTTTATTAACGAGGAAGAGGGGAAAAAACGGGTCATGAATAACGGCAAGCTTTACGCCAAATTGCTTACCAAATTCAAGACTGATACGAATCTGAATGATTTTATGGACTTTGTGGAAGCCCAGAATTGGGAGAAAGCGCAGGTTGTAATCCATACCATAAAAGGGATTGCCGCGAACCTGTCCCTTACTGAACTCTTCAATCAGTCTATTGATGTGGAAGCTCAGATCAAGGGAAAAACGTTAAAGCAGGAATCGGTGGAAAACCTGAAAACCTGTTTTGATGAAACTTTGATCCAGGTGGAAAAGGTGATAGCCAGAAATGCCTAACGCCGCGCCTCCTACGGTTCTCGTGGTTGATGACGTTGACATGAACGTCATGATACTTGAGGAGATCCTGAAGGATAGTTACAACATTTTCACGGCAAACAACGGGAAACAGGCCCTGGAAATTCTGCGGAGGGCCGATCCGCTTCCCAAAATCATCCTCCTTGACGTGCAGATGCCTGAAATGAACGGCAGGCAGATGTTTGACATTCTCAAGAGGGATCAATCTTTTAAGCGTATTCCGGTCATTTTTATTACCGCCGAGAATGATTCCGAGACAGAGCTTCTTGCGGCAGGTGCGATGGATTTTATCAACAAGCCGTTTTCCGCCGATATCGTAAAGCTCCGGGTAAGGAACCAGATTGAACTCAAAAATTACAGCGACAGCCTGGAAGATATGGTCGCAGAAAAGACCAAAGAGGTTATAAAGAAGACCAAAGAAGCCAATATGGTTCTGGACAACGCCCTTCAGGGCCTCGCGAATGTCATCGAGCATCGCGACCTTGAATCGGGCGAGCATGTCAAGCGCACACAGCTATACGTGCAGACCCTGGTGAATTATCTCATTTCATCGGGCTCCGTGTATGCCGATGAAGTCCTTGAAAAACAGCCCGACATTATCGCGAAGGCCATGGTTCTCCACGACGTGGGAAAGATCGCCATTCCGGACCGTATACTTCTTAAAACCGGGCGTTTGGATCCGGACGAATATGAAGTAATGAAAACCCACACAACCAGGGGTAAAGAGATCATCGGCGATCTTGGGGATGTGAACTCCTCGGTGTACCTGAGACACTGCGAGGATATTTGCTATGGCCATCACGAACGCTGGGACGGGAAAGGCTATCCGCGCGGTCTTAAGGAATATGAAATACCGATGACCGCCAGGCTTGCGGCCATTGCCGATGTTTACGACGCCCTGGTCAGCGCCAGGGTCTACAAAAGCGCTATGCCGTACACAGAGGCGATAAAGACAATGATGGATGTCAGGGGAACCCAGTTTGATCCCATTCTCTGCGATGCCGCCTATGAAATTCATGGCGAGCTTGAAGCCATAGCCGATCGATATAAGTAGGAGCCGACAGATATGATATTTCCTTTGGAAGAACTAATCGGATATGTTGATAATATGTATGGAGTAACCGCCGCCTCATCCCGCCGTTCCTACCAGCTCTCCATACTTCACGCCGCGAACGACGATCAGATAAAGTCCTGGATTGACGCGAACGACGGCAAGGTCGTGTCCCTCGCGGCGCGGCAGGTCTTCACCGGAGAAGTAGCATTCCGCCTGGAAGCCTAGTAGGGGAGCAGGGGAATAAGGGAGTAGGGGAATAGGGATTTTGAAACAGCCTGTTCTGATACTCTTCGGCCCTACAGCGTCGGGCAAAACAGCCCTTTTGGAGGAGCTCTTCGGCTCCGGAAAGACCCAGGCGGAGATAATCTCGGCGGATTCCATGCAGGTTTACCGGGGCATGGACATCGGCACCGCAAAGCCCTCCGCCGAAGAGCGGGCGAAAATCCCGCATCACCTTATCGATATCAGAAACCCGGATGAGCAATTCAACGCCGGGGAATTTGTGCGCCTCGCGGAAGATGCCTGCGCGGCTGCGGCCGGCCGGGGAGCGCTGCCCGTGGTTTCAGGTGGAACGGGTTTTTACCTGAAGAATCTGGCGCTGGGCCTGAGCGAAGCGCCCCCCTCGGACAAGGAGATACGCCGCCTTCTGAAAAATGAACTCGCCGCCAAAGGCGCTTCTTCCCTTATGGAAGAACTCGCGCAAGTCGACCCGGTTAGCGCCGGCCGCATTCACATCAATGACGAATACCGGCTCCTCAGGGCGCTTGAGGTCTACCGCCTCTCCGGCCGGCCGCTGAGTTCTTTCGATAAGGCGCCAGTCAATTTGACTGGCGCCTTCACCTTCGCGCCTGACGGCTCTTCCGGCCGGCCGTTTCGCTTTCTTCTTGTCGGTCTAAGGCGGAGCCGGGAAGAACTCTATCGGCGCATCAACGAGCGAACCGCGGCCATGTTTCGCGCCGGACTTGCGGACGAGGTAAAACACCTCTGCAAAGCCGGTTACACCCCGGCGGACCCCGGGCTCAGGGCCATCGGTTACCGGGAGTTCTTTGTTGCCGCCAACTCTGCCGGTGTAACCGACAGAGTTGGCGAAGATGCCCGCTGGCGCCTTTCCGAAGACCTGGCCGGGGTACAGGCCCTGGTCGCCCAAAACAGCCGCCGCTACGCCAAGAGGCAGATCACCTTCTTTGCCTCTCTTCCCGGAGTGAAGTGGGTCGACTGCGGCAAGAACGAAGCCGCGGAAATATGCAGGATTTTGAAGAGTTTTACCACGAACGATACGAACCCTCACGAACAAAAAATTTAGAATAAGAGTTTATTGGAAGGCGGGGTCTTCTCCGTTTGTTCGTCTTGTTCGTGGTAAAATTCCTCATACATTGGTATTGCGTACTTGATCTTTTATTCTTTCCCGTTTAGTATTATCCAGGTATACCTGCGCCTGGAACAGGATCCAATTTTTTGGCTGGAAGCCCAAGGAGTCGAGAGTGCCCTGCGGAAGAAAACGCAAACTTAGGAAGATTGCCACTCATAA
>JGI24698J34947_10002302_pt1 | contig 10265 bp, 10 predicted proteins | sample TergutMp193P3_FD_34947 | JGI IMG/M metagenome (IMG submission 34947) | reverse complement strand
GCCCTTGACCGTCTCAGCCAGTTTGAAGAGGCGTTTGAAAAAAGACTGAAAGATGAAAAGGAAACGGACAAAAAACCTGCGGTAAAAGCGAAAACAAAAGCGGCGGATTCTTCCAATCCCGAAAAGTGTTTTGAAATAGCGGAAGAAGAAACCACGAAAGAAGATATTTCCTCTGAAGGGGAACTGGACATTTTTTAATGACCAATGAAGTAACCTTTAATATTCTTGGAGCTTCATTTACTATAACCGCCGAAGAGGACGAAGTCTATCTTAAGAATGTGCTTTCCCAATACAAGGCGGCTGTCAAAAACACGGAAAATATTTCAGGCATAAAAGAACCTATAAATGTCGCAATCTTAACAGGTTTTCTGTTATGTGATGAAATCAACAAAATAAAAAAACAACTTGAAAATGAATCGATAGAAGTACAGGAAAGAACTTTGAATCTTATTTCTAAACTTGATCAAGCGTTTGGAAACCATGACATTCGAGATTAAAAAATTAAACAATCAATTTAAACATTATGAATGGGGATCGAATGAGTTGATCCCTCAATTTTTAGATATTGAAAATAAAAGAGGAGTCCCGTACGCGGAAATGTGGATGGGAACGCATGTCGGCGCTCCTTCTCAAGTGGAACTTGACGGCAATCAGTCTGATCTTTCGCAAATATCAGGACAGCTTCCGTTTCTTTTTAAGCTGATTGCCGTACAAAAGCCCCTTTCAATACAGGCGCACCCAAATAAAAAACAGGCTGAGGAAGGTTTTTCCAGAGAGGAAAAGAAGGGGCTTTCATTAAAAAACCCCGTACGCAATTACAGGGATAACAACCACAAGCCTGAGATTATCTGCGCGATTTCACCTTTTACATTAATGGCAGGTTTCAGGGAACCTGACGTGATTTCCTCCTCTCTTGAAGCGTTTTTATCAACAACGCCGCAGATGAAGGAAATTTTTTCTCCAATCTTATGCGCTCTTAAAAACAACTCCCTTTGTGATTTTTTTCGTCTCCTTTCAAGTCTTTCAAGCATTGAACGTGAATACCTTTGCTCGTTTATTCTTGAAAAAGAGCCGAACGAAAACAGCGGCGCGATTTCGTCAGCGCAATGGAAACTGATGAAAAGTCTTGCCGCGCAGCATAAACGCGATCCGGCTGTAATTTCTCCTCTTTACCTTAACCTTGTAACATTACAGCCGAGTCAGGCTGTTTATATTCCTCCGGGGATACTTCACACATATATAAGCGGTTTTGGAGTGGAACTGATGACAAATTCCGACAATGTTTTGCGCGGCGGTCTTACGCCCAAGCATGTAGACATTGGCGAATTGATGAACATACTTTTCTTTGTGCCGTTTATTCCTCAGCTTATTACTCATTCCGCCGATGCGCCGTGGTTTTGCTATCACACGCTGTGCGATGAATTTTCGCTTGCTAAAATGCGCGGCGGCGAAATGGTTTTCCCTGAAAAGGAACCGGCTATTTGCCTTGTTACGGAAGGAGAACTTGAGGTTTGCGGTCAAACATTTAAAAAAGGCGAATCGTTTTATGTGCCAAAGACAGACGATACTTCCGTTTCATTTAAAGGAAACTTTTCCCTCTTTGCCGCCTGTACAGGAGAGGCAGTTAAAGAAAAAGACGGCGATGCGCAATGAAAATCCTCGTAGACGCCGATTCCTGTCCAAGGGCGGCAAGAGACCTTGCCCTGCGCAGGGCGGTAAAATCAGGAATACGCATAATATTTGCAGCTAACCGCCAAATCCCCGGAGCGGAGGAAGGCGCAGAAATGGAAATCTGCCCACTCCATGAAAATGCCGCAGACGACCGTATTGTAGAATTAGCCGAGTCAGGCGACCTTATAATCACGAGGGACATTCCTCTTGCAAAGCGTCTTGTAGAAAAAGGCACGTCGGTAATTGACGACCGAGGAAGAGTTTTTACGGCGGACAACATCAACGAACTGCTTTCCCTGCGAAACTTTATGGTAGATTTAGCGGACAGCGGACTGGGAATGGAAAGAATAGCGAACTACAGCAAGAAGGAGCTAAAAACTTTCGCGGATAGTTTTGACAGGATTTTAACGCGCCTTTTTCATAACCGTTAATCTGCCGCATCATGATACTGCGATTGTGTGTGCTTAATGTTTGGGAGTATTTCAAAGAAAACTTCAAGCAGTTCGGGATCAAATTTTGAGCCTGAAAGACTTTTCATCTCTTTTAAAACGTCTTCTTCGTCCCACGGTTCTTTGTATACGCGCCTTGAACATAGAGCGTCGTATACATCGGCGATGGCGACAATTCTGCCTCCAAGCGGTATTTCTTCACCCTTCCTGCCGAGTGGCTTGCCGTTTTCGTCTGCTCTTTCCGCGTTTCCGCTTGTCGGATCGATCCAGCCCGGGTAGCCGGTTCCGTCCCAGTTTTCATGGTGGGTCAGCGCGATTTCTTTTGCAAGAGTATCCGCCGGAGAACTCTCATCGGTAAAAAGGCTCGCCCCGTAAACAGTGTGGTTCTGCATGATCTGGTATTCTTCTTCCGTAAAACGGGACGGCTTTTTTAGAATCGCGTCAGAAATCGCCACCTTGCCGACATCATGCAGCATCGAACTGATTTTAAGGATGTCGCGGTATTTATCTTTTTCCATCTGCGGAATATTATGATGATAAGCCCAGCGGTCATAAATATCCACCGCGTAACATGCGACCCTGTTTACATGAGTGCCGGTTTCTTTCGGGTCGCGCAGTTCCGACATTTTTATCATGCGCAGAATCATCGCCCTTGTAATATACGCCCTTTGAAGAACCATAGTAGCGTTAGTTGCAAAGTGGGTAAGCAGGATTTCATCGTCTGAAGAAAATGGAATGACTCTTCCTTTTTTATCCTTTGCGTTCATTACCTGAAGGACACCCATCAGGCGTTTTTCTGTTGAGACGAGCGGAATTGTCAGGCTGGAAATGGATTTGTAGCCGCTGATTTTATCGAATGACGAATTGAAAGAATAGGGAGCATTATGCGGAATGTTGTACATATCCGGCACGTTAATCAATGTTCTTTTTAACGCGCAGTAACCGGAAATGGATTTCTCGTTTATGAAAACGGAGAAAATCGAATAGATCATCTTTTCGCCAGGCTGAAGATTTTTTTGCAAGGTATCGTTTTGTGAATACTTTATCGCAAGCTTTTCTTTTCCTTCTTCATCTTCTTCCGTAGGAACTGTAATATAAATTGAGCCCGCGTCTGCGCGGACTACAATCCTCGCTTGATAAAGAATTCTCTCAAGCAGTAAATCAAAATCCTGTATTTGGTTAAGTTCCGAGTCCAGTTGAATTATAGACTTTAAGTCAGTCTCTTCCTTCATCTCCCCTCCATAGTTTGCCAAGGCCCTTGAATAAATCGGCTTTCATTAATATTTTATATTAAAGAGGAAATTAACACAATGGGAGTAATAAAGACCGCCCTGGAAATCGCCCTTGAAAAGACGGAACAGGTAAAGGGCGACAAGTCCAGTATCGGGCAGTTTGAAACGAAACAGCGCGGCAAAAAACTTGCCAACGCCTTCCTTAACGGAGAGCTTGATTTGGCAGGTGAAATAAAGAGCGCGGAAGCCGACCAGAGGGAAAGCCTAAAACAGGGGATTTTTGACGTTCTTGTCACCCAAATTGCCCTGCCTGCCGGAAAGGACGACGAAAAGCGGATTGAAAAGGTAGGCAAGGGGCTTGCGGCGATAATAGATTCAAAAGAGTTTTCCGAAATGTATAAGGAGATCGTTCAGGTTTTCGGCCGATACCTTGAAGAAGCCGCCCATTACGAGAAGGCGATAGCCCAGCAGTACGCCCCGAAACTCCGCCAAAAAGAAGAAGAACTTTCCCGTCGAATGGGCAGGGAAGTCCGCATAGACCCCTTCCAAGACCCGGAGTTTGTCGCCTTCTACAACCAGCACATGACCGCCCTAAAAAGCAACTACGAGGCTGTAATAGAACAGGCAAAAGCCGAGACCCGTCGAATGTTTGAAGGTGATTAGATTGCCCGTGTGCCGCCGGTGCGCAAGCCCGCTTCGAAGAGTTTGCCGCAGGATATGAACATGGGGAACTTAGTTCCGGCAAGAATGATGTCGGCCTCTTGCGCCATTTCGATCATATCCCGTCCGGGGGTTTTGCCTCTGACAAAAATTATGGCGTGAATGTCCAAAAGTTCCGCAGTGCGTATTACCTGCGGATTGACAAGACCGGTCATAAGCAATACACGGTCTTTAACAAAAGCCATTACATCGCTCATTAGATCCGCTCCGCAGGCTGATGTCACTTCAAGTTCCGCTTTTTCTTCTCCGGCAAAAAATTGCCCCTCAAGTAATGTAACCGCTTCAGCTACCGTCATTAAAACCCCCGATAAATTGTCAACAAAGTCTGGACATAATTCAATTAATATACTATTTTGAATATAATGTAAAGTCCATTATAGGGAGGATTGATTATGGCTGAACATATAATGCACAAAAAAGAAACAAAAAAGGCGCCTCAGAAATCACTTAAAGAAAAGCGCGAACAGAAGAAAGCCAAGAAAGATAAGAAAAGCGAGGGATGAGGATTTAGGCGGCTTTTCCAAAAACTGAAGTTATGGAAAAGCCTATCCTATTTTAAATCCTTTCCTCGATTCTTAAAAAATCGGGGCTACCGCTCCGTTGTAAGTTCTGTTTATATATTCCTTTACCCTATCACTGAGCAGGGCGTTCTTAAGCGCGATGATTCTCGCGTCCTGTTCACTGCCCCTGCGTACAACTACAATGTTCACATACGGAGATTGTGCGCCTTCAATAATGAGGGCGTCGCTTAAAGGGTTAAGGCTCGCTTCAAGCGCGTAGTTGCCGTTGATGGCTGCGGCGTCCACATCTTGCAGGGAGCGCGGAAGCTGTGCGGCTTCAAGTTCCTGAAAACGGAAATTTTTCGGGTTGCCCGTAACATCTCTTGGAGTGGCGCTAAGTCCCGAGCCTTCCCTGAGGGTGATAAGGCCGTTGGCTTGAAGCAATAAAAGCGCCCTGCCGCCGTTAGTCGGATCGTTGGGGATAGCGATTGTCGCTCCGTTTGGAAGGGACGCGATGCCTCCTCTGTGCCTGCGCGAATAGAGACCGAACGGTTCAATGTGGACGCCGAAAGCCGAAACCAGTTTTGACGACCAGTCGGCGTTTGATTCCAGATAGGGTATATGCTGGAAAAAATTGGCGTCCAAATCCCCTGCGATAAGCGCCGTGTTCGGCTGAACATAGTCGGTAAATTCGATCACTTTCAGAGTAATCCCCTGTTCGGCAAGTTCGTCTTTGACAAGGGCGAGTAATTCCGCGTGGGGTACAGGCGACGCGCCCACTGTCAGAGTGTTCTGCTTGTCTTTATTGCCCACTGCCTCAGCAGTTTGATTAAAAGCAAAAACAAGCGCGGCTGCAAATAGCAGTGTAATTAGAGTCTTTTTCATAAGCTCCTCCTAATTTGATTGTCTAAACATATATAACATATAGACATACTATGTATTATATCGGCATATAGAAATTATGTCAATACTTTATTTGAAAAAAATTAGCCATTTCCAAAACTTAAGGTTAGTTTTGAAAATGGCTATTGAAGTCTTAAAAGCCTGGAATGCTACCGTATCAGGTAGAACTCTACACGGCGGTTTTTCCACCAGTTGTCGCGGTCTTCGTAAGCAACGACAGGATTTGTACCGCCGGCTCCTGTGGCGGTCAGTCTGTTTCTGGCTACGCCGTAACGTACCAACAGGTCTACTACCGCCTTTGCCCTTGCTTCGCTAATGCGCCTTAGTTCCGCTTGTTCGCGGTCGCGCGCCGGTCCTAAAGGCTGGGTGGGATTGGCATGGCCTTCAACCTGTACTTTGTAATCGCGGAATTGGTTAAGGATTTGGGCAACGCGCCTTATGATGCGGATGTTGTTGTCTACGACATCACTGCTTAAACCTTCAAAGTCCGCGAAATTCGGCCTGAAAACAATTGACGGTATCTGTATCTTCAGGCGGTCTCCGTCGCGGATAACGAGTACGTCAATACCGATCCTTCCCTCTATAGAGCTTGAGTTTCCAAGTATGTCTGTGGCTGTATAGGTGTACGGATAATTCATGGCTGACTGAACCAGCTCGCCTGAATTGCTCTTGCCGTCCCATACAATCCTGCTCGCAGGCGCGCCGCGTCCTTCGATTCTTCTGAACACCGGATAGGGCGCTTCGGGGGCGCGGATTTCGACAGACCAGTTGGCTAACGGAGAAAGGTCCTTTGCCGTAAGGTTTATGATAAGCTCGTCATTTTCGCCGTCGTTATCGGGGCTGAAATATTCGGGAGAAGTGACGATGGTCAATTCCGGTCCCGATATGTCTACAGTAACGGTTGTAGCTGAAGCGCGTACAATATCGCCCCTTGTGTAGTTTACTGTAAGTTCGGGAGTGTATATGCCTTCGCGAATCTGTCCCTGTTCGTTAAGACCGTTCCAGCCCTGAACCGCCGGGACTCTTGAAACGCCTGAGAATGTGCGCTGTACCGCGCCTGTTTCGTCCTTTAGTTCCAGTTTCCAGTTATCAATACCGTCCTGTAATGAAAGACGGGCGGCAAAATCGACAAGGTTCGCGCTTTGGTTTGGCGCAGGCTTTATTGCCGAAACAGAACTTGTAAGGAAAGCGCCGGCTTCCCTTGAATCTAAAATGACGTTGTTAAGTTCCGCGCTTGCTGAATTTTGCGCCCTGTCAGTTGTGCTGATACGGAAGCTGTAAACGCCGTCGGGCGCGAACCTGCCTGAATCGTCCCTGCCGTCCCAAACACGGGGTGCAGGTCTTCCTTTTACATTTTCAAAGGATCGCACCTTTACGCCTGAGGCATTCCACATACCGCTTTCCCACGCTTCTTCATCAGAGCCTCGCGGTGTGAATGTGATCGAGTTTCTCGCGCCGTCCGACTTAGGATCAAATATTTTCTGTGTTTCGGGAATTGCGTCTACGGTGACTTCAGGTCCTCTGTTTCTAATCACAGTTTCGTAAACAACGGTTACCGACGTATTGTCAGAGTCATCGGTTGCGGTAATTGTAAAGAGATACTTGCCGTCGGGGGCTAAATCTCCGGAACTGCGAAGTCCGTCCCAGCGCATTGATGACGGTATTTCAATTTGTTTTTTTGTCTTTACTATACGGCTGAAAAATTCTTTCGCGTTAAAGCTGTCGAACCGCTGTTCCTTGTTTTCGATAACGCGCACCTCGTTGCCCTGTTCGTCTTTTATCTCCATCTTCCAGCTTACGACATAATTTTCATCGGTAATGCTGATGGGGAATTCCAGATTGTCAGCCTTGCCGTCGTTGTTGGGCGAAAAATACTCGGTTTCAGGATAGTCGGGCGTGATGACGGGCGGCTTTTTGTCGGCTACACCGACATACCAAGTTACTCCGCCTCCGATTGCGGTAATGCCTTCGTACAACGGCTTGAACGCCGTACTTATTTTAAGGTCTCCGTCCGAAGGAAGACGTCCGCCTACAATTCGCTCTCCGCCTGAAGGCAGGATTATATTGAAGCTAAGACCGACTGAAGGAATAACGGGAAACTTTACATAATCGTCATTCATTTCCCTCACGTTAAGTCCTGAACCGCCGGGCCACGCGACCGAAAGAGTTACAACTTCCGCTATGGTCGCTTTAAGCCCTGCTTTGAAGATCAGACTTATATCAGGCCAGTAAAAAGCTGATGGAACGCTTATGTCTCCCGCGAGACCCAAAACAAACGGATCGGGTTTGCCGTCCTTGCCTTCGACATTTATTAAATCAAAAGAAATGCCGCCTGACGGAGCCAGCCATGTCGGGAAATAACTTTTTCCCAAAGCGCGTAAGACCACTGCCCATGTAAAATTTTTCAGAGCGCCGAGATTGCCCGAGTTGTATCTAAAACCTATGTCGCCGGAAATTGTCCAGTCCGCGCCCGTACCAAAGTTCAAGCCAAGTCCTAAAGACATTCCCGGATATATTTCTTTGGAAGCAAAAACGTTGCCGCTAAAAGTACTTTCTATGGGAAAAAATGAATAAAAAGCATCCTCAAAGCCTCCGATGTACCTAAGCGAACCGCCGAATACCCCGTGCTTTGTCGGAAAGAGGGCTCCTATTGAAATCGACTGCATATAGAAATCGTCGTTTCCTATATCGGCTTCTTTGCCCATGCCGGAAATAGCAGGAATTGCCAGATAGCTCGCGTCGAAGATCATGCGCCTTGCGTCTCCGCCCTGCGCAGGATTTACTGCGCTTGTCGGCGCTCCGCCTGTGCTGGTGGTAAAAGCGCCCGAACCTGCAAGGGTCGCGGAGTACAGATCGGGAACAGCGTCCGCTCCAGGAGGAGAATGGGGCGGTTCCGCGAAAAGCAATCCCGTTGACAGAATCAGCGCCGTCAGCGTCAAGAAAACGTTTCTTTTTACCAATTTTTGTTTCAGCATATTAACCTCAAGATTTATATAAACTAAGGCGAACCTAAGGTTCGCGATTTAATGACAGCTAAGTTGTTTTTATAAATTAACATTTTCTTAACATAAATACAATAGGGGTTTTTGAATCGTTACTTTTTATTATCAAATTTGTTACCATAATATAGATGAATTTCCATAAAATAATCAAAAAACAGCTTTTCAGGCAGGCGGCGTTTTTTTTACTTGCCGCCGTTTTAACAGGCGCGTGTTCCGGTAAAAAAAACGGGCATGTTTCCTACGAGTTTGCAAACGTGAGGCGCGGCACGCTGGAACGCACAGTCTCGTCCTCAGGCACGATCAACCCTGTCTCTGCCGTAAAAGTACTGCCGCGCATGAGCGGAAAAGTTGAAACCGTCAATGTCGATTACAACGACGCCGTAAAAAGGGGCGATGTGCTTGCCCGTCTTAACACCGACATGCTCCGTTTGCAGAGAGACCAGCAAGCCGCCTCTGTTCAAAAGGCGCGGGCAAATTATGAACTTCAGTTGATGAGTTACCGCAATCAGGAAGCCCTCGCGCAGAGGGAACTGATTTCCGAATATGAACTTAGAACGAGCAAAACCACACTTGATAATCAGGCGGCAGACCTTGCCGTCGCTGAGGCGAATTTAAGAGTTATAGAAACCGAGATAAACCAATACGCCTATATTACCAGTCCTATTGACGGAATTGTGCTTGACCGCAATATCAATGTAGGAGATACAGTAGTCGATTCTTCCAGCAACAATTCATCAAGTATTTTTACCATTGCCGAAAATTTAAGGGAGATGCAGATTGAAGCGACTGTCGGCGAGCTTGACGTTACTTCCATACACAAGGGACAGGAAGTGCGCTTTTCGCTTGAGAGTCTTCCGGGGCGCAGATTTTCAGGGGTTGTTGAAACTTTAAGAATGGTTCCCGTAGTTTCAAATAACGTGGTTTCTTACACGGTAATTATCAATGTTGAAAATCGGGACGGTTCTCTTCTGCCGGGTATGACCTGCGCCGTTGACTTTATCGTGGAGCGTGAGGAAAATGTTCTGCTCGTTCCAAACGCCGCCCTTCGTTTCCAGCCGACAAGTTTAAGCGCCGATCAAATTTCCGAAATGGTTTTTAACGCAAGCCTCGCCAACATGAACGAAGAACAAAGACAGTCGGCTGTTGAGGCAAGGGCGCAAACAGTTTCGCAGTCTTCACAACAGCAGAATACGAATTCAGGCATTACCGGTTTGATGATGGGTTCTCAGAGCAACGCAAGAATGATGGGCGGTGGTGGCAGACAGGCTTCTGGCGGACAGAGACAGGAGCAGGGGACGAGGCGCAATGCTCCGGCGGTTGTTATGCGAAACTTATGGTATATCAATGACGACGGTAAACTTGATGTAATGCAAGTACGCGCCGGCATAAGCGACGGTTCAAACACGGCGGTTTTTCTTTCTGAAGAATATGAAAATAAACAGGTAATTTTGAGGGAGAAGATTTAGTGCCTGTTATAGAGATGCGCGGAATTAAGCGTGAATACCGTATGGAGACAAAACAGTCTTCTCGCTCAAAAAAAAGCGAAGGCGAAAATGTAGTGGTGGTACGCGCCCTTCGCGGTCTTGATTTTTTCGCCGAAGAAGGCGAATTTGTTTCTGTAATGGGGCCGTCGGGTTCCGGCAAATCAACATTGATGAACATACTCGGCTGTCTTGATAAACCTTCGGGCGGAACATACACATTGGACGGCATCGAAACTTCAACTTCCGATTCAGATACATTCGCCTATATCAGAAACAGAAAAATCGGTTTTGTGTTTCAGTCTTT
>JGI24698J34947_10002301_pt1 | contig 10266 bp, 7 predicted proteins | sample TergutMp193P3_FD_34947 | JGI IMG/M metagenome (IMG submission 34947) | reverse complement strand
GAAAAAAGCCTCATCGATCTATACGAAGAAATGGGAAATTTTATGCAGGAAATTTGCAGTAAAATTCCGCAGATAAAAGTCTATTCATTTTTATCCTCGCAGGAAAACCGCCCGGAAGCGTCCCGCGTTATTGCCAAAATCAGAAACATACGCACGGAAAATCAGGAGTTTGTCTACTACATTCAGCGCGCCTTTGAAATGCTTTTCAAACTCGCGTGGGGAGGCGCGCCGGGCTCGGAAAAAAATTACCTTGTTGTAAAAACCCCGGTAACAAAACCTGAGCAAAATTACGCGGTTCACAAGATCAACAACATAGACAGCAAGATAGAAAATACCGTAATGTGCGTTATGCTTCGCGGCGCACTTTTGCCCTCGATGATCATGAGCAAGGAAATTGAAGAGTATTCCTCGCACGGCTATGTAACGCCTTTCGCCCTTTTCAAAATAAAGCGCAACGACAACAAAAAAGAACATGACATGGAGTACATTCTTGACCTTGACAGATCGTTTTTTAATGTGGACGCACTTAACGGCAAGGATTTGGTTTTCGCTGACCCGATGAACGCCACCGCAGGAAGCCTTGTTACGGTAGTAAAATATCTTTTAGGCAGAGGAGTAAAGCCGCGCTCAATAAAATTCTTCAACGTGATTTCCGCGCTAAAGGGCGCACTGCGTTTTGTAAGAGCCCTTGAAGACAGCGAGATTTACACTCTGTGGATGGACCCGGTATTAAACGAAGACGCGTACATCATGCCCGGATTGGGAGACGCGGGGGATCGCATAAATGGAAAGGACAGCCACGACAATCCGCGCAACATCATCAGGCTGATCGCAGATTACGGCGCAGGGGTTGCGAATCTGTACCGTTCCCAATTACAGGAAATTGAAAATACCGTCCTTGGAAATCAAAAATGAAACGATTAATAAAATTCGCGCCGTTTTTGGCATCCGCCGCGTTCATCTGCTCCTGCGTCGGGATGACCGTGTCCGCGGAAGAATATTATTCAATCGGCATGGCGTATTACGAACTTGGAAAGTACGAAGAAGCCGAAAAATGGCTTAACCGCGCCAGCTCCGCGAAAAAAACAATGGTTGCGTCCGAATACAATCTGGGACGCATAGCCTTTGAAGCGGAACGCTTCAAGGACGCGGCAAAACATTTCGAGAATATTCTGAAAAGAGACCCCGAAAATGTGCTTGCGCTGAAAGCCGCGGCCTACTCAAGAATTAAAACGGGTGAACTCCGCCTTGCGGAAAAACATTACTCTATGGTGCTGGAACTTGTTCCCGAAAGCGCCGACGACGGATACAACCACGCGCTTGTGTTATACGCAATGGAACGTTACGCACAAGCGGAAGAAGTAATGAACAAGTACCCGTTTGCCCTGCTGGAAAACGGCGAGCTTTTGCTTTTATATGCCAGAAGCCAGAAAGCCCAAAACAAGGTTGAGGCAATCGACAGCTACGCCAAATGGTTCAGCAACAATACGGACGCAAAGGCAAGATACGAATACGCGCAATTTCTTGAACAGAACGAATTATACGCAAGAGCTCTGGAAGAATACCGCAAAACACTGTCTGAATCATCGGGTTCCTCCGTCGAAGAATTAAAACGAAGCGATATTCGCTTCTCCCTTGCACGTCTTTTATTAATTGCGGACGGCGAAAGCGGCGAGGGAATCACGGAACTCCAAACGGCTGTAAGCGAAGGATTCGCCGATATCGCAAAGGTTGAAGAACTGCGAAGAAACAACAGAGTAAGCTCCGCAAACAGGGACCAGTTAAGGAATATCGTCAATGACATGCAGCGCAGCGCCGAGGCTAAAGCCGAACAGGAAAGGCTTCTGGAGGAAGAAAACCTGTAAGACCAAAACGATATTTTAAAATATGAGACGGAGAGTGGTTCCTATTAACACATCAAAAGTAAAAACACGGTATTGAGTATCCTCGCTCAAACGTAATTTTGCGAAAGCGGAAAGGTTAAGACGCCCCAAAATTCTTATGATGGATTCGTGTCCCGCTATCACGCTCCAGCGCAGATAATCGCCCGTACCGTCAAAAACAAGCTCAAGCGTTTCTTTGCGCAGTTTTTCATAATCGGAGTTAAACAGCGAGTAAAAACCGGGGCCGAAGTTTTTTTTTGCCGCCGCCTTGCGGACCCATTCATAAAAAAGACCTAACAGGGTTTTTTGCGCCGGAGCGGTCCATTCGCTCATGACACTTTCAATCCAGTTGTCACCCGAACGCAGGATAAGAGTATTTACAAAATTCAATCTGGCCCCCGAAAAACCGTTAAAACCCGCGGCGGCGACAGACTGGACTCTCCACAACATTTCTTCGTTTTTTGGAAAAATAAACGCGGTTTCTACAGCATGGGTAAACTCGTCGTTTTGATAAAATTTAAACAACGGAAAATAACCCAAAAGACCGAACATATTAATGGCCGAATAGCCAAGGCTGAAGCCGAAATTCAACATGTCCGATCTTGTATCCAGCTTTTGTTCCAAAACCCTTTCCAGGCGAAGGCCGGCGCTTACGGGAACAATAAACGCAAGCGGGTTATAAAACGAAGGAAAACCGGCCCTAAGGCTGAAATGATCGTTAAAGGCGGTAAATAAAGCCAAATCGGAAGATCTGGAGTTTTCCAGCGTTTTATCCATTGCGCCGTCCAGTTTGTCGGCAAAGAGCGAGTAACCGGGAAAAACCGCCCACAGAGGGAGCATATCGCCGATGCTTTCAAAAAACTTCTCTCCGTCTTCAATGGCATCGTCTCCCGAAAAGGAAAGATGCCTGCTAAACTTTCGCCCCGATCTGAAGTTCAGAGTCGCGTTTTTTATGCTTACAGGAACGTCAAGGAAAACTGAATTCTGCAGGGCGGTAAAATTATTCGCGCTTGAAAAGTTCGTGCTTCCTTCAAAAGCGACGACAGCGCCGACGGGCTTTGTCGCTTCCGTTATGACAATCTGCGTTAATGTTTTTCTGCTGTCCGCTCCGCCGCCCGCATCAGGAACCATAGGCCGCCACGACCGCGTCCATAACTGCCCGTAATTTTCATCTTCATCGATCTGCCCGTCGGCGCTTTTCCATGCCGCCTGAGCATTTATTGACAAAGACGGAATATACGCGTTCTTCGGCCTGAAACCAGCGCCTAAAACCCATTTTCTTTCAAGTTTGGAAAATTCATAATTTGCGTCCGCGTTGAATTTTGCGTAAACCCGCGAGGCAAGATCAAATTCAAGATTATGCCGCGCCGCGTTTTCATAAGGAGAGGCATAAAAAGTTTCCTTTACGGAAAAGGGACCCCATGCCTTTTTTATGCCGTGATCGGCGCTCCAGTTAAAAGTATCTTTCGCGGCGGTAAAGGCCATATTGCCCGAAATTTTCGCTCCCAGAATTGAAATTTCCGCGCCTGTCCTGTTTACCACGCTGGCCATTCTCCGGTCCGCACCGCCTTCACCGTCAATGCGGAATTCAGACTCAACCGCATTGGAAACCGCAAAATCGGCCAGCACTTCCCTGCCGCGAATTGAAATTATGGCTCCCGGTCTTTGGTACCGTATCGCCGCGCCAAGATTTGCCCTGAAAAGCATAGAGGCGTCTTCAAGAATTATTTCGTCAACAAAAAGAGAATCGTCGCCAAGCGCGGCGGAGGCGTCTTGCGGATTTACAAGGAGCGCGATATACCCCGTCTTTCCTTTAAGGCCGTCATTCGTTTTTACGGAGGGCCTGTAGCGAAACCACGCGCCCGTACTGTCGCCTCCGTCAACGCTTATTCCCGTATCGCCGCCGTTGTAGCGGATTGATACCTTTGACCACTGCCCTGCCCGAAGCGCGCTTAAAGGTATATGCGCTTCCAGAATACGCTCGTCGATTGTATCCGGCCCTGCCGCCGTAATAAAGCTTAAAGTTCCGGCGTTGACGGAGGCGGGGCCTTTAACAAAAAAGGAGAGGGTTTTGTAATCGCTAAAGGGAAGCTCCCCTATCCTTCCGTCAATGCCTGCGGAAATTCCTGCTTCCATATTTTCCCATTCGATCTTCATTACCCTCTGCGTTTCTATGGAAGGATGAAGGCGGCCGATTATTTCGCCGTAAACAGATTCAAGCGTTTCACCAAAAGTTTCTATCGCTTCAACAGCCGTTACTCTGTTTGTGCCGCTGAAAAAATGCGTTCCGTTAACAGAGCCGCTAGTGCCGTTGTAGGTTACAGCCCTGAACGCCGCGCCGTGAACAATGGGAGGAGAAAGTATTACCCTCCCTGTTACTTCCTCGCCTATACCGTCGTATACCGCTATTAAGCGCAGGTGTCCTGCATTCCTCAGAGAAATTCTGTCTTCTTCCCTTAAAACAAAACGCGCGATTCGCAGTTCCGTATCAAATGTATCGGAAGTTGAAAAAAGCTCCTTCTCCCAAACAAGATCGGGATTTTCGATAAAAGCGAAATCTCTTCCGCTTAGAGAGCCGATTTGAATTATCAGCCTGAAATTTCCTGACGGGCTTTGGTTAAATCCGTAGAACCTGTAGGGAATTTCTATCTGGCTTGCGCGTGAAAGAATTTCCGAATCCGAAAAAAGCTGAACCTGAAAACCGGACCACTTCTTTTCATCGTTCAGGGTAAATTCCGCAACAAGAGCCCGGGAGTTGTTAAGCTCGGGATCCTTTACAGGATACGGCCTGTTAATGCCTGAAACAAACGTTGAGCCGTTCCAGTTAATCGGCATAAGAGTAGAGCCAAGGACGCCGCTGTCCGTATAATTTCTGTAAACTAAATCCGCGCGGTTGACGCTGTCCATGCCTACTGCAAGCGCGGAAGAAGGCGGATGCGAAAGAAAGGAAGTTTCAGGAGGCAGAAACAGTATTGTCTCATTTCCTTCCATTCCGGCGGCGCGGTAAAGGCCGGTGGTATCCGTCTGTTCAAGCGCAAAGCCGGCCGCGATATGCGCTTTTATGCTATTATAATCCCAAGCTGTCTTTGCGCTAAAACCGACAGTGCCGGGGCTTGAACTATCCTCTTCCGTAAAGCTTGAATCTTCCGTTAAATTCCAGCGAATACCGAGCGCAGCCATGGCGGAAAAAGGGCTTTCTCCCTTTCTGTAAACCGCGCCAAGGCCGGCGGCAATACTGCCAAGGCGCGTTTCCATGGTCTGCTTTAAATACGTTATGCGAATTAACTCATTCGCGCCTGCGGAACTGCCAAGGATCACTTCCCCGGAGGAAGAATTATAGCTGAAATTGGCGTCTTGTATTCCGCTTCGCCAAACCTGAATTGAGCCGGGAACCGCGTCTGTGCCGATAACATAAGCTCCGGCGCTTCCATAATTTGTAAAGCGCAAAACAATGTCTCCTGAAAAAAAACCGCCAAGGTAAATCTCGGGGTATTCAGGGGCAAGCGGCCAGAGTGAAACTGGATCGCGTCTTTGAGCGAGCGAGTTTGCCGGCAGAAGTTCATAAATACCGCGTCGGCTTACAGCTGCGGCAAAGAGCGGAATGTCCGCGGATGCGGCGCTTGTATCAACCGGGACAAGTTCATAACCTCCCACCTGAGTCCCGTTAGACAGGCGCACAAGAGCGGTTTGTTCGCTGGTACTGGACGGCGCTTCATAGCGGCTTCGTCTTTCAAAGGGAGAAAAGACCCCCGGTTGTCTTACGACAAGGGCGTAAACGCCGCCGATGACAACTTCGCCGGGTCTTTTCGCGCCTGAGCCGTTGTCCCCGCACTGCGGATAATCTTCCAGATTTACGGCGCGGACGGAAGAGAACCACCTCTGCACCTCGTACAAAAAATCCCCTGCGGAGCCTGAGTAAGTTCCCATAGAACTGTTCCACGGCCGCGAATCGCCGCCCTTTATATAGGAGACGGCAACCATCGCGCCGGGCCTGATATTCAAGTCTACAAGACCCTGCGCTCTTCCTGCCGCGTATTCGCTTGACAGGGCAAACCGCCAGCGCCGCCCGCCTGAGTCTCTAAGAGCGCCTTCATCATCCTCGATATAAACAACAATATCAGAATCGATATTTATATCCGGCAAAACAAAGGAAATTCCCGTCATCGAATTTTCAACCTGAACATAGCTGTAGGTTCTCTCTCTGCCGCCTGAAAAAACCTTCTCTTCCCTCGACGCGGAATCGTAGCGAAACAGCGTGTGAACGCTTATATTCTTTCCTCCAAGGCGGCTGTAAAACCCGAATGAGGAAGGAGCGTCGCCGCCAAGATCAAGATAGGGAAAAGACGGGAAATCAAGTCCTGTGTTTCCCACTCCGGCATACTGGATAAATTCACCGGGACGCCCCTGGAAACCTGCACGGTAGGTGTTCTTCTTTGAATCGTCCAGAAAATTCGCCTCTACAAACCATCTGTCATTAATCCACAGCGACATGGTCAAATCGGTTTCCTGCTTGAACAAAAACGGCGTTTCGGGAGAGGCGAAACCGGTTCCAAGAGGGGAAGTTGAAAACCCGAAATTACTCTGCAAAGTGCCCATCCATGAGCCGGTTAAAAAAAGCGAAACATTTGTATCCCTTAATGAAAAACCTAAAAAGGCTTCAGGCGCATCCGTAATAATATCAGGGGAAGGCTCGGCATCGATCTCTTCCTGGGCAAATACAAAGAACAGCGGAACAAGAGAAAAGAGAATAAACGCCGCAGGCCTTCGCAAAAATATCATTTTATGCTTATAATAACATGAATCATGGTTGTTTCAATGATACAGATAATTTTTGAGCTTCCCGATATTGACAACATCAAGGAAAAGCGCCGGGTGGTCAAGTCCGTCATTGAGAAGATGCGCCGCCGTTACCATTTAAGCGCCGCGGAAGTGGATCTGCAGGATTCCCTTTCCTTTGCTCAAATCGGCGGCGCGTTGGTTTCCAATTCAAAGACCTTCGGCGAAACAGTTCTCCGTAAGGCCTTTAACATGATAGAAAAAGAGACGCCTGTCCGCATTCAGGACATGAAGATACACTCGGAGGACTTTGGATGAAAAAATTACTTAAGCATACATTTTTGATTCTGTCAGTATTAATATTAAATTCATGTCTTGGAATGGAAGTAGACATCCAAATGCGGAAGGACGGATCGGCGAAGGTGACGCTGGAGTACCGGTTTTCGCGCATGGCGGAGACAGTCGGCAAACTGGACGGCAATGAAAAGTGGCCTGTTATTCCCGTCGGGCGCGAAGACTGGCAAAGAACCGAACAGCGCGTAGAAGGCATGAAAGTCGCCTCTTTTTCAAGCAGTCGGGACGCGCGCGATATCGTTAACAAAGTAACGCTGGAGTTTAAAAATACCGAAAGCTTTCTTAAATTTCTAGACCAGAGCGGCAGGCGCGCGTCCCTGAGCGGCAAAGACGGCTTTAATAAACTTCACCTGACATTAAACGAAAAAACCTCTTCAAAAATAAACAGCGATCTTCTTGAACTTGTACGGCAGGTTTGCGAAGGCTACAGCTTCAAAATAAATCTTTCAGCCCCTGCAAGCGCCGCGATAAATTTTACGGACGGCGAAGGCAAAGAGATCGCGCCCCCCGCATCCGTTTCTTCGCAGGGGAAAAAGGCTTCGCTTTCAATCGCCACTGCGGAAATTTTCTCCTCTGCGCAGGGACTGGGACTCGATCTTGTTTATAAATAAAATTACTTTCCGGCCGTCTCGCGGATAATCTGCAAAGTGCGCCCGGCACAGCGTTCCCAGGTAAAAGCCTTGGCTCTTTCAAGCCCCAGACGGCGGCATTCGTTATAAATACCGCGGTCGGAGCTAATCGTTATCATCCTGTCCGCCATGTCTTCAACATTCAAGGGATCAAAGTACAGCGCCGCGTGTTCCGCCGTCTCAGGAAGCGAGGCCGCCCTCGCGCAAAGAGCCGGCACTCCCGAGGCCATAGCCTCAAGAGCGCACAGGCCAAAACCCTCGTACATCGAGGGAAGAACAACAAAATCCGCGCCGGCGTAAAGTTCGGGCAGACTCTTTAATGGGAAATAACCTGTAAAGAAAATATCGCCTCTCCATGCGGAAGAAGAAGCGGCTTCTCTAACTTTGTCGGCGTTATTGCTGTTGTGCCCTGCAAGCACCAGCCTGTGGGGAAATTTTGTCTTTTCCTTGAAAATGCCAAAAGCCTCGATAAGCCGGACATGGTTTTTTATAGGGTGATCGATCCGCGAAACGCAAAGAACGTAAGGACGGCGGAAACTGAACGGCTGTATCAAAAGAACGCTTTCTTCGTTTCGCTGGCGCGGATAAAAGGCGGAAAAATCAACGCCGTTGGGAACTACCTCGATCCTGTTTTCTTTTATATGCGCCCTTTCCGCCAGTTCCTGTTTTACCCATTCGCTTACCGCGATAATTCTGTCCATGCGGCGCAGTGAATTGGGGAAAACCATGCGAAGAAGCGCGCCTAAATGTTCCCTTGTTTTTCTTGTGCCCCAATAAGCGGCCATATCATGAACCACGCCTATGGACGGACAGGGAGAGTTATATGGGGGGCGTTTATGGGCAGCCGGGAAAAAACAGGCGTCAAAATTGCGCTGTTTGGCGAATTTGCGGTATTTAAAAAGGTGCCACAGGGAATTGGCGGTTCTACCGTTAATCGTACCTTGAGGAATAAATTCAAAATTGGGAGCCACTTCGCTGTAGGCATACTTGTCATATTCCCAGCCAAAAAGTTCAAATTGAGCCTCATAAGAAGGCGGAATATGCTTTAAAAATTGGGTTAAATACATACCCACTCCGGACATTCCGCCGTCGCAGGCAAAGGTATCCAGCCCTATTTTCATTCAAAATCCTCCGAACAGAAGACATTGTACCACAGCTTACATAGTAAGGGAATATATTTTTTTAAACCGCTTGACCCACAATCTATAGCGTGGTATATTGACAAGTACGCTATATATGCGGTACTATGATTTTACGAAACAACGCTATATATAGCGTACTACATATAGCGTATGTTCAGGAAGGTAACACTATATGCGATGCCCCCATTGCGGCACGATTGAGGACAAAGTAGTAGAATCCCGGACTTTGGCAAACGGGGACGCGGTACGCCGCCGCAGGGAGTGTACAAACTGCGGTTACCGCTTTACCAGCTATGAGAAGATCGATGAAAGGCAGTTCATGGTGGTTAAAAAGGACGGCAGAAGAGAGCCTTTTGACCGCATAAAGATTGAACGAGGGGTGGTTCGGGCTCTGGAAAAGAGACCCTTTTCACAGATGCAGATTGAAAATCTGATTAATGAGATTGAAGATGCGATTGCGATGTTAAGCGACGGCAGCCGCGAGGTTTCAAGCTCAAAAATCGGAGACGAAGTGCTGCAGAGACTAAGCGAATTGGACAAGGTTGCCTATATCCGCTTCGCCTCTGTGTATAAGCACTTTGAAAATTTGGAAGAGTTTATACAGGAGATAAAGAAAGTAGAACTTTGAGGTTATCCGCCGATCTTGGGGTGGGGTTCTTGAAAAAGGAAAGATCGGCGGCAGTTATGTTTACAGGCCGCGCACGGGACAATCATTGTCCTGTGCGCGGTCGTTTTTTTGGATTGCGCTTTATCTTACAATATTTCCAATCCCATTTCTTTTACAAATTTATTACTGTCTATTAATTGATTATTTTCTTCTATGTTAAAATTTTCGTAGCTTTTATATAATTTCTTCAATAATTTTAATTTCTCTTTCGCGTCATCCGTCCATTCCGATTCAGGATATTCGATTAATACTTTTGTAAAATAATATTCAGCAATATTAAATGAAATAAATATTTTATTTAATATTTTTAATTGTTCCGCATATGCTTTTGGCTCATATGTTTTATCAACATTTCTTTTATAAAATTGATTTGGATGGATGTTTTTATAATATTTTATGCCCAGTTTATAATATTCATAACTTTGATTTTCAATGCCTTTTGTGTCTTCTTTGTTTCTAAGTTGATTTAATTTGTCATTCAATTTTATAGTTATTTCATTGTACATTTTTTCCAGATTTACATCATTGCATAAATCAGGATGGTATTTTTTTATGAGTTGTTTTAATTTACGAATATATTCTTGTTTTTCCACTTAACTTGTTTTAAGTTTTGCTTCATGCCGTTTGTTTCGGTAGAAAAGGCAAATGTCAAACGATACCAATAAAAGATTGATAATGTACAAAACCAGCACAATGTCATGGTTGTATACGATTTTATTAATTATGCCGAATATGTACCCAACGCAAAGGACAAACATAAACATGACGCTTTTGCCGGCGGTTGTGCGCGATTTCAATGATTTATAAATATCAAG
>JGI24698J34947_10002300_pt1 | contig 10266 bp, 8 predicted proteins | sample TergutMp193P3_FD_34947 | JGI IMG/M metagenome (IMG submission 34947) | reverse complement strand
CCGGAATCGCAGATGTATATGCGGTTATCCCGGATAAAAAGCCCCTGCGGATCCCTGAAATGGCCCACTCCAAGGGAAGAACCAAGGATATAAGCGCCCACNCGGTAAGCNTCNGGAGACGCNACCTGTTCTCTCCAGAAATCATAATTGTAGGTGTAGTTGGTCGGCTCCGAAAAGACAGTGGCCGAAGCAAACAAACACACCCAAAAAAGCAATCCAAAATGGTAGTTATTTTTCATTCTTTTATCCCCGAACTTGCCATTGTTTGCAGAACATTACTTTGAGCGAATACGAACATTACAAGAGGAACGATCATTATAAAAAGAGTTACCGCCGCCGCTACGCCGGCGCGGGCGATACCAGCCGTGGCAATCTGCGAAAGCGCATAAGGCAGAGTTTTAAGCTGCTCCGAATAAATAAATGTCTGAGCCCTCGTGTTCCAAAGATTCTGCACGGAGAAAATCATTACCGTNAGCCATGCCGGTTTTATCATCGGCAGAATAATCCATACAAAGATACGGAACTCTCTGGCGCCGTCTACCTTTGCCGCTTCAAGAAGCGTATCCGGTATAGTGTCAATAAACTGCTTCAAAAGGAAGAAACCCATTGGCATCGCGAAAGCCGGAACAATAACCGACATGTAAGTATCAACCCACCCAAGCCTACTCATTACAAGGTAGTTTGGTATTGCCGTTACATAACCGGAGAACATAAGGGTTATAATTACACCNTGGAAGAAAATCTTTGANCCGGGAAAATTGTATTTGGAAACAACAAACGCGCCCATNGAAGCGAAAACTATCAATCCGAAAGTTCCGACCGCAGTAAGGAATACCGTGTTGAAAATATAGCGGGAAAATGTAACCCAGGATTTGCTCATTATTACGAACAGATCCTGAAAGTTATTCATTGTGGGGTTGCGCACAAAAATATTTGGCGGAAAGAGAAATATTTCGTTCAGCGGCTTGAACGCATGATTGATGTTAAATACAAGAGGAAACACAAAAAACAACCCAAAGACAGTAAGTATTGTGAAAATAAACGCATCGCCGCCATAGGAACGATTGAGTCTTCTACCGCCAATCAATTTTTTATTTTTTTTCATATTTACCCCTAAGTCCCTACCCGTTTCAGCATTTTTTGGATAACAGCGTTACATACAATCATGATAAAAAACAGGATTGTAGCTATAGCGGAAGCATAACCCATTTCAAAACGTATTCCGCCATAATCAACAAGGTGATTTAAAACAGTATGCACAGCGTAGTCTGTACTTGGGAACCCGGCAAGNTGTTGGGTAACCTCNCCTACGCCGAANGCCTGGGTAATCGCCATAACCGCGCCGAACATCAACATTCCNTTCATATTGGGAAGAGTGATATACCAAAGCTCCTGCCAGCGGTTCGAGATACCGTCNACNAGTCCCGCTTCGTAAAGGCTGACGTCAATGGTAGAAAGACCCGCGATAAACGCAAGAAAGCCGGCTCCCAAACTCATCCACAGGATAACGATAAGTATTACCGGCATCATATACTTTGGGTCCGTCAGCCAGAGTATCGGCTGATCCAGCACCCCCAGAAACATCAAAGCGCCATTTACATATCCGTAGGCATCGCCGGAAAAAATAAGAAGCCAAATCATAAAAGCGCTACCGGCAATCGAAGGCGCGTAGAATACCAAAGTAACAACCGCGCGGATATAACGCGGCAGTTCATTGATAAACCACGCAAATAAAAATGCCATTATATATCCGACTGGCCCCGTAATCACCGCCATTATTAATGTATTTTTAACCGAGATCAAAAACACATCGTCAGCTAATAGCAGATTGATATAATTACGCAGTCCGATAAATTTCGCAGGCTCAAGGACATTATAGTATGTAAAACTGAAAAAGACCGATATTACTACGGGAGCCACATAGAAAAGAAGAAAAACAATCGCATAAGGGGCAAGAAAAAGATAACAAACCCGGTGTTTATATATCTCCAATGCCCGCCTTTCGTTTGTGTCTTTTCTTTTTTCAAGATACCTTGCAAGACTCATTTTTCCCCCTATTCCAGACCAAATTCTTTGCGTTTCTTTATCAACTCATCGTTGATCGTGAGAGTGTAATCCAACATGGTTTCCCGTGTATCCTGACCCTCGTTCAATATGCGGCGCGCTGCGTTTGTAATATGGCGGCTGACAAAATAACCACCGGGCACTTCAGGCGTACCGACTGCCCATGAACGCTGTTCGTCAAGCACCGCCATTTGTTCAGACCCCCATGAAAGCCGCCTAAACGCTTCATAATTCGCCGTGGGGTAACGCGCCGCGGCGCCCATGATACTTTCAAGTTCGCGTCCAAACCTAAGCTGAGTGTCCGCGCTTATCCACCATTTCATAAATTCCCACGCCAAATCCGGACGTTTCGCCTTGGAAAAAATCATGGAAGCCAGCGTTCCGGTCGATACGGAACGATTTATAGTGCCGTCGCTCTTCTTCAAGCCAGGCATACGCGAAAAAGCCCACAGGCCGCGAAGTTCCGGCGCGAAAACCTCAAGTGTGTTGAAGTTCGTATAATCGGCAAAAGCAAGCGGCATTTCTCCNGTGCGGAAGCGGTTTACAAAATCGAAAACCATCGGCGTTTTGTAATGAGTAAAGAATTTGGTGTAGACATCAAACGCTTCAATGGCAATTTCACTGTCCAGAAGAGTGCGTGATCCATCTTCGCTGTACAGCCTGCCGTCGCGCTGGAACAGATGAGCCAAAAAGTTGGAAAAATCGACGGCTGTCTGCACATTGGTCGCTACGGAAGGAATACCAACATTCATGTTGTTTTTTTGGATGATTGGAAGAATATTGATCAGATCATCCCATGTATCAGGAATATCAATGTCAAGTTCCTCTAAAATATCCTTTCTGTAAAACATTACATGGAAATATTGAGTTTCCGGCAGACCGTATACTCCGCCGTTAAACGCGAAAGGTATAATTACATTGTTATCTAAGTCCTGTATTGCCTCTTCATAACCGGGGAATTTGGAAACATCCAGAACTGCTTTCCTGATAGCGTAGTTTACAGGATCGCCCTGCGGCATAGTAAGAGCCATATCCGGCCCCGTACCCGCGACAACAGCAGGCATAACGGCGTCGGCGGCGACAAGTTTAACATTTACCCTTATCCCTGTCAGCGGAGTAAATGTATCGTCTATCATAGCCTTGAGAATGGTACTTTGATCGCGGCCGGCAACCATCCAAATATCGATAACATCAGCGCTCTTACCGTACTTGTCGCCAAGGTTGTTGTAATCAACAAAGAACGACGTAAAAAAGGAGCGTATCTCGTGAGAAGCGGCGACAAAGAAATTTTCTCTTATAGGCGGCAGTTTAGCGCCTTCGGCGCTTACTATAATGAAATCTATATCAAGCTGGGACTGCGAAAGAGCCAGNAGACTGTCACCAAGAGAACTGATATTGGCTTTAAAGTTAACAAGTGTCCTGGGTATTTTGTCCGGCCGCCTGACAAAAAATTCAAGCTGCCGCGCAAGCGTTAATGTCGAAGCGGCCTGCGCGCTGCGTTCNCCAGAATAGCGGGTTAAATCATCGACCAGTTTGTATAGTATCCGGCTTTCAAATTCCATCGCCTCAATTACTTCGGGATAAATTACATCAACACGGTAATCGCGGTAAATATCCGGTTCCGTTCCAGTCAGTACAAGTATCTTACGGTAAATCGTGTTCAAACGGAACACGCTTTCTTCCATTACGTTTAGCATCTCACCCATTTCACCAAGGGCCGCCTGAAGACGCAGAGTATTAGTGCCTTTTTCCAGTGGAAATAAAATATCTCCCTCGCTGTCATGGAGCGTATTCATATTCCATTTGTTGTTATAGGTAAACGGAACAGCGGAAAGCTCACGGAAAGGAATCTGTCCGTTTATCAAAACCGAACGGTTTGAAACAAAACCTCGGTTATAATTCTGCCTGCCCTTAATGGAGATACGATACAATCCGTTTTCAGGCACNTCAAATTCCCATTCTATCCACTGCCCGGCAACGCGCCAGTTTTGACCGCCAATCATATTGAGNCGTATTTTCGCTACGCTGGCAGGTTCTGTCGCACCCGAAGAACGATCATAAGTCGGATACAAAGAAGGATCCGAACGGCGCACCGCTCTTTCACCCTGAATCTTCAATTGGTAATTACTGCGGCTATTATTATACCGGCCCAAATCCAGCCCTGTCAGATACTCACGGTAACTTTTTGTTTGGGTAGGAGCTATTAAGGAAAGGGCGCGTATCGCCATCGGTTCGTTGATTCCCTCAAACCTGATGACATTCTGTCCTGCCCGGAAATAAAAAGCATAAGGCTCGGTAATATAGCCAAGGGCATCTCTGAACCACGCGCTTTCCCAGCGGGGTTTTTCAACCTGACCCGGGCGAATTTCATTACCNTGNTTATCGAAGCGGCTGTTTCCGCTGTCGCCCCAGACACGCTGAAACGCAAGCCTGTCGGCGCCCAGAAACGGAGTTTCGCCGTTAATTAATAAAGAACGCTCTATGTTAATCCCACGCGACTGGAGGGGAAAATATTCTAAATACATAAAATAAAGGCCGGCTTCCCGTATGTTAACCGTGTATTCTACAAAACTTGATTCTTCCGTTCGTAAAACCTGCGCTTCATTTTCAAAATTTTGAAGAACGGAAACCCCCCTGGCGGAAGTCCACGCAAAAATATCAATTGGGATATCCAACCGACCGTTGGGAACATTTGCGTAACGTTCTAAATAGCGGGAATATGTGTTTGTTCTCCCGGTGCTTGCCCCGCTCAAATCGAAGCCGGCATATTTTTCGGAGAAATCCGATTCTTGCCTTCCGGACAACAAGACGACAAGTACCACTACGACAACAATAGCGGCAACAATCAAAATCTTTCTAAGGTCTAAAAACTTACTCATATCCCCGACAGCCTTTGTTCTTAAAGTTAATTTATCTTACAGCATTTATCATCAGTTTGATAAGGGCGTCTGAAGCCGGCGAATTCGGCTGACCAGTCCCTCTGTCAAAAAGACCAAATTTCTCACCATTTCCTCTTATNGAACCGTTGTCCCAATAAACTGGAACCAGTGCGTATTTTTTGGCCGTGCCAAACACGTGCGAAACATAATCTGTTCTGCTTTGGCGCGCCTGCGCTTCCTTTGCGGAATCATCCGGGTACAATTGAAGAACCGCGCCGCATTCTCCTATAATTACCGGAATGTTTTTATCTATAAAGGCGCTCTTAAACGGAGCAAAATCACTGTCTACCCTTTGCCTGTCGACATCCGTTCCCCATGCTGAACGGCTTCCTTGAATCGACAATTCGTAAGGAGCGTAATAATGAAAACTGAGAATTAGCCTGTCCTGNGAAGAATCATTGGGAAGAGTAAAACCGGAGGAAAGCGCCTGCCGGTTGTCGGCGCAATATGCGTTAACCATAAGATAGCGGCTTTCATTGTTGCCGCCCGAAGAGCGTACCGCATCTACAAAAAGCTGATTCCAGTTGTTTAAAACAATAAACTGCCCCGGATCATTGCAGGATTGCCAGTTACCGTCGTGAAGCTCGTTAAAACCCTCAAAAATCAGCCAGTCGCCGTAATTCCGAAAGTACGAGGCAATCTGTTGCCATAAGCGCACATATTGCGCGGTAATTTGATTCTTCTGAGCCGCGTTCCTGCTGGCCTTGCCGATTGAAAGCCAGCCGTTATCCCTGCCTCCGCCTGCGGTTGAGCCGTCGTGGTGCAGATTGATAATCGCTTTAAGGCCGGCATTATGTGCCATTTCAACAACTTCGGCGACGCGTCTGAGGCGTGATGACGAAACCTTGTAGTCCGGAGCAAGTCCGATATATCCCATCCATGTTACGGGAATGCGGACAATATCAAAACCNGCGGNTTTTACNCCGTTCATTATTTCCTGATTAATCAGGGGATTGCTCCAGTTTGTTTCACCCCCATACCCGTCGCTGCTGTAAGAATCCAGAGAGTTGCCCAAATTCCAACCGGCCCTTATACCTTCATCCCTGAAATAACCGGATGCCGTCTTTCCACTGACAGGTTCCTGCGGGTAATCTCTTACCGTATCGGGAACACTGGGAGCGGTAATTTGTGAAACCGCGGCGGGTGCCTTTGAGGCAGACCCGCCAACNCACGCGGCCAGCAGTACTGTGAGAATCGCGCATAAGAACGGCAGATTTTTCCTTGTCATCACATCTCCCTGCTAACCACGTTGATTATTTACATATGCAGTTTGAGATCCCAGATTTTCACGCTAAAGTCGCCAAGTCCGCCTTCGGTTTGATTTCTGGTNTTGAAGATAAGTTTTTCTATACGGGCTTGATTGAACCGTACNGCTTCCGCCCATGAGGGTTGCATGAACATCCTCATTTGTACAACATATTCGGTCGCCTCTGCCGGAGCTTCAAAACCGAATACGTGAAAACCCCAGTCATGGACCGTACTGATAGGCGCTTCCAGGTTATAGCGTTTACCGTCTCCCATTACTTTAAAGGAAATGGCTTTCGCTGTTTTTAAAAGTTCCAGTGTTGCCTCATCTGGTACTATATCACATTCCGCCAAACTGTACTGGAGCGCGTTGGTTACTGTTCCCGAAAGGGAATAGGTGCGCACAGTCTCGCCGTTAATAACCTCATCCGCTATTACGACATTACATATTGAAGTATCTCCATCGCCCTTATCCGCGGGTGTATAACCCTTCCATGTCCAGGTTCCGGCGATTATTTCTCCCGTACTTCCTCCGGCTGAAGAACCGCCGGAAGCGCAGGTAATTAATAAGGCGCAAAGCGTCCCGCAAAGTAACAAAATAAATGCTTTTTGTGTTTTTTTCATAAACTCCTCCTAAGAATGTGATTTTAGACAGTATTGTCCAAAAATAATAGCTTTCCGGACAACCCTAGTGAATTATAATACTATGATAATCCTACGCCGTCAACAATTTTTTTGCCAAAGACGCTTTCAATCTACCCAATGCGCGCCGATTAAATCGAGAAAACCGGGGTAGGTAACGGCGGCGCTTTCCGCGCCGGTTATCTCAAGGGGGACAGAGCTGCCAAGGGCGGCTGCGGCAAACGCCATCACGATACGGTGATCGCCGTGTCCGTCAATTACGGGGGGGGATTCCGGCGGGGACAAAGCTCCTTTTCCGTGAATAACAAGGCCGTCCGGCCTCTCGGTGCAGTCAACGCCGAGTTTCGCAAGCTCCCCGGCCATTACCGCGATGCGGTCGGTCTCCTTTATACGGGCGTGGGCAACGTTTATAAGGGCCGTGTCGCCCTGCGCGTACGCCGCGGTTACCGCCGCCGCCGGGAGAAGATCGGGCGTTTCGTTAAGATCAAAGGTTCCGCAGACAAGGGGCCCTTCGCGGGAAACTGTAAGAGAGGGGCCGTCATTGCCTCCCTTTTTGTTCCACTGAACCTTGCATCCCATGGTTTTAAGCATCTTGAGAAAGAACTTGTCACCCTGCGTATCATCGGGGTCCAGCCCGAGAAGGGTTACAGGGCCTCCGGTAATGGCGGCGGCGGCTGCCGGGAAGGCGGCGGAGGAAAAATCGGCCGGTACGGAGCGGGAAAACGCCTTCCAGCATGAGCCGCCGGGGATAATAAAGCGGGAAAAGTCCGGTACGGTCTGAAAGGGGATACCCTGCGCCTTTAAATATGAAAGAGTCATTTCTATATAGGGCCTTTCGTTGAGAAGGGGGACGTCAATTTCGGTAACAACGCCGGCGGGGGCAAGGGGGGAAGCTATAAGAAGCGCCGACAGGTACTGGCTTGTGGGACACGGAAGGTTCACCCTTCCGCCTTTCCACGGGCCTTTTACAGTTATCGGGGCGCAGCCGCCATTGCTTTCGCACGTTACGCCAAGGCCGGACAGAGCGTCGAGGAGGGGGGAGGGGCTGCGCTGCGCTTCCGTATCTGCTCATCGCCTGTAAATTCGACCGGTTCCGCCTGAAGTCCGGCGGCGGCAAGCGCAAGATACAGCGTTGTGCCGGAGTTGCCTACGTCAAGGTTCTTCTGAAGCCTGGCTTTTCTGTTAAACCCGTTATTGCCGCTGACTTTCCAGCCAATCAGCTTTTCGCCATGCTCGTCCGGCGGGTTGGGATTGCCCGGATCGGCGGCCCGGTATTCGATTATTTCCGCGCCAAACGCGCCGCAAACGGAAACGCAGGAACGCGCGTCAAGGGAATCGAGCGGGCATTGTATTTCCGACGCTCCGTCGGCAAGAGAGGCGATCAAAAGCTGCCTGATTGTGTGGGACTTTGACGCCGGAACTTTAACTTTGCCGGAGAAACGGTACGGATGGATAGAAACGCGCATATTTACTCCAAATCCGCGGCAGAAACAGCGTCCCATCGCCGCCGGATAGCGGCGGCGGTGTCCTGCGCTGTCCGTCCGGTTTCAAGAAAGATACGTATTTCTTCCATAAAAGCGTTTTCGTACTCTTGCGCGCCGGGTTTTCCCGAAAAGCCTTCGACAATTGCCGATGATTCAAATATATCCCACGCCTTTGAATAAAAGGGGTCGCCTTTTACATAATCGCCGGGTATCAGGTCGGAAACCATGCCGGGAACCGCCTTTAAATGAGCGCAAAACAGCGGGCTTTTTTCCGCGAGAAACTCCAGAAAGCTGTACGCTTCCGCAGGGTATTCGCAATTTACGCTTAAGCCGGCATATATACCTGAAAGACAAACGCTGTATTTGCCCGCGCCGCCGGAAGCCGGAATTGTGGTTATACCGAACGCGCCGTCTCCCATTTTATCTCTCAGATACGGAATTGCGCGGGTGGAGGCAATCATCATGGCAATTCTTCCGGCGGCAAACTCCCGCAAGCGCTGATCGCCCGTTGTGTCAAAGACGCGCGGCGCGAGGGCGCTGCCGCTGTTTAACGCGCCGAAAAAGTTAAGATCCGCGATAAATGCCCTGTTGTTAACGGACAGTAAATTNCCGCCGCCCGCCCATATCCANGAGAAAATATCCCTGGAAAGGGCCTGCCTGTCCGCCGGGCTTAAACTCAGCGCCGCTCCGGCGNTNTCACCGGAAANTGCCGCCGCAAAGGCAAGGAATTCCTGCCGGGTTTTTGGCGGGCGGTCAAAGCCGGCTTCCGTCAGAATGTCTATGTTGTAAAAGAGCAGATCCATAAATGAGACGAGGGTAACAGCCTGTCCGCCAGCGGCGGCAATCCCGCCTTCATCGAAAATAAAGATGTCAGGAGCGCCCGAAGCTGTCTGCACCACAATATCGGGATTTTGTTCCATGAATTCCCGCAGGAGGGCTTCTGTTATTTCACTGCCGAACAGCTCTTCAAAGCGCGGGGAAAGCGACAGATTCACGCGCTTTGCTTCGGCGTTCATCCTGAAAGAAGAGTTAAAAAGGAGGGGCGTAATTATCAAAACAGCCAGGGCAATAACAATAAACAAATCTATCCGTACGGAACCGGAAAGACATATCGACTTTTTTTTATTTTTAAGGTAAATCTTAATCATGCCAAGTGTTTTCAGAAGGTTCATTTACGCGCTCTCCAACAAAGCCCGGCAGAAAAACACGGAAAAAAAGCTGGTAGCGGACTTTGCAAGGTCAAAAATATCTCCTTTTGATATTAAAACAGAACCTTTGTATAATGTCTATTTATCAAACGGCGCCCTTGAACTGGGGCTGAAAAAATCAAACTGCATGGCATGGACAGAGCTTCCAGAAGCTGAATACGGGGATGCCGTTATCGAAGCCAAGTTCCGCGTGGACAGCCTTGGCGGTTACGCTTCTGCCGGAATAATATTCCGCATTGTGGAGAAGGACTCCTATTATACGGCGCTTGTATCAAGCAAGGGGTATTTTCGCCTTGATGTCATAAAGAACGACGCTCCCAGAACTCTTATCGCATGGACCGGGATTCCTGATTTTGACGCCGCCAAAATCAGCCTTAAAATAATCACCTACGGGACNTGNNTGATTTTTTTTATCAACGGTAAATGGATNGGAGAAACAAACGACGATTCCATAAACAGCGGCGGCCTTGGTTTTGCCCTTGCTTCCCATGACAAAGATCAAGCGGCGAAATTAATCAACGGCAATGAATATACCTGCAGGGCTATGCTTGATTATCTGTCCGTAGACGCGCGCTTAAAAACACTGGAAGCGGAATACAAAAAATGGACCAACGATTCCAATATCAACGCGGAAGGCCGTTTGCGGCTGGCGGAAACCTTCGCGGTTATGGGCGAATCCTCAAA
>JGI24698J34947_10002299_pt1 | contig 10268 bp, 11 predicted proteins | sample TergutMp193P3_FD_34947 | JGI IMG/M metagenome (IMG submission 34947) | reverse complement strand
AATTTGTTTAATTTTGCCTACGCACAGCCCGACATCGCCAAGTTTCGCGGGACGGGATGGGGACTAATAAACGCCGTATCGGATATGGTTTACCACGGCGATCCTCTGCGCAAAACGAAAAACTACAACGCTAACCATTGGGAAAAATCAATAAACGGCAACGCGATTTTGGACAAAGCCACGGCAATTTTAGGCGTGTAATTTTTGATGGGCGCGGTTAAAAGCCGCGCCCTAAAATTTTTCACAGAAAAAATAACTTTTACGGCTTTCAAAATATTATATTAACAAAAGACGTCGAAATTCGGCGCTTTTTGCAAACAAAAAACAAGAGGCGATATGTCCGTATCCGCTTATAAGATTAAGGATTACGTTTACGATTTGCAGAAAAGGGGAATACTAACTTTCACGTTAAGAGAAATACGTGAAAATTTTCTGTCCTTTTCCGATACAGCGATAAAAAGCGCGTTGAGACGGATTTCCGGTAACAACGCGATAATGTCTGTTCGTAATGGTTTTTACTCGATAATACCTGTCGGCTACGCGTTACGCGGAGCAGTTCCGCCTGAGTTTTATATTGACGCTCTGATGAAACATCTCAACCGTCCGTATTATGTCGGATTGCTCAATGCCGCCGCATACTACGGCGCTGCCCACCAGCAATCGCAGGTGTTTTCGGTAATAACCACGTTTCCGCCGTTGCGGGACGCCGCCAAAAAAGGGATTCATATAAAATTTATATCCACGCGGAAAGAAATTCCACAAACGTGGCTTAAACCTATCAGAGTGGAGACAGGCGATATTCAAGCGTCAATGCCGGAATTGACCGCAGCGGATTTGGTTACACATCAAAAAGAGATAGGCGGACTTAACCGCACATCTACAATATTGTATGAATTGGCGGAAGTGCTGAATTTTGAACGGTTAGACAGACAGTTTTTTAATTTTGTTCCGCTCGCAACGATTCAACGGCTAGGGTATCTGTTGGAACACGTGTTGGAACAGCCCCAATTGTCAGATGCCTTATATGCTAAAACATTGGTGTACGGACGCCAATTTCAAAAAATTCCACTGAAACGTGGTAAAAGAAAGAACTCTTTCGCGATAAACGCGCGCTGGAAGATAATTGTCAACGAACAAATAGAAATGGATGATTTATGATATCACAATCAGCGATAAAACAGTGGTCGGAGTTTTTCCCGTGGAAAAACAATGCACAGATAGAACAGGATTTGGTAATTTGCCGTGCGTTGACAGCCATTTTTGGCGACCGGTATTTGGCGTCGCATTTAGCATTCAGGGGCGGAACGGCACTGCATAAGTTATACTTACATCCGCAGCCTCGATATTCTGAAGATATTGATTTGGTGCAAATCAACGCTGAGCCGATTAAAGAAACAATCGACAGGATAAGGGAAATTTTGTCTTTTCTCGGTACGCCGAAAGTAAAACAAAAGGCGCACAACAACACGCTTATTTTTCGTTTTGAGGCAGAAGTCCCGCCAATAATTCCCCTACGGTTAAAAATCGAGATAAATTGCCGTGAACATTTTAATGTTCTCGGTTTAACGCAGTATGATTTCAGTATAAACAATCAATGGTTTTCCGGAGAATGCAAGATAACAACATACTATCTGGAGGAACTCTTAGGCACAAAACTCCGCGCACTTTATCAACGCCGCAAAGGCCGCGATTTGTTTGATTTGCATAAGGCCCTATTGACACAAAATGTCAGTATTGAAAAAATCATTCGGTGTTACCGTGAATATATGAGCTTTGCCGTGGAAAACCCGCCGACCTCAAAAGAGTATCTGCAAAATATGGAACAGAAAATGCAGGACGAGGAATTTCTGGGAGACACGCGTCTTTTGCTTCGGCCCGATGAACCGTATAATCCGATTGAGGCTTGGGAACAGGTGAAAGGTATTATTGAGGAGTTATAAATGCTTGACACGTGATAATCAAGATAAATCTATGAAAATCGAGCAATAACAAACCCATTTTTCGCCACGCCGCAACCGCGCCAACCAAAAGGGGAAACTGACATGGCGGTTCCGTTATCTCCGCCGTTTGGTGGTTTGTATAAAATGAAGATGATGGAGATATTTGGGATGTTTTTTTAGGCGTTATTTTATTCATGCTTATCTATCCTTGCTCGTCATCTTGTGGGAGAGCATTCACTTAGGATAACCGGTATAAAGCGAATCTATCAAATCGCGCACCTGCCACAGCATCCAAACAAACGGACGCTGAATCTCCGGTATCGCAATAACTTCCGACTTTATATCGCCGATTGTACAAATTACACTACCCAATATCATTAGTCTTATCGTTTATAAATAGTTCTTCAAGCGTATCTAACACGTTAATAAAATTCAGAAAAATATTTTCCAAAACGATATCTAAGGTTGTTTCATTAATTCTAAAATACTCCAAGATTTTTTTGTATCGGTGTTATTTATGCTTCTTCTATGGGCTACCGTCGAAGAACGTAATCTCTGAACATTTCTGAAAAAATTTATTATTTCTGTTTCTGTTGCGTTATTATTTTCTAAAAAAAACTCCAATTTGTCTATTCCTCTGGAATTCGATGGAATTGACGCCATAGATTTCTCTAATTCTTTTTCATTTAAAGAATCTCTTGTACGTGTTCTTAAAGAAAAATCTATATATGGCGATTTCATTAGCCACAAAATCGCCCTAAAAAATGTTGTGAGGATATGTTCTCACAATACTGTATCTGCGTCTTATATTATACGTTCATCGGTCTCGTAACTACCATGTTCTCCCATGGTCAATTCCTTAAGAAGCAGATTGCCCCCGCATTTGGGACATGTCTTTCCCAATCCGAAAAGTCCTTTGATGTATACGGTATTACATCTGTCACAAACCAACCGTTGACCATGAAGATTTAATTCTCTCAGCTTAGCCATTGTTTTTTCTCCTGAAAGAACCTAATGAAATGTTCTTTCCGACACTATGTCGAAAAGAATAGACCGTAACCATCGGTTCCATTTACCAGAAAACGGCCTTGGTTTTTATCTTACAAATACGTTTAAAAAATCTATGTATCTTGAATTTTCTTTAAATACATTGGCATGGCAAACTATACTGTAAGTTAGACAACATACTCAGTCTTTATATATTTTCCTCTTAAAAAGATCGAATAAACCTGTCTTATGTTTTTTGTTAAATTCGTCAAAAAACCTTTCAAATTTTTTAGCGTCTGGTTGTGAAATCTTCACCATAGATAGCAATTCTGCGAATATCTTTTTTCTGGCCCCCGATGATAAACTTTCAAAGTAAGCATACGCGACATCACCTAATCTTTTATCAAACTTATTGTTACTATTTAGTAAGTGTTTTTTGAGAATATAGGATATAAACATGTTTTTATTGCATTTTGTGTTTTTTATTGCCTTAATGATATGGCTTGTAATCTTATCCATATCCCCTTGCTCAATAATTTTACCGAATACTTTTTTCAAAATATCATCATAATCAATTTGACCGGCAAGAGTTGGCCCAATAATTAAAATATTGGCTATATGTGAAAAATAATACTCGATAAATATATTAAGGCTATCACTGGAACGGATTGCGTTAAAATGCTCCGTTAGAAGCGTATTTTTTTGCGCATCTTTAAAAAATGTAAGCACAGAGTTTGTATCCAGTAGATGGTATTCTCTCAAATTATTACCGCAACGTGTTATTAAAATTAATTCATGGGTTTCTTGTTTTAAATTATTTCCAGCGTTTGCATCAATAATATTAGTTATTTTTTTCCAGTCCTGTCCAACACAGACATCAACTATTTCGGCGTACGGTACAGAAAAAATGGCCTCAATGATAACACGGTATATCGGTGGCAAAATTTTCTTGTCGGTAGTATTTTTTGGCAATTCCAATATGTCAATAATGTGTACACACTCGCGTACCCTTTTGTCAGTTGGAATATTATTGAAAAGATATACGTCTAAACGCTTTAAAAATAATCCGGCGGTATCTTTGCCAGTAACATAATAATTGTTAAAGAATTTTTTTAACATTTCGGAAGAAAGTTCCTGGTTGGCGAAACTAAACATATCTTTCGTCTTGGAAAAATCGACCATTACCGGTTCACGCCAATGTTTATTCTCGAATTCCGAATAAAATTTTTGATTATGCTTTTGAGCGAGAATATACGCCTTTACAAATTCTTCCTGTTTTACATTAGTTTTAACTAAATTTAACAAATAGGTAAAGGCGACATCTGTTTTGGAATACAAACGTGTTAGTATGTCAAATGCGAATGGGATATTTTCAATCCGATCTCCATTGCTGACAATGGTTGAAAGTAACTCTACACCTAAACCGTTAATACATAAATTTGCCGAATCCATAAGTAAATCAAGGTCTGAAATCGATTGCCGTCTAAATGCAGATACCATTATATTTTTGACGGTTATTGATTCTTCAGATGCATTATTGTTTTGTCTTTGAAATGAATTCCTAACCGTTGGCAAATTCACAAGAAAATCAAACGCCATAAAAAGTTTTGGGAACGAGTCCAAATTTCGCTCGATATATTCGGCCAATCCCTCCGCTTTCAAATAGTCAAGATAATTCGCAAGTATAAAACTTGCTTTCGATTTAATATCGTTACGAAAAGCCTTCGCCCCATCTGTGCATATATCACATTGCTTGGCGTTGTCAATGACATTTTTAATGATTTCAATTCTTCTGTCTATTGCAGAAATGTTTTTGTAAATAAAGGCATAAATACTTAATTTTTGCTGTGCAATAAAATTAAACTGTGACATTTGGGTCAGAAGATTATTAGCTACCGATTGCGTTTCATAATCTACGCGGTCAGTAAGCATAACAGCATTAAATAGCTCGTTAGCACTCCCGAAAGCAGAATACTCCGCATTATTTAAGTTCATCAAGTCCGATGCTTCATTGATACTGACATCATAAGCGGACACTATCTTATTAATATTATCCGCAAACTTAACGGCTTCAAATATGCCGACAAAAAGCAATTTTACGATGCTTTCGGTATACTTTCCAGGTTTTACTGATTTAGTGACAATATTCCGCTGAAAATCAAAAACATAGTGTCCTCTTTGCGCTTCCTGCATATAGTTGAACATGCCGCTTTCTGGTTGATTCACCCGTATTTGTACACGTGACGATATATTTCCAGGTATAAGTGTGTTTGTAAAATGCGTACAAAAACTAACTGAATTTTGCGTTGTTTTAGGCAGACACACGCTTAATGCTTTAAACCAGTATTTCAGACTTTTAGGATTGTCACATAAACATACTGGATTCTCACTTGACGAATTGATTATTGCTTCAATCAGGAGTTTTAATTTATTTTTACGGTCTTCATTAAAAAAAGAGGATAACTCGCTATTCGACAGCATACCACCATTTTCTGGTATATTATTCTTCGGCAATTCATCTGGAATCGGATCATCATGCCACTCTTTCATTGTTAATTTACGTTTAAATAAATCATGTTCAATAAAACCATACGGAGCAAAATCGTTGTTTTTTTCAAAGACGAATGCATGAATTATATAATTACCTACTCGACAGTCGAGTTTGCTGTACACGCGACCAACATAGCACACATTTGCTAAACATGCACGTCCTGAGGAAAGGATAAAATACCCGAATTTTTTCGGAAACAATTCCTCTATTTCCTGTTCGGTGGGTTCGTATGGTAATCCTGATGGAATTTTGTACATCATCATTTCCCGGATTTCGGCACTTTCCACATCTGTAACATCTTTTGATTTAGAAAATATGCTGAACGCTCCAGTCCTATCCTTACCGCAAGCGGTATAAATGTATTGGCTGGCTAACATTACTTCTTTCCTCCTTGTATTGTGGTTTGCTTAATTGCTTTATTAATGACCGCGCTCTGTTTCCTCAAAAGCCAAAAAAGTGGTTCCTCAACATTCGATGCAACAAATGGCTGACCATTCATTACATGGCCTAACGCACTACAAGTAAAGAATTGTACGCATTTGAAACGGGATTTTAAACTGAGAAGAAAATTATTCTCGCCGTATTCACGTAAAAATTGCTCACATAAGTCATTTTGCGTTTTGTATTTAACTTTCTGTTCATGACTTGGTGCATCTTTAAGGACAGCATTCACACCTATTTTTTGGGCGAGACCAGGTATATCCATTTTCGTGAATACTACTGCGACATTCGTATTGAGAATGTCTTTAGCGGCAACGCCAAACATATTTTGAAGAGTTTCTATAAATGTACCCAACATCTCATCTATGGGTTGTGCACTACCGTCATACTTGTTCACATCTATTGTCTTTGATATTTCTTTACGATAATTGGAAATAGAAAGTGGGTCTACAATCAGCATAAATGCGTTGCCGTATCGAAACCCCATTTGAGAGTCTATTTTATTAATTCCATTATAATTTACATTAAAAAGCTCCCCCGCTACATCGCATAATGAAATTTGCTGTTTAGTCGCTCCCTCCGGTGTAAGATAAAACTGATAATAGTTCAACCTATCATCCGCTGTTTTTTGCGGCAAACTACCATACGAAAGAAATTGAGAGTTTTTCTCGTACTCATCACGTCCAGTCTTCACGTGTTCAAAAGTTAAGCCATATTCGGATAGTGCGTTTTTCTCAAGTGACATCATCGTCATGTTTATATAACATGTTTTCCCTGAATTTGGTCCACCTATGACTGGAATGCTCCACGATGCGTGCAAGCCCCCACTATCAGTACCATGTGCTTTACAATCAGGACATACTGCTTTCAGTTTTTGCCGGCCGTTCAAAAATGTCGTCGGTAGTTTTTCCCCACAATTACATTTTCGCCGAAATATACCGTAATAACCCGGACGCAGCCTGTCATGTTCTGCTCCGCAAAAGACTCCGTTATCGGCATCAAAACCAGGACAGATATATATAGGCAAACTATACTTGCTTTGACAAATTGGGCAATGACTGGCAATCTTATTATAACAGCAATATATCCAGTCAATTAAAGTAATTATCACGAAACCAACAAATACAATAAAAAATAACACCGACAATATAATTATTTGAACGATTGTAACCGAAATGCAAATCAGCGGCGTAATAACAGCTGTAAAAAGAAGCTGCGTGAAAAAAAAACCAAACAGGAAAAGATTCGGAATAAAAGCACCGATAAAGTCAAAGAATCCAGTATAACACTTAAATTCATTTATTATCTTACCCCAAGCATCGCTTACACCTTTTGCACCTTGAGAAATATAACCGCCACAATTTCGAAATGCATCCGAAATAACGTTCCTCAAATCAATAAATCCACCATGAAAAAAATAACTCGGTTCCGCCGGCTGAGTGTGTCTCATAATTTATGCCTCTTTCTATTTGGGTTCCTTTTTTATTAAATATTGTTAATATCATTCAATTTACACATATATAATTTATTTTTATGTTAATAAACTACCACTATCCAGCTATTGCCGTTTGGAGCGCTGCCGTTTTTGATGCGTTTTTTGGGCATCCCGAACCTGCTTAAGACTCCATTTTATTTGAGCGTTCTCCGGATCGAGTCGCAGAGCCGCGTCAAAATCTTCTATAGCACTGTTAAACTCGTTGTTTCTTGCATACACACCACCACGATTGCGATACGCAAAAATAAATTTTGGATCTATTTGTATTGCCCTGCTGTAATCCTCAATAGCCGATACATCGTCATTTCTGTTGGCATACAAAAGGCCGCGGCTATTATATACTATTGCATAACGAGGATTTAGACGTATTGCGCTGTCAAAATCCGCAATAGCACTGTCATCCATATTTCTCCAGTTATACGCGCGGCCACGCTCGCGGTAATAAACAGGATTTTCTGGGTTAAGTTTAATAGCAGTAGAAAAGTCACTTATGGCTCTATCGACAGTTCCAATTGGTACCTGTTCAGGTCTTGCAACTGCAATTTCATTAAACTTATTGTCCAGCATAGTAACGCTCTCTGATGACGATCTAGCGATTAATGCTCTTCCACGCAATTCATGCAACTCAGCCAATACCATGTCTTGTTTCGCCGTCCCAATTGCCTTGGTAAATTCCTCTATCGCCATATCATAGGAACCTCGGACAGCATATTGGATTCCATTATTTTTATGTAACTCAACTTTTTTTAGGGCATTATTTACGGTTATATCCTCTCTAACCACAATAAAAGCATATACGGAGCTTGCCAAAAACGCCGCGATAGCTGCGAATGTAATACCTATCATTATAATTCTTAACACCCCATTATGGATGTTTTTGAGTATTGACGATATATAACTCTTGAAACCGAAGAAAATTCCAACCGGTAACCCCAATGCACACCCGGCTCCAAGTATGATAGCAAGCCCTGTCGCTAAATACGGCGCGACCCATATTATCAATTTTATTATTAGCCATATCACGCAACATATTATCGCTATACCTATTAAATACGGCATAAAATCCCCTCCTATTTTCCAACAGCAATGAACGCATACGCAGAACCTACTAAAAGCGCCACGATAGCTGTGAATGTAATACCCATCATTGTAATTTTTAACACCCCATTATTAATATTCTTGAGTATTGATGATACATAACTCTTGAAACCGAAGAAAATTCCTACAGGTAACCCCAAAGTACATCCAGCTCCAAGTATGATAGCAAGCCCAGTAGCTAAATACGGCGTAATCCAAATTATCAACTTTATTATTAGCCATATCACGCAACATATTATTGCTATACCTATTAAAATCGGCATTAAATTTCTCCTATTTTTTCAAAATCGTTATGTAGTTGTTTTTTGCCAAAAGCCACAAAAGCGGGTCTAGAACACGTCGTGGTCGAATGCCTTTGCTGTCTATAGTCGTCCCGGTAGGATTCCCGCCCAATGACGATACGCCAAAAAAAGAATGCTGCTCAAACTGATTTATATAACTTATTAAATGAGCATCAAGTAAATTATCTATCAAATCTCGCATCTGAATATTAGTATTCTCAAAATCAGTCATTGAAAATGCCCCGCGTTTTATATGCTCAGATTCCTCCCTCAAACAACAATTTTCCGGAAGAATGTTGTATTGCTCCAATACGTCTATTTTTGTAAATACTAAAGCAAGCGGTATCGGAATCTGTCCCGTAATATTCTTCGTACCACGTATTACGTCTATAATTACGCTTAAAACATCATAGATTTCAGTATTTTGCTCCGGGAGCGTGTTAAACCCGTTTGAAGTAAGCTTTTCCCTTATATTAGGAACTTGCAACGGGTCTAACAGCAAAATAATTCCATGGGCATTCGTTATATAGCGATTAAACTTATGCATTTCGTTTTTATCATTAAGATTCTCACCAGCTGTATCATAAAAAGTTAATGCCGCCATATTGACAATCTTATTCTTCGCATTCATAAATCTTAATGGAAATATAAGAGGTGGTACTTCTACTCCAGCATCTGTTGCCCAAACAGTACGCCCATCTTTGAATAATGGGCGATAATACAATTTGTCATACGCTTCTTTCGATTCTTTGCTGCAAGTTGTAGAAAGCGAACAGTTAAATGGCCCTGTCATTCTTTTCTTGATTTCGTTTATCAATACTCCAATGTAGTTTGATTTACCGGATGCTTTCGCCCCCAAAAGAGCTATCGGCAAACTTTTCATTGACAAAAACTCAATCGGAATTTCCTTCTCTTTATATACATCACAAAAAAGCTGTTTTGCCGCTTCTTTGCAGTTAATACATTTCTTCTTGTGTGCAAGCGGAATCCAATCGTAAGTCGTAATATTACCATCCTTCTCATCATACTTTATAATATCAAATTTACACTTTTTATCCACGTTTCCTATAATATTATAGGAACACTTTAGCCCACAATCTTTAATACTGTGCTCCGCATAACAATACGGACAGGTAAATTTCCCAATTTTGTGTTTGTTCCCCAAAAATAAATCCTTAACGTTCCATTTCATAATCTTGCTCCTTTGCTTTGTTTTGTGCATTTTCTTCTTCTCCAGACCCGGTACCATCATCTTTTTTCAGATGCGCATTGTTAAACCTTTCAGTTTGCACATGTTTCAACCTATCAGTCTCTTGCTCCGTCATTTAATCATTCCTCCTATTTTAAGTTTAACCTGCCGTGTTCGTTACCATCTTTGAAATAATAAATTGATTCATAATCTCCTAAACCAGCAAATACCTCTGGTTGATATATATATTCTTTTTCATACGATACCGTTTTATTTTTGGTAACCG
>JGI24698J34947_10002297_pt1 | contig 10269 bp, 8 predicted proteins | sample TergutMp193P3_FD_34947 | JGI IMG/M metagenome (IMG submission 34947) | reverse complement strand
GGCTAACTAATCAGCATCTCGTCAAGCGCGGTCATGCCCAAAACATTCCTGACACTCTGGGACGGCGACTCAATTCCCAATTTGCCCCCCGCCTTTTTCGCNCTCTTGAANTTATTCAGGATCACCCTTATCCCCGCGGAGCTTAAATACTCTACCTGCGCCATATTCANAACCAGGCTTTTATACTCTTCCTTCAAAGCCCTTTCCAGCTTAAAATTNAGCACATCCGAGCTAAATGAATCCACCCTGCCCTTCAAGACAAAATTAGCGACCCCGGTATCTTTATCCATCTCTTCCGTAACTTCCAATGCCTCGTCTTTCACTCCACCTTCTCCTTTCCCATGTTAAGCATAACACAAAATATCGTAAGAAAACAACAACAAATAAAAAATACAGCCTAACGCTTCCCCAGCCCCAGATAATACGTCTCGAATGACTCACTCCTGCACGCCTGAGGCTTAAAACTCTTTCCGCTTTCAAAAAGGCCGCGTATTTGCTTCAAAAGATTCCCTGTGTCCCCACCCTGAAAAACCTTCACCACAAAGCTACCGCCTTTGGAGAGGGCGCTTTCAGCGTAGTTCAGGGCGGTCTCCGCGAGCTCCAGCGAGCGGAGGGTGTCGATTGAGCGGTTGCCGGTGGTGGACGGGGCGGCATCGCTGACAAGAAGGTTGTAGGGTCCGTGGGACAGGATTTCCTCCCGTATCTCGCCCTGGGTAAAGTCTCCTTGTATATAGAAGAATTCCGGTTTGTCGAAGAGGCCCTCGTCGTATTGGCGGGAGAGCGGCGTCAGGTCAACAGAAACCAGTGACGGCCCGGCGATTGGCGCTTGCGCCACCCCGCCACCGCCCGTGCGACCGGCAATTTTTCGCAGTACGTAGAGGCTCCAGCTTCCGGGAGCAGCGCCCAGATCCAACACCCTGAAAGAGGAAGAGCTGTTCTTTAGAAGGCCGAATTTTTCGTCCATTTCCTTGAGTTTATACACAGACCTCGCCGGGTAGCCCTCTTTCTGGGCTTTAATAGCAAAATAATCCGGTTTACTGTAATTTGCCATTAACTCTTCCTTAAGGAAGCCGAATTATGTGATAAAATCCAATCCATGGAAAAAGAGTATACCCGGCGGCTTGAGAAAATTGAAGCCGTACTCAACACCTGGCTCCCCGAGACGCCCGATTCTGCCTGGCTGGAAAGGGTCTTTGGGCCGTTTCCACCAGGCGCTTCTCCATGGGCAGTTGCCCCGGAACTCCTTACGTCCCTCACCCGTCCCGGCAGGGACCTGCTGAGCCGGGGGGGCAAGCGGTGGCGGCCCCTGCTCATGCTGCTGGCTGCGGAAAGTGTTGCCGGGGAGGACGGCGCCGAGACGGCGTTGCCCCTCACACCGCTGGTGGAATTTCCCCATAACGCCAGCCTCATTCACGATGACATAGAAGACAATTCCGATGAGCGAAGGGGAAAACCGGCGATCCACCTCCTCCATGGAACGGACACTGCGATTAACTCAGGCGCTTTCATGTACTTTTTGCCCCTGGCTTGTCTTTCCGCCTGGGAAGACGCGGCGGGCGCAGACTCCTTGAAAGACCGGATATGGTCTATCTGGGCTTCCCACATGAGAACCCTTCACCTTGGTCAGGCTATGGACATCGCCTGGCACAGCGATCCTCATGCCCTACCCGCTCTGGACGAGTACGACAGGATGTGCCGGTTAAAAACTGGCTGCCTTGCCCGGCTTGCGGCGGTTCTCGGGGTTTACATCGGTTCAAAAGGTGACAGTCACCTTTCCAGCATCTTTGGAAACGCCGCAGAACAGCTTGGGGTCGGCTTTCAAATTCTCGATGATGTGAAGAACCTGGACAAGGGTGTTCCGGGAAAAAAGCGCGGGGATGATATTGTCGAGGGGAAAAAGAGCCTTCCGGTGCTGCTCTACCTGCACAGGTATCCTGAAAAGCGCGATTTTGCCGCCAGTTGCTTCGCTGCGGCCCGTGCCAAAGGAGTGGAAGCCCCCGAGCTCCAGGAGCTTATCGGCGCGTTGCAAGGCGCGGGCGTTTTGGAGGAAGCCCGCGAGAAAGGGCTTGAATACATACGGGAAAGCCGGAAGGTCTTTTCCGCGCCGGATGCCGCCAGTTTTCAGTTGCGGAAAGAAGCCTGCTCCCTTCTTGCAGGTCTCGTTGATTTGCTTGGGTAGGCATTTTCATTTTGATTCGTGGCGAGGGTTACATACCCACTGCTCTGCGGCGGGGTATGTTGATTTTCGCTGGAAAAAAGCCGAAAATGATGTATACTATATTACAAAAGGCGAATTTGTGAAAAAAACCTTTTTGAGACTTTTATTGATAGCTTCTCTCATCCTTTACTTTCCGGGGGCAAGGTTCTTTCCCGTTGCCGGAAACGGCGCGGCCCCCAAAAGTACGCCCACTGAGACGGGAAACGAGGGCATGGGCGGCGTCATATTCCCGGAGAATATGCCGGCCCAGCCGGACATAGACTTCGAGGTCTGGGGGATGCCCGAACCGGAAGAATACTCCCTCCCCCACATCCTCACTTTCAGTTCTTACGTGATTGAACAGGGCGACATGATAGGCTACATATCAATAAGGAGCGGCCTCAACGAGGACACCCTCATCTCCGTGAACGACATAAAAAACACCCGCCTTTTACAGATAGGCCAGGTCATCAGGATTCCTAATCAGGACGGCATCTATTACACCGTGAAAACGGGCGACACCCTGGAAAGCATCGCGGCACAGTACGCCACCACCGCTTCAAACATAAGCTTTGTGAACGAACTTTTTTCAGATAACCTCAGCCCCAACTCCGTGCTTTTTATTCCAGGCGCAAAAATGGATTGGGTGAACCGGCAGGAAATCAACGGCGACCTCTTCATCTGGCCCATCACCGGCCGCATCACTTCGTTGTACGGCTACCGCACAGACCCCTTTGGCGACACAAGGCAGTTCCACACCGGGCTTGACATAAGCGCCGTCGAGGGTACGCCAATCAAGGCCGCAATGGCTGGGCGCGTCTCCCAGGTCGGTTACGACAACTCCTACGGCAACCACGTGGTAATTACCCACCACTCCGGCTACCGCACGCTTTACGGCCACATGAGCGTCATCCGCGTCAAAGCCGGCGCCTACGTCGAAACCGGCGAGCGCATCGGCGATGTCGGCAACACCGGCCAGAGTACCGGCCCACATCTCCACTTCACGGTGTATAAAAACGGCGTGACAGTGAATCCGAGGGTTTTGATGCGGTGAGATTCGGCTTGGTACGCCATAGATAGAATTGCGTGTTGACCGTAAAATGCCCGAAAATATTCATTTTTTCCTTTCATTTATGATAGACTAAAAATACGCTCAATTTTGGGGGTGTAGCGTGCCAAGGCCGTATGATCTACTTGAAAACGTTTTAATTGATATAGAAAAGGGTATCAGGGAGGGTATCAATTCGGACATTCTTGCCGAAAAATATACCCTGTCGGAACGCCACTTACGTAAGTTGTTTAAATTTGCCTTTAAACAGTCTATGGGAAGCTATATACGATCACGCAAACTGGCGGCAAGCCTTGATGATCTGCTTAAAACAGACGCCAATATACTGAATATTGCGCTTGATTGTGATTTTGATTACGAGCAGTCGTATATTAACGCATTCAAGCGTGAATTTGGGATAACGCCGGGCGATTTCCGTAAGACAGGGCGTATTATCAAGGTAAAACCGCCTCTCCGTCTTTTTAATGGAAATAAATTTCCTGATGGTTTATTTTTTGGGCCGGATATTGTTATGGTTCCACAATTTCACGTTGTTGGCAAGATGTACCAAATACCATTTTCTGATGCGGCGACATTAATTCCAAAGGTTTCAATCCAGTTCTGGGAAAGTGACCGTTCTAAAATAGATAAGACAGTAAATACAAGTGCTTATTACGGTATCTTTAGAAATACCAATTTAACAGAAGGATANAGTGATTATTTAACTTCATTGCAAGTTAAAGATTTAAAGAACATNCCGCAGGGTTTTCACGGTGATACTTTTGATACTTCATTGTGCGCCAGATTTCGATATATTGGGGAGCATCAGTATTATGATTTAAATTATGATGTGTTAAGTGGAATGTATAATAAAATCATAGAATTTGGCAATGATGACCATACTAAATATTCTTTACTGGATGAGAAGATTGAATTTATAAAGATAACAAGTCTTTATAACGGGAAATACTGTCAATTTGAATGGTTTGCTCCAATAACAGAAAAAAGATGAAAAATGCCCGAAAATATTCATTTTTCATTATTTTGTTATGGTATTCTATCATAAATAAGGATAATAGCTATTCATATAGCTACCTTATAAAAATCATTTGGAGTGTATCGCATGAAGAATTTAAGCATTTTTACCTTGTTACTTAGCTCAATAATCTCTATGGTTTATGTTTCATGTAACAACCTTCTCCCTATTGTGGGGAATGGTAATTTGGTAACATCAGAAAGAACTGTTTCCACATTTGAAAAAATCAGTAGCGGCGGTAGTAATGAAATAAGTTTTCATGTTAGCCCTGAATATCGGGTAGTCGTTACTGCCGATTCAAATCTTGTTGAATTTGTTACAACAGATGTAAGAAATAATGTACTAAACATTGGTTTCAAAAGAGGATCATATTCATCTACAAGAATTCAAATTGACGTTTATTGCCCGGCCTTAACCAGTGTTTCAATATCCGGCTCCGGATCATTTACGGGCAATGATACAATAATTACATCAACATTTGATTCAAATGTATCAGGTTCAGGAGAAATAATTGGAACAATAGAGTGTAACAATTTTTCTGCAAATATTTCAGGTTCAGGTAAAATAATAATTACCGGAAGTGGTAAAAATTCGGATATTAATATTTCCGGATCGGGAATTTTTAGTGGAAGTAATTTTACCATAAATAATGCCGCCGTTCATGTCAGAGGTTCCGGGAAGGCAATTATATTTGTTTCTGAATATTTGAACGTAGTTATTTCTGGTTCTGGTGAAGTGGATTACCGTGGCGACCCTAAAATAGAATCCAAAACATCTGGTTCTGGACAGATAAACAAATTGTGAATTGTAACTCTATGCCACTACTTTGTCACATCATCCACCAGCTCTTTAAACCCCGCGTCAAGACTCGCGGAGACCTCGGGAGGAGGAGCCAAAACGTCATCGTTTATATAATGAACCCCTTCCTTTTCCTTTATGATATTGCCATCACCGTCAGCTTTACTTTCTTCCTCGCCATTCACAGCTTCCAGTATATCAATCCCCGCGTCGTTTGAAAAAGCAGAGAACGGCGTGGTGATGAGGGGCAGCCCTTCGGACGCGGCTGTGTTAAGTACGGCATCCCCATTTTCACTTCGGTTTTCGTTTGACGGGTCTTCTTCCACAACGCCGACGACGGCATCGTCTGAATTAGAACTTCGTTCCTCGGTACGTCGTTCTTCGGAACTTCGTTCCGGCGAAGAATCAAAAACCATTGCAGAAAAGGGAGACACTATTTCCAGATCTCCGCCGAATATATCATCGTCCGTTGTTTCAGGTTCGATATCATGGCTAAATTCTATTTCACTGGCAAGTTTATCAATATTGGTTTGGGAAACGGGCGGAGGGGCGGCGGATTCGGGTAAATTTTGTTCGACGGTTTCCGCTTCGTCCAATTCTTCGAGAATTTCGATTTCTTCCGCCGATTCTGTCTTTTCCGGCTCACTGGCGATTGGCGCGACTTTACTCAGGAGGCTGGTCTTATCGTCAGCCGCAATAGCGGAAGAAGCGCCTGTCCTGGCAGCCTCAAGGAGCTTCTGTAGAACCGAGGCGATTTTCTCCTCGTCAATGTCCGTTTCCCCCGGAGTCGACAGATTCCTCCGGCTGCCCAGCATCGCGAGAAGTTCGTCCCAGGACTTGTCTATCAGGATGTCCATGTCGGCACTTTTTTCTGAATCAGCTTTGACGCCCCGCTTCAAAAGGCCCCGGACTTCTTCCCGCCTATTTTCCAGCTCCTTAATCCACCGCTCCCAGTCCGCCTCGCTCTTGCGTTCATAGAACTGCTCGATAAGGGAAATCTGAAGCTGTTTGAGCCGGTTCTGGACAACGACCAGCGGATCCTGCCGGAGGTTGAACAGCAGGAAGATAATAAGATACGTCGTCAAAAAGAAGGCCAGGAGAAGGACGATCTTCATGCTTGTGGGAAGTAGAAAAACCTCCTCGCCCGCCAGGCGTCCAACGAGGAAACCCTGGGAAGTTATGGTCGAAATTCGTATAATCGAGTGATCCAAACCCGGAACCGATCCGAACAACAAGCCTGCCGGGTTTGAGATCACCGTTATATCCTCACCGGGTTTAAGCCTTCCTTCGTTTACAAGCCGGGCGGTTACCGCGTCAGCCGAAAGCGAAAACAGCGCCGTGCCCCAATAAATATCGAACGAATCGTATAACGGGAACGAAAAGATGATGCGCCCTGCCCTCTCGTCAAAGGTGTATTTCGGCGGCCCGTCTTCGGCGACCGCTACAACCTCGTAAGGAAGGCCCGGCTCGTTGTAGTCTTTATAAACCGGGAACGTACCGTCGCCGCTTTGAATGTCCGGGCCGTAAGACGAGAACAAAAGCCTTTGTCCCCCGGCGTCGACAAAGCGAACCCATTGAACACCGTAAAAAGACTCGATTAAGCGGCTGTAAATATTTGCGCGGGCGGAGACATCTTCCGCCCTTTGATAAGTCAGGAAACTGTGCCGTACAGTGTCGGTCTTTAGGGTCTCGGAGAAGCGCTCCCGCGTTTCCGTGAAGAACCGGTCTATCGCCCCGGCGTTCAACGCATTATCACGATTCAGATGCTCGGTGACGGACGGGTTGTAAAAGCGGGTTTCCAGGAGGCTGAACAATCCGCTAAAGGCAAGAACAGAGAACCCCGCAAAGAGTAAAACCGCAATGAGTAAACTTATTATCGCCTTTCGCGAAGTAGTCACATTCCGCCTCTCTCTATTGAAGAATATCGGAAATTCCTGTTTTATGCTATAAGGGTATAGGAGAAATATGAGTAAAACAACCGAAGTTGAAGAGAAGAGTACACGGGCCTTTTTAATAGGCGTATGGGAAGTTAAAACATCATCCTCCGAACTGGATTCCCTGAAGGCCGAATTTTCGAGCCTGGTCGATACACTGGGGCTTGAGATTGTGTCACAGGAATTGATCCACGTCAGGGAGAAGAGCGCAAAGTACGGTATCGGTACAGGAAAGGCTGAGGAGCTGGCCCAAAAAGCCGTTTCCCTGGAAGCGGATTGCATAATTTTTGACCGCGACTTGACCCCGTCACAGCAAAGAAACTGGGAAGAGCTTGCGGGTGTTCCTGTCATTGACCGGCAGGAACTCATCATCCAGATCTTCGCGAGCAGGGCGCGCACAAAAGAAGCCGAGCTTCAGGTAAACCTGGCGAAACTCGTCTACTCCCTGCCACGGCTTCAGCACAAGTACATCGACCTTTCCAGGCAGAGGGGCGGTCGCTACGGAACCCGTGGCGCAGGGGAGACGAAGCTGGAGACGGATCGGCGGCAGGTGGAACAGAAGATTCACCGGTTAAAGGACGAGCTTGAGGCCGTTAAGCGCCAGCGCCAGGTTCAGCGAAGGCAGAGGGAGCGCCAGGGCATGCCGGTCTGCGCCCTCGTGGGTTATACTAACACGGGAAAATCCACGATCCTCAACGCGCTCACAAAAGCCGGGGTTCTGGCTGAGGACAAACTCTTCGCCACGCTGGATTCCACTTCGCGGCGGCTGGAACTGTCCCCGGGGGTGACCGTCCTCCTGGTCGATACCGTGGGCTTTATCAGGCGCCTCCCCCACAACCTGATCAACGCCTTTCGCTCTACCATGGAAGAGGCGAGCTACGCCGATGTGCTTTTAAATATCCTTGACGCCTCCAGTACCGATATAGACACGCAGTTCAAAACAACCCTGTCGGTATTACAGGAAATTGGCGCTGAACAAGTACCGATGATCACCGTTCTTAATAAGATTGATCGTCTGGGCTCCAAAGACGATTTGGAAGCGCTGGTAAAGCTCTACCCGGAAAGCGTTCCGTTATCCGCGGTGAATGGTACGGGTTTTGCTGATCTTTGCACGCGAATTGCTTTCGAGATAGATAAAGTTACATCAAAGCCTAAGCCCGATTGGGCGAGCGAGCAGCAGGAAACCGGAAATGGCGAATCTTGAACTTCTAGCCCCCGCGGGCTCCCCCGAGGCGTTGGACGCGGCGATTGGCGAAGGCGCTGACGCGGTGTATCTGGGCTTGAAGGATTTTAACGCCCGGATGCGGAGTGCCAATTTCACCTGGTCGCAATTGGAGGCCGCCCTCAATTCGCTTCACCGCATGGGCCGTAAAGTCTACGTAACGGTGAACACGGTTTTTGAGCAGCGTGAGGCGGACAGGGTTTACCAACTGTTGAAATACCTGGCAGGCCTTGGGCCCGACGGCATCCTTGTTCAGGACTTTGGTATCATCACAATGACGCGGGATAATTTCCCCTCGTTGAAGCTACACGCCTCTACCCAGATGAACGTCGCCTCCGCCCGTGGGGTTAACCTCCTTTCCAGGCATGGCTTCTCGCGGGCGGTTCTTGCGCGGGAGCTCTCAATGGACGAGATTCGCGATATCCGGGCGAATACCAACATGGAACTTGAGGTCTTTGTCCACGGCGCACTTTGTGTGAGCGTTTCGGGGCTCTGCCTTTTTTCAAGTTACCTTGGCGGCAAGTCCGCAAACAGGGGAATGTGCACGCAGGCCTGCAGGAGGTTCTACACCGCGTACAAAGGCAAGAGCCTGGAAGCCCCGGAAGGGGACGACGGTGGCTACTATTTCAGCCCGGCTGATCTTGAGCTTATTGAACAGCTCCCCTCGCTTGCCAAAGCCGGAGTCAATTCCTTTAAAATCGAAGGCCGGATGAAAAGCGCCGAATATGTGGGCACGGTGGTTTCCGCGTACCGCATGGTGATCGACAACCTGGATGCGAGTGAAGGCAATCTTCGCAAGGCAATTTCCGATGCCCGGTCGATACTGAAAAACGATTTTGCCCGCTCAAAGACGGTATACCTTATCAATGGCAGCGAAGGTGGAAAACAAGACGAAATTGATTGGCTCAATCCAAACCAGAATGGAGGAACCGGGATTGCCTTGGGGAAGCTGCTCCGCGTGAGGGGCAGGGACGAAAAAAGACAAGGCCTCATCGAAGCCGGGGTTATTGCCCTCTCACAGGGGGACTCGATCCGGCTTCACAGGGCGGACGACTCAGAGCGCCTTTCCCACAAGATAAACGCCGTTGAAGCCATTCCAAACGGCGAAAGATGGATTTCCATCCCCGAAGGCTTCGGGCCGGGCGATACGGTTTACCTCATTCAAACAAAGGCAATGACAAAACGCTACCCGTCCGTGATCAGGGGTGAGCCGTCCGCACGCGGTCCCGGCAGGGAAAAAGCGCCTCCGCCAAAAAAGGTAGAGTTGTTAAAGAAGAAAATCAATCGAACGGATCTCCCCACCGGCATCTACGCAATGGTCTCACGTATCGAGGACCTTTACATCCTCCAGTCGTCAAGGCCGGTAAAGGTAATCCTGCCGTACAGCCGGAAACTCGTGAAGCGGCTTTTGGGTGATGAGCAAAAACTCCCCTTCCCGGCAAGTGATATCATCATCTCACTGGACCCTTTTTTCCCACAGGGGAAAGACGGGGAGCTTGATGAAGCAATTCCCGCCCTGATGGAAAAAAAATATACCCGCTTCATCGTGAACAATCTTGGGCAATTTTCATTCTTCCGCCAGAAAAAAGATACCGCGCTAATCGCGGGGCCATGGCTTTATACTTTTAATGCGTGGGCGTGGGATTGTCTTTCCGGCTGCGGGGCGGAGTACTGTATCACCCCATTTGAAAACAACAGGCAAAATTTGGAAAAAACCTTTCCCCTGGAGGGGCAGGAACCGTTCAGGCGATCCAGGGTTTTCGTCACCGTTTTTGCGAGGCCAAGCCTTTTCCGTATGCGGCGCGACCTTGGCGCATTCTACAATTTCGAAAATTTCACCGGCAGCAGAGACGAAGCTTTCCGCCTCGTCTCCGCGCCGGAAGGAAGCCTGGTGTTTCCCTGGGACGCCTTCTCCATTGTGGACAAGATCCCATTTCTGCAAGAAGCCGCATTCAGCCGCTTTATACTGGATTTCTCCTCGGGCCCGCTGAAAAAAGCGGAGTACCGGACTGTCACAGAGGCTGTGAATCGAGT
>JGI24698J34947_10002296_pt1 | contig 10270 bp, 9 predicted proteins | sample TergutMp193P3_FD_34947 | JGI IMG/M metagenome (IMG submission 34947) | reverse complement strand
TGTAATGGCGGCGGCGGAAATTGTGCTTGGCAGAAGCGGAGCGGGCATTTGGGAATGGGCAGTCTGCGGCAAGCCGATGATATTGATACCCCTGCGGGGCTCCGGTACCAGAGGCGATCAGGTTGAAAATGCCCGCTTTTTTGAAAAAGCCGGAGCCGCGCTTGTGCTGACGGACGCAAATCCGCGTGAGCTGATACGCGCCGTAAAATCGCTTGCGCAGGATGAAGAAAAAAGAAACGCCATGGCGGCAAATTCCGCAAAAATTGGAGAACGTGACGGCGCGAAGATAATCGCGCGTGTTCTGGCGGAAAAGATCAATTCTAATATTGGAGGGAAAAAGTGATGAGTGTGCTTGATATTGTTTTTATTATACTTATCGCGTTGTTTGTTATCCGCTGTTATCTGAAAGGCTTTATAAGCGAACTTCTTTCGATGGCGGCAGTAGTTTTGGGGCTTCTTGCTTCGCTGTTTTTCTACAAAAACGGCGCTGAATTTGTCAGGGCGCGATTTATGCCGGATACGAAAATTGTTCCGGAAATTATCGCCTTTGTTTTAATCTTTTTGATTGTTTTAGTAATCATTAAGTTTTTGGAAGCGATTTTTAAGAATATTATTTATAAGATTCAACTTGGAAACGCTGACAGGTTTTTGGGAGTGCTTTTCGGGCTTGCCGAGGGTATTGCGGTAATCAGCCTTGTTTTGTTTCTGCTGCGGATTCAGCCCTTATTCGATCCGTCTTCGCTTTTACAGGACAGTATATTCGCGCGTTTGTTATTGCCGCTGATCACCGGAAAGGAGAATACTGGCGGTGTTTGAGAATATCATTGAGCAGGGAGCCGTCCTGCAGTTGAAAGACGATATTCTCCGCGCAAGACGCGCTCCTTCTATGCTGTTCTACGGTCCGCCTGAGTCGGGAAAGGGAAGCGCCGCTCTGGAACTTGCGCGCGTCCTTTCCTGTGAAAAAGGCGGCGAGTGGAAATGTTCCTGCCCTTCCTGTGAACGCCACCGTTATCTGCAACATGATGATCTTCTGATACTTGGGCCGCGCTCTTTTCAGGCGGAAATTTCAGCTTCACTTTCGGCTTTCCTGCGCAGCCCGGATGTTTCCGGCGCCAAACTTCTTTTTTACAGAGCCTTTCGCAAACTGCAGATAAGATTTTCTCCCGTTTTGATGGAAGAAGATCCGAAAGCGGGAAAAATAGCCTCTGTTTTACAGTCTCTTGACGAAGGGTTAGGCGAGTTTTTGCGGATGAATACACAGACGGTTGAAAAAGCGGTTCTGGAAAAACTCTGCGCGGCTCTTGTAAATGACGCTCTTACTCTGGACAGCGAAGGGCAGGGCGGAGCAATTCCTGTCAGCCGCATAAGGCGTGCCTGTTACTGGTGCAGAATTGCACCTAACGGAAAACGAAAAACCTTGATTATCGAAAACGCCGAAAACATGAGGGAAGAGGCCCGTAATTCTCTCCTGAAACTGCTTGAGGAGCCTCCCGATACGATCTGCATTGTGCTTACCGCGCAGAGGCGTGAGGCGATAATGGCGACAATTCTCTCGCGTTTGCGGCCCTACCGTTTCTTAAAAAGAAGCGCGGAAAGCGAAAAAGAAGTCATACGCAGGGTGTTTCAGGATAGTGTAAATGAAAAAACCGGCGCCGGAGGCTCTGTTTTAAGCGCTTATCTTGACGGTTTTCTTGCGCGGGGGACAGAAAAAATGTACCCTCTGGCGGCGTGGTTTATCGTCTCTCTGGCGCGATCTGCATCTGTTTACGCGAAAAAAAACGGCGCGGGAGATGTTCCGCGCTTTGTAAACGCGCTGGGAGAACGTTACGCGCCAATAGCAGGGGACTGCGGCTTACCGCGCGCTGTAAAGGACGAGGATGTGATAAAAACACTTCTTGCGCAAAGCGGTAACTTTGAAGGCGGTTCTTTTTCGCGTTTTTTAATGCTCTGCCTTGATTTGGCAGGCGGGTTAACGCGTGAAGCGGGGGACCCTCAATTTATAGCGTATAACGGCATTATTAAAAAGCATATTGGAGAAGCCCTGACCGCTGTCGATGTTTTGAATCAAAGTACAACTCTCGCGCTGGAAGCGCTTTTTCATAAATTAAAAAAAGATATAATAAGAGGAATACATGTTTGATTTTTTCCGCCGCGCGCTGAAAAAACTTGATAAACTCGATACCGATCAGCGGCGTGAACTTCTGGTATCCGCGGTAAATGAAATCGGTATTCTTGAAACGGTGCTTGATTCAATTGACGTGGGTATTCTTGTCTGCGATAAGAAAAACAGCCTTGTGATGATTAACAAATGCGCGCAGAGGCTTCTTCCGCTTAATTATACTGACGGAGTGCCTCTTTGGCAGGCGATCAGGGACGAAAAAATAGAAGAGTTAATGAAAAATATTATTTTAAGGGGGGAAAGAGCGGCTGACAGGGAAATTGATGTTGAACATCAGGGTAGAAACAGGCTGCTTTCGATTAATGTCGTTCCTCTGGTGCGCGACAAGCGGATAACTGGCTCCCTTATCTACATTGAAGACATTACCGAAAAACGAAAAGACGAATACAGATTGAGAAGAGCCGAAAATCTCGCGAGCCTTACCACACTTGCAGCCGGCGTCGCTCATGAAATTAAAAATCCTCTTGGCTCAATATCGATTCATATCCAGCTTTTACAAAAAGCTCTGGAAAAAAAGAATATTAAAAAAGACAGCCAAACGGATAAATATTTTAGCGTTCTGAAAGAAGAAGTGGACAGGCTTAACCGCATTGTAGTTGAATTTCTTTTTGCCGTGCGTCCGATGAATCTTGAACTGCGCGAAGGCGATATTAACGGGATAATCTCGCAGGTTATGGAGTTTGTCCGCTATGAAATGGAACAGTCAAAAATAATGTGCCTGCTTGAGCTTGATGAAAATCTGCCGAGTATTCTGCTGGACGAGCGTTATATGAAACAGGCTATTCTCAATCTTGTAACAAACGCAAAAGCCGCGATGCCAAAGGGCGGCGTTTTAACGATAGCTACAAACCTTGTTGATAATGAGATACGAATATCGGTCTGCGATACAGGAACCGGAATAAACGAAGAAAATCTTGCGAAAATATTTGAGCCGTACTTTACGACAAAGGAGACAGGGACAGGGCTTGGTCTTACCCAGGTGTATAAAATAATCAGGGAACATCAGGGAGAGATAACAATTGATTCCGCGCCGAATCAAGGATCGGAATTTAAAATAATTCTGCCTGTTCCGCAGAAAGAAACGCGCCTGATTGCGTATAAAACGTAAGGAGATAGAAAATGAATTTTCGACTTCTTGTAATTGACGATGAAAAAAATATCCGTGAAGGACTTGCCGATTTTCTTAAAATGGACGGATACGACGTGGTATGCGCCATGGACGGCGTTGAAGGATGGAATCGTTTTTGTAACGGCGACATCGATCTTGTAATTACCGACTTAAAAATGCCGGGACTTGGAGGAGAGGAACTGATGCGCCGTATCCTCGCGCAGTCTCCCGGATTTCCCGTGATCATTCTTACCGGACAGGGTACTGTAGAAGGAGCTGTGGCGGCAATGAGGGACGGCGCGTGGGATTTTCTTTCCAAACCTGTCGACCTTGATCATCTTTCCCTGATTGTAAAACGCGCCCTTGAAAACAGGGAACTTTTTTTCCGTCACCGCAGGATGGAGGAAGAACTTGATCGAAAAAACAAATTCAAGTCCATAATCGGCAATTCACGTAACATGCGCGAAGTTTTCGACACAATGAGCAAGGCCGCTCCCACAAAGGCGTCTATTCTGATAACGGGCGAGTCGGGCGTGGGAAAGGAACTTGTCGCCGATGGATTACACGAACTTTCGCCGAGAAAGGACAATCCTCTTGTAAAAGTGCACTGCGCCGCCCTCTCAGCCTCGCTTTTGGAGAGCGAACTTTTTGGTCATGAAAAAGGCGCGTTCACGGGTGCAGTTTCCAAAAGGAGGGGCCGTTTTGAGCTTGCCTCAGGCGGAACCCTCTTTCTCGATGAAATCGGCGAAATCGATCAGAATATCCAGATAAAACTCCTGCGCGTACTTCAGGAAAAAAAGTTTGAGCGTGTCGGAGGAGAGCAGACTGTAGAAACAGACGTGCGCATTGTCGCAGCCACAAACAAAGATTTGAAAGCTGAAATTGAAAAAGGCGCTTTTCGCGAAGACCTTTACTTCCGCCTGAATGTAGTAAACATCCACGTACCTCCGTTACGCGAAAGAAAAGACGACATCCCCCTTCTGGCAGCCGCCTTCCTGAAAGAGTTCGCTGATGAAAACGGAAAAAAAATCGAAGGTATACACGAAAAGGCGCGTTCTCGGCTTTACGCCTACGAATGGCCGGGAAACATCCGCGAACTTCGCAACTGTATTGAAAGCGCTGTTGTTATGTGCCAGTCAAATGTTATAACAACAGACGACCTGCCGCCCGCCCTTCGCAGCGCCGCCGACGACGGCTGGATACGCATAAGGCTTGGCGCGAGCATGGCTGAGTGCGAAAAAGCGATAATCCGCGACACTCTTTCGCACGTCGGCGGAAACAAAAGTAAAGCCGCCGAGACGCTTGACATAGGCCGCAAGACGCTGTTACGCAAACTTGCCGAGTATGAGATTGGCGATGTGGAAGGGGAAGAAGGAAATGAATGAAGAGTCCGGCTGTAAAAACTGAATACCGTTAATAATACGGCACAGGTTCTTCCTCAATTCCGCTGAGATATTCATTGACGACCCTTACCATACAGGCGTTGAGATACTCGACCGTATATTCGCCCACAGTCGGCTGCAGATGTTCATTGCCGATGCCGCTGTCGTCAGTCAGAAAAATATAAGTTCCGCCTGTCATCAGGGCTTCCTGCCTGAGTAAATACTCCGTAGCAAGATCAATACCGCTGGACGCGACGGGAATAATGCGGATGCCTTTTTGGGCGGCTGTTTTAACAGAATTATAATACAAAGTTTTATTTTCCTGTCCGTCATGAGGGGGAGCGTCGCAAACATGAAAGATCAGCCGTGTCGCGTAACCGGCGCTCCAGTTTTTTTCTACAGCCTCCGAAAGCGCTCTGTCTACTGCCTCAGGAAAATCGCCGCCTCCGTTTGTGGATTGCCTTGATAAATTCTGCCGCTGTTGTTGGATATTTGTGGTGAAATCAAAGTATCTTGTGACGTATTCATCGCCTGTGTCACGGTAAAAGAGCAGCGCCAAATTGATTGTATAATTGGGATTGTCATCGGAAATCTTACCGATAACGTCAGCTATTTCTTCTTTCAGATAACGCAATTCATCGCCCATTGACCCTGTGGTGTCTATAACAAACATTAAGTCAAGAACAGACTGCGCCGCCGCGCCGTTGTCCAGCGTTATTTGCAAATTATTCTGTTCGTAAACAAAAGACCGGGTAGATTCGTAACTGTCGCTCCTTACTTTGACAGTAATATTTTCGCCGCTTAAATCATAAGACGGGAAAAGATAGGCGTTGCCGCGGACATCGGTTTTGGCGGAAAATAATATGGTTTGAGTTGAGTCGTACAGCTCGACTACAGCGTCACCTAATGGAAGATCGCCGTAAACCACATTGAGCGTAATCATGTATCTGGTTTCAAATCCGAAATACTCAATAAACTGTGAATAACCGTTCCGGCGCTGGCTTTCTTCGATATCAGGGTCATCGGTGATATTGAACAAGTTAAGATAAAATTCGTAATTTTTAATATCGCTCCACTCACCGCTTGTAAGCTGGCCTGGTTTGGGTTTGGGCTTATTATGATTTTCGTCTTTCTCTCCCTCGTGACTGGGACTGTATGAGTCTCCGCCTCCCCCCTTATCACCCCCGCCATCCGAAGAAGCCCAATCGGAACCGCAAGCAGCCAGCAAAAAAGAGACCAATAGAGCGGCAAAAATTAAAAGGATTCTTTTCATAACAGTATTATACCACAAAAAGTTAAAAATTGATAAATAGTTAAAATTTTTTTATATAATTTGCGGTTTTCGTTTACTTTCGAAAATTGAAGTTTTCAAGCAATTCTATTATCCCTTAAAAACTGCGTGAAAATTGGTTTCTATCTGTTCTTCCAGTTCCTTCGTGTCTGTAAGGGCGCTTCCGGCTTCACGGCGCAGAGCGGCGGCGGTTTCAATGACCAGCGGCAAATCTGCCCACTGCGAAAAACTTTTACCGCGAAGCGGCTGGAAGGGAGCGTCGGTTTCCGTGAGCAGCTTTTCCGCCGGAAAGAGCGCGCAGCTTTTTTGCGCCTGTTTGTGGTTTAAGGCGACAGTGTTTCCAAATGAAAAATACGCGTTCATTCCCCGGCGAAGTAGCGACTGGCCTTCCTCAAATGTGCCGGACCATGAATGAAAAACGACAGCCCTGCACTTTGACAGTTTTTTTGCGGCGGCGAAAATTTTATGCATTGCGCGGCGCACATGAAGTACAACAGGAAGGTCATAGCGCAGGGCGGCCTCCAGATGAGCCGCGAAAATATTTTCCTGAAGCGCCTCTGTCTCCCTGAAAGCGGCGTTGTAAAGATCAAAGCCAAACTCGCCGACAGCGGCAATTCTGCCCGCCGAGGCAAGGTCGTGCAGTGTAACGAGCGTGTCGTTCAATTCAACTTCTGTGAACGGTTTGCCGTCTGCGGCTTTTGCGGCGGGCAACTGCGGGTGAATTGCGAAGCAGGGCAGAAGCGGCGATGCGCCGTCAGCGGCGGCGTTACGCGCTATTCCTTCGTTATGCGCAAATTCTTCCATGTCGCAGGCGTTTGCCGCGGCGGTTACTCCCAAACGCCTGCGCTCCTGTTCGGCCTGCGGAAAAACGCGAATAAGGTCTACAGGGTGGCAATGGGCGTCTGTCAGCACAATTACAGGCCAAGAATCGCCTTCGCGATTGAAAAATAAATGATGAGCGAGACCGCGTCCACGATTGTGGTGATCATGGGAGCGGCCATAATCGCCGGGTCGATTTTTAACTGCTTCGCGATTATGGGCAGGATGCAGCCCACGGTTTTCGCAATAAGAATCGTGCAGCACAATGACAGCGTAACGGTAGCGCATAACAGCAGATTTTGCCCGTTCATAATGAAGACGCGTATAAAGTTGATAAGCCCAAGGGCAAGTCCGCATAACAACCCAACGCGGACTTCCTTCCATACTACAAAAATAATGTCTTTCGGACTGATTTCACCTACCGCCATACCTCGGATGATCAATGTTGACGCCTGCGAGCCGGCGTTGCCGCACGTGTCCATTAACATGGGAATAAATGCCATAAGGATGGGAAGGGCGGCGAGTCCTGCCTCAAAACTTGAAATGATAATGCCGGTTATTGTTGCGGATAACATCAGCACCAAGAGCCAGAGAATACGGTTTCTCGCAAGCTTTATAATGCCGGTTTTCAGGTACGGTTCGTCCGAGGGGGCGAGGGCGTTCATCTTTTCGATATCTTCGGTGCTTTCCTCGACGATAACGTCTACAATGTCGTCAACGGTGATAATGCCGACAAGACGCCGTTCCTTGTCAACCACGGGCATTGCCAACAAATTGTACTTGTGAAAATTTTCGGCAATGGCTTCCCTGTCGTCGGTAGTTTGGGCATAGACAGGGTTAGTGTCCATTATATCGCCAATTCTATCCTGTGGACGGGCAAGCATCAGAGTCTTCGCGGAAACTACGCCTGTAAGGAGCCTGTCCCTGCGTATCACATAACAGGTGTAGATCGTCTCCTTGTTAAGGCCGGTGCTGCGGATTGCGTCGAAGGCCTCGCGCACTGTCGCGTCCTCGCGCAGATCGACGTACTCGGTGGTCATAATGCTGCCCGCCGAATCGTCGGGGTACTGTAAAATCTGATTTATCTGTTTTCGTTTTTCAGACGGGACATTTTTAAGTACGCGGTTAACCACATTGGCGGGCATCTCTTCGATAAAATCAACGGCGTCGTCCACGAAAAGTTTGCTCATGATTTCACCGATTTCCGTATCGGTGAGCGCCTCAATGATGATCTGCTGCTGATCTGAGTCCATGTAGGCGAAAACATCAGAAGCGATTGCTTTAGGTAAAATCCTGAACAGTTGTATTACTTTTTCCCTGTCCAGTTCCACAAATATTTCCGCGATGTCAACGGTATTTATATCGGAAAGCAGAATTTTCAATTTTGATATGTCGATTGAACCTTCTTTTATTAGCTCTAAAATTTCTTCTTTATTCATTTTGTCCTCCTTAAATTTTTATGATATTTGAGGACACTGAACAGTAGGCGCTTTTTCAGCGGTAAGAGGCGGGAGTACAGGACAAGCCCGCGGTATTGTTCTTACTACCGTAAGGGTCGCTGTCCGTGTCGCCGGTTTTACGCAAGCTCACCTTTAACCTCCTTGTTTCTGGATTTTGAGTTTTTTAATTGATATTCATTATAGTCAAATCAGATTTTTTGTCAAGAGGGGAACATAAATTATTGATTGAGATTTTCAAATATATTCATCATTTCCTTTGCCCTAACGCTGTTGCCTTCGCTCTCATATAATAAACTTAAAACATAGTATACGGCAGGAAAATCCTGTGATAATTGAACCGACCTTTCCAAATCAACAATAGCCTGTTTGATATTTCCCAATACAACGTTTAAGAAACCCCGGCTGAAATAAGGCTGATAAAGGTGGGGGCTTATTCTGATAGCCTCAGTGTAATCGGCATAGGCGCTGTCAAAGTCATCTTTAAGGCCATAGCTGTTTCCCCGCATACAATAAGAGACGAATAAATTTATTCCCTGATTAATACATTGAGTAAAGGCCGCAATTGCCTCATCGTAATTTTTTACATTATCAGAAGCACATTCATAAGCATAGGCAAAAATGACATATCTTTTTTCGAATTCACCGGCTTTCACATAATTGATCAACGCATTCCTCTGATCATCTTTATTGTCATAACAATTCCCGCGTTCAAGATAGGCGTCCGCGTATTCGGGAAATATGGCAATCGCGCTTGTAAATTCAACTATAGCCGGATTAAAATCATTTCTGTTGTAGTAATTCATTCCTTCGTTAAAATGACGCAGGGCGTCGGGATTTATCTGGGCGAAAATAACGCCGGAACAAAATGACAACGCAATTAAAAATATGCCATTCCGTTTCATGTTATCATTATGCCCTCAATCTGCGTACATTGTCAAGGAATGAAGCGATATTTACGCTGCCTGATCTCATTGCCGATACTTTTCCGGTTACATCGGATGATATTTCCATAAGTTTTTCCATGTCCTCATGAATTTCGGCGCTGTGTTTGTATATAAGGTCGGCGCCGTTTTGAACCTTGCCTGTCATCTCATGGACATTTTTCAGAGCGGAAAGCGTTTTGGCGCTGCCTGCCGCCTGTTCTTCTACCGCCTGATTAACCGAAGTAAATGGAGAAACAGTTGTAATGAGAATCATGAGCAAAACAACGGCGGTAAACAGCCGGCAAATGATTTTTTATTTTTTCGGTTTTTCATAGTATTATTTTCTCCTTTATTATAGTACATATATTTTTCTGCAAATGCAGCTTGACAGCGGAAAATGGCAGCTTAGGTATGATTTTTGGCAAGTCGGTTAATTTGCTTGATCAAGCATGACGTAAAACGCATAATCATGCGCTATTGCATTTAACATTTTTTTTTATAACTCCTCTAAAAAATAAATTTACCCGCCGCATACGCCATATTTGGGTTTGTAAAGCGTCTCAAAATGATAGATAAATCACTTTCATTGTGAGTATGATTTACATTACAAAGCATCTGTTTTACAAAAAATATAATAAATTTAGGTATCTCAGAGTATAACGATCTTTACAAGATTAGTAAATTCATGGTAAAAATAAAATAAAAATAGATAAATTAATATTTATCAATAAAAGGGGATGGAACAACTGTTCCAAAAAAAGTTAATGCTAAGCTTACGATGGAAATTTTTTGCGTTTTTTATCGGTTTGGGATTGAGCATCTCGCTCGTTATGTATATCCCGTATTCACGTTACATCAAAGCCACGTATCAGGAAAAACTCGCAAGTGTTCTTGAGATGATAAACATAGACCATCATAACGCCCTGTCAAACCCCGCGGAACTGGTCAGGCTGGGAACCGCCGGTTCGGACGAATACTGGGAACTTGTCGATACCATAGAAGACATCGCCAAAGTTTTTGAGATAAAATATATTTATTTGATACAGCGGAAGGGCGACGGTTACGAGTTTGTGTTTTCTTCCGAATACACTCCTGATATGCCGCTTGA
>JGI24698J34947_10002295_pt1 | contig 10272 bp, 9 predicted proteins | sample TergutMp193P3_FD_34947 | JGI IMG/M metagenome (IMG submission 34947) | reverse complement strand
GAACATAATGACATAGGGAGCATCTACCGCAGACCCGTAAAGATTAAATATAATGTCATTAATTTCACTTTCCGGAAACTGCATTGCCGCTACTGCAAACAGCAGCAGGACGATTGCATATATAACGAGAAACACAATCATAACAAGGTTATTATAAAATATAAAAAATTTGGCATACTATTTTGTATATTGATACCATGAAATTTCCCGTTTCGCCCCTGCTTGCGATGCTCCTTACGGTTCCCGTTTTTTTAGGATGTGGCGAAGACGAACCGGGTGTATTCGTGGATCCTCGTGACGGGCAAAAGTATGAGACTGTTAATATAGATGATTATATATGGATGGCTAAAAACCTCAATTACGGTGCCGGGAAGTTCGCAGAACCGTTATGCTACGACATGAGGGATTCTAATTGCAAAAAATCAGGACGGCTTTATAATTGGGAAACGGCAATGAACGCTTGTCCGGCAGGTTGGCATTTGCCGAGCAACAAAGAATGGGAAGACTTGGAAGAAGCCGTAGGCGGTTGGNGTCCTGCAGTTGACGCACTGAAGTTAAATGTTGACGATAATCGCGGTTGGTGGTTATATGAGGANTTAAATAAGTCCGACCTCAGCAAGTCTTTGAGCAAATCAGTTCGTTGTATTAAGGATTATGACCCCGACAGCCTTTCTGCAATTAAGGCTCGCAGATTTGAACTTCTAACTCCGACGAGTGTGGAATTGTTTGTCCGGGAAGAAGAAAATGAATCGTATGGAAGAAACTGTTATGAATGTAACCCCCGATCCTGGCAACGTATCTCAGTGGGAAAAACTGCGACAGGAACAATTGTAAAATATGAAAACCACTATTTTCGTCTCAGTAAAACCGAAGCGGAATTAAATGCGGAAGAATGGCAAAGTTTTATAGAAGCCATGCACAAACTCAACATTAACAAATGGGAACGGGATTATGGCCGTAAAACTAAAAAGTCAAAAAGATACGGAAAGGAAAAGGAGTGGCGTCTTACAATCTCCGGTGAAAATATTACCGGATTAAAATATAGAGGCTACAATAGATATCCTCCGAGTTTTGAAGAACTTGAAAAGCTAATGGACATTATGAGGGCAAAAATGGGAAAAAAGTTGCAAATGCCAACCGAAACGAATTTGAAAGCGGAATATGAAAAGAAATTCGGAGAGCCGATATCGGATTTTGAGCTTTCAACAATGCAAGTAGATTTTGATTTCAAAAGCCGGACTAGCGAAGAAAAAGGGGAATTCTCTGTTTACAGGACAAAAACAGGCGCAGACGCATATTACGAGGGCAACTCGACAAAAGGATATCGCATCGTGACTAGATGCATGGAACTTAGTATGGAAGAATGGCTTGATTTCATAAAGGTTTTATACAAACTCCGGGTTCACGAGTGGAACGTAAACGAATGGGAAGAAAAATACGGCGATTCAAAAAACATAGAAAGCTGGAACCTGAAAATATGGTCTTCCAATAAAAATGAACCTGATTCGTTTAAGAGCGACAGCACATTCCCCCCGAACTGGAAGGAATTTAAGAAATTAATTGACGCTAGGGCGGTGAAAGTAAAAAATTTAAAAAAATGGTGTGGTATGTAATACCAACTAACAATGTTTAATCCGGGGACAGGGCAAGGCGGAAGCCAAAAGATTTGGTACCGGAGGATGATTCGGCGACGGCGTGCCTGAATACACGGCAGTATCGTGCACTTGTTTCTTCCCAATCACAGCCGGCAAGATACCGGTAAGAAGTCCAGATTTTATTATCCGTCCACTCAATCACGTTACCGCTCATATCATATATACCCAACTCATTCGCCTGTTTGGTACCTACAATATGAGTTTTATTGCTGCTGTTTTTTTCATACCAAGCCACATCGTCAATATCGTTGCTGCCGGAATACTTGTAGCCTTTGCTATTGGTACCGCCGCGAGCTGCATACTCCCATTCATCCAAAGTCGGTAAGCGATAATTTTTTTTCGTCTTTTCGTTTAACTCCCATATAAACTCTTGAACATCATCCCAACTGACCGTCTCAACCGGCAAATTATCATTTCCCTTAAAGTAAGATGGATTATTGCCCATCACCGCTTTCCACAGTCCCTGCGTCACCTCGTATCTTCCGATTGAAAAGTCACCGACTGTTACGCTATGGGCTTTCTCATCAGTGAGATAGCAAGGTTCAACAGTACACCCCATTGTCAATGTTCCGCCCTTAACGTACACCATATCAAAATATATGTACGCCGTTTCGGGCGCAGCATCATTTTTTCTATTCTGCAATTCCATAGAGTACGTAGCCGATTTATAACTGCACAAAAGGGCTAAAGCTGCCACCACCGCCAAAACAGTTAGTTTTTCAATAGGCATTGTTTATTCCTCTTTTTGCAAGATTATTATTTTGAGAACATGATTCTGCCCCGCGTATCNCCTGCTNCAAATCTGCCATTGATCCAGGTGAGAGCATCAACATTAACATGATCATCAAAGGGNGGACGCTTTTCAAATTTTTCAACAAAAAAATCTTCAAAAGTCCAATTTATGCCGTCCGGCGAATACGCCATTATAACCACATCCAAATCACCCCCAACGGCGATAAACATATTGTTGCCCCATGCGATCTTATGAATCGGGTGAGTATAATCTTCATTCGGATTACGCAATGGGCTGGGCATCATGGCAGTCCAATTTATGCCGTCTGATGAATACATTATTTTACCATAAAGCCCTATCTCTTCTTCCCATATATCCACTCCGGCAACAAACTTGTCTTTGCCCCAGACTATGGTGGTTGAACCGGGGGCGTCCTTCACGGCAGTCCAATTTATGCCGTCCGGTGAATACGCTATTTCGCCACTGCCACTGCTGGCAACAAACTTGTTGTTGCCCCAGGCAATGCTACGAATATAAGAATTAAATGGACTGTTCGTTACGGCAGTCCAATTTACTCCGTCCAGCGAATACGCCATTTTGCCATTTCTGCCACCGGCTACAAACTTGTCTTCGCCCCAAGCAATGTCCGCAATACCGGAACTATCAAACGGATTATTCGTTACGGTAGTCCAATTTACTCCGTCCGGCGAATACGCTATTTTGCCATAATCCCCTACGGCAACGAACTTGTCTTTGCCAAAGGCTATGTCATTAATTGATGAAGGAATACCGCCGAACGAGGTGTTCTTCACGGAAGTCCAATTTATGCCGTCTGATGAATACGCTATTAATCCGTTTGTCAAATCCGGTTCATCATGGTATTTAAAACTATACCCTACGGCAACAAACTTGTTGTTGCCCCATGCAATGCCTGTAACACTAGGCTCCCCGTAGTCGCTACGCAAAGCAATATTCTTTGTGGTATCCCATGCAACGTCTTTTTCGCGGATTGTCTCGCTTCTTGTGCCTGGAATGGCAATTATCGGCCCTGCCGCCACAAGTTCGCTCCCCCAGGCTTTCATTATGTCCGCTTCGGCGGAATCTGCCGTTCTGCTTCTTTCGTCAATAATACCGCCGACCATAGTAAGGGGGATTAACAGTATCAGTACCAAAAAAACCAGAAAAAGCATCTTGAATGTGTAGCTCTTGGTAAACTTGGACGGTGTCTTGCTCTCGGATTCCGATTCCATATAAACTCTCCTCTGAACGGACTAATATAGAAATAAAAGCCCGTGCGTCTTTCTATTTTGCATCTGATTTTTGCCGGAGAATATTTTTGGTGATAAACATTGACACTTGGAAACAACGCCAGGGACTGCACTGCAAAGTTCGGGATTTCTTTTTGAAAAGAGGCCTTTTGGAAGTAGATGTTCCAATGCTCTCTGCGGCGAGCGGCACAGACCCGCAACTGGATTATTTTGAAACCCTCCCCCCCACGCGTTATTTAGCCACAAGCCCCGAATTATACATGAAACGTCTTTTGGCAAGTGGCTACGGCGATATATTTTCCTTGACTCATGCCTTTAGAAAAGGAGAATCCGGCAAGCGGCACAACAGCGAATTTAACATTGCGGAGTGGTATAGAACAGGATTTTCCGCAGAGGATTTGCAGCAGGAGATTTTGGAACTTGTCAACGAAATAACAGGCTTTGACTTGAATTTAAAAAGAACAGACTGGGAACAGCTCTTTAAAAACGTGGATATGGAAAAATTAAGGGCAGAGCACAAAAACTGGACCCCGGAAGAGATAGAAGATTACGCAATGAGCATTATAGAACCGGATTTGGGCAAAAACTGCGCGGAATTCATCGTGGCATACCCTCCGCAAAGGGCGGCTCTGGCAAAAATCAGCAAAAATATTGCCTGTAGATTTGAACTTTATGTAAACGGAATTGAACTTTGCAACGGCTACGAAGAACTGACCGATGTAAAGGAACAGAGAGAACGCTTTTTGGAAAATATAGAAAAAAGGAAGGAAAAGGGAAAGCCGGTTCCCAAAATAGACGGGTATTTTTTAGCCGCCCTGGAAAAAGGACTGCCCGAATGTTCAGGTGTAGCCCTGGGTTTGGACAGGCTTTACATGCTCGCTCTGGGAAAAGAGGATATTAGCGAGGTGCTGTTGTTTAGCGACAATGAGGCGTGAATATTTTTATATCTTATCCATTATGCCCCAAGAACTCGTACTCCCGCTTCCGGATGACTTTCACATTCATCTCAGGCAAGGACATGATTTGGAAAACTATGCCAAGAGCGCCGAACAGCAGTTTGGGCGTATTTTGGCCATGCCCAATACCGAGCCTCCTGTAAATTCCGTGGAATCCGTGAAAAAATACAGGGAGGAGATTTTAGCCGCAGCCCCAAACCTGAAAGTTTTGCTCACTTTTAAACTGAACAGGAATTATACCGAGCCGGAACTTTTGGAAATGCAAAAAAACAGCGCAGTTGCCGCAAAATATTATCCGCTTGGGGTTACCACCAATAGCCAGGACGGGATTTCGGAAATAGAGGATATGTATCCTACCATTGAATTGATGGAAAAACTGGACTTGGTTCTCTGCCTGCACGGTGAAGAACCCGGGGTTTTTTGCCTGGACAGGGAAAAGGCGTTTTTAAGGCATCTTGAAAAGCTTATCAGAATATTCCCAAAGCTGCGCATTGTTTTGGAACACGTGTCCAGCGCAGAGGCTATTAAATGCGTTGAAAATTTGCCGGAGAATGTAGCCGCAACCATAACCGTCCATCATTTGATTTTAACCCTGAACGATATTGTAGGGGATTCTCTGCGACCGCAGAATTTTTGCAAGCCCCTCCCCAAACTTCCAAAAGACAGGGAAACGGTTAGGGCTGCCGTTTTCAGCGGAAATAAAAAATTTTTCCTNGGAACAGACAGNGCGCCGCACGCTTTGGAAAAAAAGGAATGTCTTTGCGGAGCCGCGGGGGTTTATTCTGCNCCGGTAGCCATTCCTATTTTAATAGAGGAATTTGAAGAGGAAAACAGGTTGGACTTGCTTCCCGACTTTATAGCCGGTTTTGGAGCGGATTTTTACAAAATTCCAAGGCAAACAAAAAAAGTTGCCTATATAAAAAAGGAATGGCGGGTTCCAAAAATAATAGACGGAGCCGTGCCTTTGCGGGCAGGGGAACTTTTGAAATGGAACAGGAAATAGAGCTTTAAACCCGCCATTTTGCTTTTTTGCTGTCTGCTGCCGCTATCTTTTCGCTACGCTCGTAATCTTCAAATCTGTTCATCATCAGGGCAACCAGCCTTGTAACCGGCATATTAAAACCTATTGCCAGGCGAAAAACGGAAAAGAATGTGGGAGCTCGCAGGCCACTCTCAAAAAGAGAGATGCTCTGTCTTGTTAATCCGCTTTTTCTGGCCAGTTCAAGCTGAGAAATTCTGCGTTTTTCTCGTTCTTCACACAATAGATTGCTGAAAGCCCGGATTAGGAGTTGGGAATAGTGCGCATTGGGGAATTTTATCATAAATTGGAACTTAGAGAACTAAGGAAAAAAATGTGTCAACACTAGTTTGCAAATCAAAATTTAAAATTTGGCACGGTTTTTGCAAGATAGCCGAGTATGAAACTTAACTCCTCAATTTTCAGCGACTTACGGACTCTCACCGTTCTGGCGTTTTTTGCCGGTTCTGTGTTTTCCGCCCCTGCTTCCCTCTATGGGAACAACCTTTACACGGACAAAAAGGGCAAAAAGGCCGGCGACGTGGTAACCGTTCTTGTTGTGGAAGCGGCCAAGGCGGGCAGCGATACCCGCACCGAAACCGAAAAAAAGAACGGGGTAAGCGTTGGGCAAGAAAAGTCCAAAGGCAAACTTTTTAACTGGATGCCTAGTTTTGGCGTTAACGGCAGTGCTAATATAACGTATGACGGCAAAGGCGCAACCGCCCGCAACGGCGAACTTAAAGCGACCGTAACCGCCCGCATAACCGAGGTTCTGGACAACGGAAACCTGTTGATTGAGGGTTCAAAACTCGTTGCCATAAACGACGAAGAGGAAATTTTAGAAGTGAGCGGCACCATAAGGGCAGATGACATAAACCCCGACAACACCGTTTACAGTTATAAAATAGCAGAGGCGGTTATTCGCTATTCGGGAAGCGGCACGAATTCCGATGCGGCAAAACCCGGACTTTTAACAAGATTCTTTAACTGGATTTTTTAACAACAGCATAACAAAAAAAGGAGTTGATATGCAACTGGAAGAAAAAAAGCGATACAAAATAGGATGGATTGAGATTGCCGCCATAGTTTGCACTTTATTGGTGGTATTGGCATCCAAGGCAAGCGCAGCCAGAGTTAAGGACATGGCAACTTTGGAAGGCGTTTCCGAGCAGCAATTGGTTGGTTACGGGCTTGTGGTCGGTCTTGCCGGCACGGGAGACGGCACCCGAACTCAGTTCACCGTTCAATCGGTGGCGAATATGCTCCAGAAAATGGGGATAGTCGTTAACCCAAACGATTTGCGTTTGCGAAACGTGGCTGCCGTAATGGTAACCGCAAACCTGCCCGCCTTTGTAAAGCCCGGCAAAAAAATAGATGTGAGCATTTCCAGTCTGGGAGATGCCCGCTCGCTGGAAGGCGGAACCCTCCTGATGACCCCGCTTCAAGGCTCCGACGGAGAATACTACGCGCAGGCTCAGGGCTCAATCAGCGTTGGCGGAATTTCCACAAGGAGCGGTCGCAATTCTTTCAAAAAGGGCCATGCCCTTGCAGGAACCCTTCCCGAAGGTGCTGTTGTGTATAAGGAAATAGAGAGCATAAACCTCAAAAGCGGCTCTCTCCGCTGGGTGCTTTCAAACCCCGACTTCACAAGCGCAGTTGCAATGGCAAACGCCATAAACCAGATTTTCCCGAATACCGCGATTGCCGAAGACGCTTCCACCATTCTGGTGAATGTGCCGGAAGCAATGCGAAACGACTATATGTCCTTCATAGCCCGCGCAGAAGTTGCCGAGTTTAACCCAAACACGAATTCCCGCGTTGTGCTTAACGAAAAAACAGGGACTGTTGTGAGCGGTGCAAATGTTCAAATAGACGAGGTAGCCGTTTCTCACGGAAGCATAACCATACAGGTAGCAAACACCCAAGCCGCCGCCCCCGCCCCGATACTGGGCCCGGCAACGCTAGTCAACAATCAGCAGTTGAATGTGCAGGAAACGCGCCCGGAAACCCGTGTTTTACCGGCAATCACCAACGCAGGGCAACTGGCTCAGGCATTGAACAGCCTTGGAGTTTCGCCTCTTGACATAATTTCAATTTTCCAGGCGGTTAAAAAAGCCGGCGCATTGCACGCGGAGCTGGTGATTATGTAGGGGTAAGCCCATGACCCTTGACAAAGTTCAAAAAAATTACTATATTTATCCTTGTATCCTGCGAATGTGGGTTGCACACACAAAGGCGTGCGTTTTTTTATGGTTGTCTTAGGACTGTCGTAAAGGAACACTCGCCTTTTTTATTTTGACAGGGAGGACAGGAATATGGATATGTTTTCGATGGCTACTGCTCATGAAATCAACAAGTTGATGACGAGATATGGTGTCAAATTCGGAATTTACAAGAACGGAGAGTTCATTGAACAGCTCTTTCCCTACGATGCCATTCCAAGAATCATCCCCCACGACGAGTTTGACTTCCTAAACAGGGGCCTTGTCCAGAGGGTCGATGCCTTGAATTGTTTTTTAGCGGATATTTATTCCAAGGGGCATATTGTAGCAGACAAGGTAATACCCGAAGAATTCATCTATATTTCCAAGGGCTACTTGCCGGAATGCAGCAATGCCGTTCCACCCAAGAATATATACAGCCATATCTCGGGCATAGACCTTGTTCAGGCAAAAACCGGCGCATGGTACATACTGGAAGACAATCTGCGGGTACCTTCGGGTGCTTCCTATCCGCTTATTGCCAGAGAACTCTGCCGCATAGCAAACCCCGATGCTTTTTCGAACAACGATGTAACCGACAACCGCAATTATTCGGATATGCTGCGCGAGACCATGGACAATGTGAACTGCGGGGGATTGAACGTAATCCTGACGCCCGGCAGGTATAACGCCGCCTATTTTGAACATTCGTATCTTGCCGAACGTACAGGCTCCTTGCTCCTTGGAGCATCGGAGCTTATAGTTGAAAATGCAACGCTTTATGTAAAGGATTATCTGGGCGTAAAGGCAAAAGTAGGTGCAGTGTACAGGCGCATATCCGATGAATACCTGGATCCAATGGTATTCCAGGCAGATTCCGTTATAGGCGTGCCGCATATAATGGATGCATACCGCGCAGGAAACGTAGCTATTATAAACGCGCCCGGCAACGGCGTAGCAGACGACAAGGGCATTTACTATTTCGTGCCCAAGATGATAAAATACTATCTGAACGAGGAACCCATACTGGAAAACGCGCCCACCTATTTGCCGTATTACGAGAACGACCTTAAATACACGCTTGAGAACATGCAAAAGCTGGTTATCAAGGATGTTTCGGAAGCCGGCGGCTATGGCGTTGTGTTTGGCAGGGAACTTTCCGCAGAAAAACTCTCCGAATTTAAAGACTTGATTGCGCGTGAACCGAGACGCTTCATCTCGCAGGAGATCATAGACTTCATAGACCTTGACATAATGGAAGAAGACGGCAACCGCATAGCCCGAAAAGCCGATTTGAGGGCATTTGTGCTAACAGGCCCAACCACACGCGTATGGCCAAGCGGACTCACGCGTTTCTCGCGCATTGCGGGTTCGTTCATAGTCAATTCTTCGCAAGGCGGAGGCTTTAAGGACACGTGGGTGTTGTCCAGGTGAAAAAATTATGGAGGTAAAGAGCATATTGACGTCAGATAACGTCATCGCATACTTTCAGCCTATTCTTTCCGCCGATTCGCGCAGTGTATATTCCTACGAGGTTTTGGGGCGGTTTGTGGATAGCGATGGAACTGTAAAGTCCCTGGGACCTTTTTTCTCCGATGCAAACACCTCTGACGAAGACGCCTTGAAAATAGACCGGCTGGTCAGAAGATATGCCATGAAAAAATACGTAGAGGAAAAAAGAACCGAGTATCTATTCATCAATATCAGACTGGCGTGGCTGGAAAAATTTGCGGATAATCCCGAAAAATTGCCCACAATGCAGTATATACGTGAATTTGAAATAGCTCCGGACAGGATTGTTATTGAAATCACGGAAGAAGAATTCAACACAAGTGATGCGTGTATTAAAGTTTTAACCTATTACAAGGATGCAGGGTTCCGCATAGCGCTTGACGATTTCGGGAAAAAAGCCAGCAATATTGACCGGATTGCCCGGATTAACCCCGATATTATTAAAATCAACATAGACTATATTCATAGAAGCGAAACTTCCTATCACTATCGCGAATATATGAAATTTCTCACGACCTTTGCCGAGTCTGTTGGAATAGAAGTGCTTTATGAAGGCGTAGAAACGCAGGAGCAGCTTGATATTTGCATGTCTTCCAGGGGAAGGTTTTATCAGGGATTTTTGATTGCACGTCCGCAAGATTCAATGCAGAATGCTTTTGTAAATCATACTGCCTTTTTTGCTTCAATCGAAAGGGCACACGAGNTATTGCATAAAAAAATTGAGCATATAGACATATTAAAAACCTCTTTGGACTCTAAAATCGGGCATTTTCTGCATGATAACCCGCNTTTTTGGGAAAAAAAGGATATTGAATCATATCTTGCGAAGCTATGCAATGAACTGCCGGAAGTGCTGAGAATTTATCTGTGCGACGGGCACGGATACAAAATTTCCCGTAATTTTGAATGGAATTCGGGGAAGGTTGCAA
>JGI24698J34947_10002294_pt1 | contig 10273 bp, 10 predicted proteins | sample TergutMp193P3_FD_34947 | JGI IMG/M metagenome (IMG submission 34947) | reverse complement strand
TGCCGCATTGTATCTCGCCGCCGCCGGTGTCGGCACGATTGGCATCGCCGACGCGGACGAAGTCGACCTGTCCAATTTACAGCGGCAGGTTATTCACACCACCCCCGACGTCGGCAAGGCGAAGGTGCTGTCGGCGCAGGAGACCATGCAGGCGATCAATCCCGACGTTACAGTTAACACCCACCGCCTTTTTGTCAACGCGGAAAATATCATGGACTTAATCGCCGGTTATGACTTTATCATTGACGGCACGGACAATTTTCCGGCGAAGTTTTTGATTAACGACGCCTGCGTGCTCTCAAAAAAACCTTTTTCCCACGCGGGGATCATCCGCTTTAAGGGGCAGTTGATGACCTACGTACCCGGCGCGGGGCCGTGCTACCGCTGCGTATTCCGCGAACCGCCGCCGCCCGAGGCCGTGCCGACGTGCCGGCAGGCGGGCGTTATCGGCGCGATTGGCGGCGTCATCGGCTCATTGCAGGCGATGGAGACGGTCAAGTACATCATCGGCAAGGGCGATCTGTTAACGGGATTCTTGCTCACCTATGACGCGCTCAAAATGGATTTCCGCAAAATAAAACTGCCGCAGGTAAAAGACTGCGCCGTATGCGGCGAACATCCCACTATTTTGGAACCCTTTGATTATGAACAGGCGGCGTGCGATCTATGACCGTCAAGCTTAAACATTCGGATTTTGAGGCTATCGCCGCCCATGCCCGCGCCGCCCTGCCCAACGAAGCCTGCGGTTTAATTGCGGGAAATGTTGTTAATGATATTAAAACAATTGATAAAATTTATGTGCTATCTAACCCCGACAGCAGCCCGGAACATTTTTCCATCGACCCGAAAGAACAGCTTGCGGCGGTTAAGGATATGCGCGCCCTCGGCCTCGTCCCACTCGGCAATTTTCATTCCCACCCATCAACGCCGGCAAGACCCTCCGAGGAAGATATCCGGCTGTCGTATGACCCCAAAGCGAGCTATCTCATTGTGTCGCTGGCGGAAGAAACGCCGGTACTCAAGGCGTTTGGGGTAATAGGCGGCGAAGTTACGCCGCAGACGCTGGAGATCGTTTGAAACTGGTCATGACCGGGCTTGACCACCGGCGCTCAAGCCTCGACATCAGGGAAAAATTTGCGCTCACCACAGAAAAAGCGAAGCGCCTCCTCGCGGATTTCAAAAACAGCGGCGCCGCCGGATGCGTGATTGTCTGTACCTGCAACCGGACGGAGTTGTACGCTTCGGTTGCGGACGGCGTTGATTTTTCGCCCTCTCAAAAATTATGCGCCGCTCTCGGCGTGGACTTTACGGCATATCAGCCTTACCTGACCGAAAGAACCGGAGAGCGCGTCATGGAGCATTTGTGCCGCGTCGCCTCAGGTCTTGACTCGCAGATCACGGGCGACGATCAGATCATCACGCAGGTGCGCGAGGCGCTGGAATTATCCCGCGGGCAAAACTGCACGGACAGTTTCCTTGAGACCGTGTTTAACCGCTCGATTCACGCGGCGAAAGCGATCAAAACAAATGTCCTGTCCGGCTCATTGGGGGCAAGTTCCGTACCGGAAAAAACGATAGAACAATTAAAGGAGAGGGGGGCGCTCTCCGGCCAAAACGCGCTCATTATCGGCAGCGGAAAAATAGGGCGGCTGTCCGCCCAAATGTTGATCCGTGAAAACGCGCGCGTAACGATTACCCTGCGCTCGCATCATAACGATAAAAAAGGCGCTTTAATCCCCCCTCAGGCGGACACGATAAGCTACGACGAACGCTACCGGGCGGTTGAAAACGCCGACATCGTGATCAGCGCGACCGCCAGCCCGCATTTGACGCTGTTATACCGTGAAATGAGCGCGCTCAAAAAACTCCCGCGCATCATAGTTGATTTAGCCGTTCCCCGGGACGTGGAGCCTGCGATAAAAAACCTGCCCGGCGTTACCTTATTGACCATCGACGATATATCCGGCGATGCGCGCCTTCCGCCCGGCAGCGTCTCCCTGATAGATAACATCATCGGCGAACATAGAGCCAGGTACCGCCGGTGGGTTGAATATAAAGAAAAAAANGGCTAAAATATACGTTGATGGAGATAGATATGAAAAACAAGAAATTGGTTTTGGGGGTTGCGTTNGTATCGGTGTTTGCTTTTATGGCGTGCGCCCCGAAGTATGATGACGAAAAGGATTTTGAGACTGCTCCCGTTGAAGGCAGTGATGCGGTAAAGATTACCGGTTACGCAGGGGAAAAACAGGAGATCCGTATCCCCCCCAAGATAGAAAAAATACCCGTTACGGCGATAGGGGAAGGGGCGTTTTCTGAAAAACAGCTTACGAGCGCGGTCATACCTCATGGCGTGATCGCTATTGAGGCTGGGGCATTTGAGAAAAATCAACTGACCAACGTTGTCATTTCAGACAGTGTGATGCTTATTGGGGCGAGGGCATTTGCGGAAAATCAACTGATCGGGGTTATCATTCCTGATAGTGTGACGGTTATTGAGGGTTGGGCATTTGTGAAAAATCAACTGAGCGGCGTTACTATTGGGAGCGGCGTGACGAGTATTGGAAATTATGCGTTTAGTGATAATCAACTGAGCAGCGTTACCATTGGCAAGAATGTGATTGATATTGAGGGGTATGCGTTTGCGGAAAATCAACTGGCCAGCGTTACCATTCCCGACAGCGTAACGGTTATTGGGCAGGGAGCGTTCAGCGGTAATCAACTGATCGGCGTCACTATGGGCAAAAACGTGACCGCTATCAGGTTTGCCGCGTTTGCCGGCAATCAACTGGGCAGCGTTACCATTCCCGACAGCGTAACGGTTATTGGGGAGAGGGCGTTTGTCAATAATCAACTGGCCGATCTTACTATAGGGAGCGGCGTAACGAGTATTGGGGACGATGCGTTTAGTAATAATAAACTGACCAGCGTTGTAATTCCCCACAACGTAACGAGTATGGGGGAACACGCGTTTGGTAACAACCAACTGACCAGCGTTACTATTGGCAATGGCCTGACGGCGATTAGATATGCCGCGTTTACCAAAAATAAACTGACCAGTGTGAGTATTGGTAATAGAGTAACTTCTATTGGGGAAGAGGCGTTCAGCAATAACCATCTGACCGACCTTGTTATTCCCGATAGCGTAACGAGTATTGGGGATTATGCGTTTAGCGCCAATAAATTGGCCAGCGTGACTATTGGGGATGGCGTGACGGAAATCAAATATGCCGCGTTTGCGGATAATCAGCTAACGACCATAACCATAGGCGCGGGCGTTGCGGTGTGGACTTCCGCTTTTGATAACGGGTTTGCCAATTTCTATGTCGCGCGTGGGCTTACGGCGGGAACGTACACCTTCAGTGAAAATCAGTGGAGCCTTGATTAACGTCACGAAAAGCGCAGAGCGAAAGCCGTTTTTCCCGCTGTTTGTTGACATGAGCGGCAGGAAGGCGCTCATAGCGGGCGGCGGCAAGGTGGCTGAACGGCGGATAAAAGCGCTGCTTGATTTTGGCGCGGACATTACCGTTATCTCGCCGGAAGTATGCGCATACATTGAAACCGCCGCCTCAGCGGGGGCGGTACGCCTGTTCAAGCGAAAGTACCAAAAGGGCGATGTAGCCGCCCTGACGCCGTTTCTCGTTATCGCGGCAACGGACGACCGGCAGGCGAACCAACAAATAGCGGTGGAAGCAAAAAGCCTCAATATCCATGTGTCCGTTGCCGATTGCCGCGAGGAGTGCACTTTTTATTTCCCGGCGATTGCAGATAACGGCGCTTATATCGCGGGGCTGGTGTCGAAAGACGGCAATCACGCCGGAGTAAAACAGATTGCGCAAAAGATAAGAGAAACGCTTTTATGAACACAACGATACGAATAGGAAGCCGCGACAGCGCGCTTGCCGTCATACAGGCGCAAATTGTTATAAATATTGTCAAAAAAATAAACCCAGCCATTAACTTTGAAATCGTAACCATTAAAACAACGGGAGACAAAACACTCGACCAGAGCCTTGATACCATCGGCGGCAAGGGTTTGTTTATCAAGGAGATTGAAAGCGCCCTCGCGGACGGCGCTATTGATTTGGCGGTTCACAGCTACAAGGATATGCCCTGGCAGGAAACAGAAGGTTTGCCGGTAGTCGCGTTATCTGAAAGGGAAGCGCCCTTTGACGCGCTGGTATTGCCGCAGGGCGTTGCCGCTCTGGACAACGCCAAACCCGTGGGCTGTTCAAGCCTGAGGCGGACGATCCAGTTTACAAAGCTGTACGACGGCTTTCAAATAAGCCCGGTACGCGGCAACGTGCCTACCCGGCTTGCGAAACTGGATAACGGCGAATACTCCGCGCTGATACTNGCGCAGGCCGGGCTGAACCGCCTGTCTTTACAACGCAGAATTTNCCGCGTCTTCACGGTTGACGAAATGATACCGTCCGCTTCNCAGGGCATTCTGGCGGTTCAGGGCAGGGCGGGCGAAGATTACGCATACCTTGACGCTTTTCACAGCCGCGAATCGGAAATTGCGTCAAAAGCGGAAAGGCAATTCCTCAAGACATTGGGCGGCGGCTGTTCCGCCCCGGTCGCCGTTTACGCGCAGTTGCATCATAACGAACTTTTACTCACCGGGATGTATGTTGATGACAGCGGCAATATTGAGACGGGAAAAATAAGCGGCGGTATCGATAAACCCGAACTGTTAGGCGAAACCCTTGCCCTGCGCCTGAAAAAGGAGGCGGAATGAGCGTCGCATTGGTCGGAGCCGGTCCCGGCGGGAGAGGGTTGTTAACGCTCAGGGGGGCGGAACTATTGCAAACCGCCGATGTGGTGCTGTACGACCGTATGGTCGGCGCAGACATCCTTGCCATGATACCCAGGAAGGCCGAAAAGATCGATGTGGGAAAAACCGCGGGCAATCATCCCGTGCCGCAGGAGGCGATCAACCAACTGCTGCTGGAAAAAGCGCGGCAGGGGCTTAACGTGGTCAGGCTCAAAGGCGGCGATCCCTTTGTCTTTGGGCGCGGCGGCGAGGAACTGGATCTGTTAGCTGCAAACAATATCCCCTTTGAAGTCGCGCCCGGCGTTACCTCCGCCATTGCCGGCGCGGCGTATGCCGGAATACCCGTAACCCACCGCGACTGCGCCTCCTCCGTGCATATCATCACCGCCCACGCGAAAAATAACGAAGTCCCCAACATCAACTATAACGCGCTGGTAAGCGCAGGCGGCACGCTGGTATTTATGATGGGCGCCGCGGCAGTCGACGCTATTTGCGAAGGCTGCGTTGCCGCCGGCATGGACGCCGATATGCCCGCCGCCATCATAGAAAACGCCGCTACCAACGCGCAGCGTACCTTTTTGGGAACGGTACGCACCTTGCCCGCGATAGCCCGCGCAAACAAAGTTGAGTCCCCGGCGGTCATTATCATTGGAAAGGTATGCGCTTTTTCCGAACGTTACCGCTGGTTCGATAAAAAGCCACTGCACGGCAAACGGATCGTTGTCGCGCGGGGCAGGGATGGAACTTCTAGCCTGTCGGACAAACTCAGTGAGTTGGGCTGTCATGTTATTGAAATGCCCTGCCTGAAAATCGCGCCGCTAACGGCGCCCGGCTGCGTATTGGAGAAAACGCTCAATGCTATACAGATGTATACCTGGCTTGTCTTTACCAGCGGCGCCGGCGTCAATATTTTTTTTGATTATCTCGTTAAAAGCGAATTTGACATCAGGGCATTACACCGTCTGAAAATTGCCTGCGTCGGAACTAAGACCGAGAGGGAAGTAAACAAGCGCGGGGTTAAGGTTGATTACCGTCCCGCCGAATACAACGGCGCGGCTCTGGCGCGCGGTCTAGCCGCGCTGCTAAAAAACTCAAGCGGCGAAAAATTGCTTATCGCCCGCGCCAAAGACGCAGATACAGACCTAACGCGCATACTGGCGGACGCTAGTCTCGCCTTTGACGATGTGCCGGTTTACAAAAAAATCAAGGATGTAGAGAGCATAAATACAGTTGTTAATAAAATTATCGAAAATGATATTATCACTTTTACCAGCCCATCCGCCGTTGAAGCGTTTGTCGAAGCGATAGCCGAAGCCGCCGCGCATATAAACCCCGGCGCCATAAAAGCCGTATGTATCGGAGAAAAAACGGCGGCGGCGGCAAAATCGCGCGGCATAATAGAAGTCTATGCCGCGTCAGAAGCCACGGTAGANGGCATGGTNGATAAAATTATGGAGTTAGGTGAANNATGAAAACACGCACGAGAAGACTGCGCGGCAGTGAGGCGCTGCGGCGTATGACGCGGGAGACACGGCTTTCCGCCGACGCGCTTATTTATCCGCTGTTTGTCAGGGAGGGCAGGGGGGTTGAGGAAGATCTGCCCTCGCTTCCGGGACAGATACGCTACAGTCCGGATACGGTGGCAAAAGGCATTGAGGCGGCGAAGAACGCGGGCGTACGCTCCTTTTTGCTGTTTGGCATACCGGAGGTTAAGGACGAGTACGGCCTCGGCGCTTATGATGAAAACGGCGTTGTGCAGCAGGCGCTGGGAAACGCAAAAAAGGCGTTTGGTCACGATGTGTTACTCGTCACCGACGTTTGCCTGTGCGAATATACCTCGCATGGGCATTGCGGCCTGGTGCATGACGGCAAGATTGCCAACGACGCGACTCTGCCGCTGTTGGCGCAGACGGCCCTTTCCCATGTCCGCGCGGGCGCCGATATGATCGCCCCTTCGGGAATGATGGATGGAAGCGTCGCCGCCATAAGGACGGCGCTGGACGCGGACGGCTTCGAGGATATTCCCATTATGAGTTACGCCGCAAAATACGCGTCCGCTTTTTACGGCCCGTTCCGGGAAGCCGCCGGCTGCGCGCCTCAGTTTGGAGATCGAAAAACCTATCAGATGGATTTTCACAACNGCAGGGANGCGTTAAAACGAATCGANATCGACATTGAGGAAGGGGCGGATATTGTTATGGTGAAACCCGCCCTCCCATGCCTCGACATCATTTCCCGGGCGGCGCAGATGATAAAACTGCCGTTAGCCGCATACAGCGTCAGCGGCGAGTACGCCATGATTAAAGCCGCCGGCGATTATAACATCATGTGCGAAAGCGCCGCCGCCGTTTTCCGCGCGGGGGCGGATATTCTGATAACGTACTTCGCGCAGGAACTGGCGGCGGCGATAAAAAAGGGAGACATTGGATGACAGATAACTCGAAGGCGCTGTTTGAAAGGGCGGTAAAAGTTATGCCCGGCGGGGTAAACAGCCCGGTACGCGCGTTTAAGGCGGTGGGCGGGACTCCCCTCTTTATCGACCGGGCGGAAGGTTCCCGAATCTACGACGCGGACGGTAACGGCTACATTGATTATGTCTGNTCGTGGGGGCCGATGATCCTCGGGCATAACGATCCCGCAATCCGCGAGGCGGTNACCNNNGCCGCACAGAAGGGCATGAGCTTTGGCGCGCCGACGGAAGCGGAAGTAAAGCTGGCGGAAAAAATTATCTCCTTTGCGCCTAACATTGCAATGGCGCGCATGGTAAACTCCGGGACGGAGGCGGTGATGAGCGTCCTGCGGCTTGCCCGCGCGTACACCGGGCGGCGCAAGGTCATTAAATTTGAAGGCTGTTATCACGGGCACGCGGACAGTATGCTGGTTAGAGCCGGTTCGGGCGCGCTGACAACCGGCGAGCCGGACAGTCCGGGAGTATCAAACGCCGTCGCCTCCGATACGCTCATCGCCGCGTATAACGATTTGGCGTCGGTTGAAGACCTGTTAAAGAAAAAAGACGCGGCTTGCGTGATCGTTGAGCCGGTCGCCGCCAATATGGGCGTAGTCCTGCCGAAGGACGGTTTTTTAACCGGGCTGCGGCAGTTATGCGATACTTACGGCGCGCTGTTGGTCTTTGACGAAGTGATCACCGGCTTCCGCCTGTGCAAAGGCGGCGCGCAGGAATATTACGGCGTACGCGCCGATTTAACCGCTTACGGCAAAATTATCGGCGGAGGGCTGCCGGTGGGGGCATACGGCGGCAGGAGGGAGATCATGGAGCTTGTTTCCCCCAGCGGCCCCGTCTATCAGGCCGGGACGCTTTCGGGCAATCCTGTCGCCATGGCCGCCGGGCTTGCGCAGCTTGAAGCCATCGAAAAGCGGGACGTTTATTCCCGCATCAACGCCATGGGCGAAAAACTGGCCGCCGGGCTTTCCGGCATTATACGCAATTCCGGCGTAAAGGCCTGCGTGAATCACCTGGGTTCACTTGTCTGCCTGTTTTTCGGGATTGAGGCGGCGGACGATTACCAATCGGTCAAAAAAGCCGACACCGCCCGCTACGCCCGCTGCTTCCACGGAATGCTGGAAGCGGGAGTGTACCTCGCGCCCTCNCAATTCGAGGCGATGTTCGTCTCCTGCGCCCACACCGAAGCNGACATAGACGAGACGCTCAANGCTGCGGAACAAGTGATTAGCTCTCACACGTCATCGAACAGNTTGCACAATCAGTATGGTTGCACGTAAGTGTTGAAGCGGAATGGGCGGTAATGGTAAAGGCGCTGCCGGGAATGAGCAGTATGGTATTGTTCCCGCCTTCGGTAAATTGTACCGTATCCGTATCGTAATCAAAGGAAATGGTTAACCCTTCGGTAATCATGGACTCGTCGTCCAGCGGGTTGACCACTTCCCGCGGAGCGAACCGTAAAGGCGGCTCATTTTCAACCTGCGCGGCAACGCGGTTGTTTACGGTTGTCAGCGCCATTATTTTTCCGTCTTCATCAAACATCAGGGAGTTAACATCCGCGTTGACGCCCAAAGCGTTGGGATCAAAGGCGGTCAGCGCGCCGATGGGCGTCTGTATTACCACGGGAGCGGACGGTTCAAGGGATTCAAGTTTCCCCGATTCGTACAATGAAAAGCCGTTATGCGCAACTATTTCGCCGTACGTTGTCGCAATCTTGACCGTTTCGCCGGGGAACAGCGTAATGCTGCGGATAGCGCCGCTGCGGTAAAAGGCGATCCCGCCGATAATCGCGGTAAACGCCGTAAAGGGCAGTTCAAACGACAGCGGTATTGCCAGAGCCTTTTCTTCCCGCTCGCTCCACATTCCGCTGATTTTGCCGTCCAGCGGAAAAACGCGCTTTAGTTCGCCGGTCTCAAAAAACATGACCAGTTCGGCGGGAAGTTTGCCCAGCGGCGTCTGCACTTCCTGTATTTCATCTAACGCTATTTTTTTTATTATGCCGCTTTGGAAAAATTCTACGGAGTATTTGTTTTTGCGGCGGTGGGTTTCGGTGTATGCCGGGATCAACTCGCCGGCGCCGGTTACGAGCGTATTTTTTTCGGCAAGTTTTACCCCCAACAACTCGCCGCCGGGGTAGCAGGAATAGCTTTCCACCCCCGCAAGAACGCCGCTTGCAAGCTGTAACGTATTGTTATCAATCACCTTGAAATTTTGCATATTATCTCAGCACTTTCGCGTAATAACTGCCTGAACTTCGCCGTCCTTATCGCTCGTTACCTGTACATGGTACGCCCCGCTGTTTTCNATCCANGGCGGGATGTGTTTGCAGACCAGGCGCAATTCCAAAAACGGCGTGTCCTTCAAAAAGTCCATCATCGCCTTTTTGCTGGTAACTTCCGGGCATTCTTTTTGCAGGGCGATTAAATCAAGGAAGTACACGCCCGGCGTTGATGTTTCAACCGGCTTTGCCTCCCTGATGATTTTTTCTTTCGCGACNAGGGCGGCGTTCGCTTTTTGCAGGTCTTCGATGATCTCGTCAAAAACCTTGTCGTTAATCGCGGCGATCTCAAAAATATGCAGACCGGCGCGGTCAAACACGGAGAAGGGGATGCCAACTAACGTGCCGCCTGCCACTACGTCGCAGCCCTCNATNAGCGGCAAAAGCGTTTCCGTACTGCGCCGCGTCAGGGCGGGATTGCTGGGAATTACCTTTTCAAATTTCGTTTCGCTTACCGTTTTCCATGCTGCTGCCGCTTCGTCGCGTTCGAATATCAAAAATTGTCCGGCGTCGAAAAAGTCGCAAATCTCCGCATTGCCGTTGGTAAATACCGCTATCCTGCTCATGCTTCCGCCTCCTGCTTCAAGAATAGTATATGTTCCCGCAGTAAGGCAAGCTCTTGCGGCAGATTCCGCAGCGCCTCGCGGTCTTTTTTGCGCATTTCCCACCGGATCGGCGGCAGATCTGTTCCGCGCTTGCGCACCATCAAAATAACGGTGAAGGTATCCTCAATTTCATTGACGATTTCAAACGAAAG
>JGI24698J34947_10002293_pt1 | contig 10277 bp, 9 predicted proteins | sample TergutMp193P3_FD_34947 | JGI IMG/M metagenome (IMG submission 34947) | reverse complement strand
TGGTCAAAATAGTGGGCGTACATGAGGCTGTAGGGGCCAATCATGTAGAGCCCGTCGAGCCACATCTGGTTCGGCCTGTCGTACTTGTGCCAGAAGCCGCCCTTGGCATTGGTGGGCCACATCTCGACGACCTGGACAAAGTCGTCGAGGACCTTCTTGTACCTTTCGTCTTTCGTTTCATTGTACAGGTTGAAGAGCAGGATCGCGGGCTGCATGTCGTCAAACTGCCTGACATGATCGTCAAAGCGGATTTTCCCGTTTTCATCGATATAATAGTCAATCCAGGCTTTTATGTAGTCGTAAAACCGTTTTTCATGCGAAAGAAGCCATGTGCGTTCCACGCCCGAAAGGAACACCCCCTGATGGTAATGGAAGCGGTTTTTTGGGGGAAGCTCATCCACCTTGAATTTACGGATGAGGGTATCCGCCCCCATCTTGGCGTAGTCCAGTGCGCTCATCGTGCTTCTGTCCATGTTTTGCTCCTTTCTTACATCCTACACGCCATGGGAAATTTTGTACATACCTTGAAAAAACCCGAAAAAAACCGGTATAATTGGATCATGAGGATCACCGGCGGACTCTTGCTGGGGAGACAGGTAAAGGTGCCCGAAGGGCGGATACGCCCCGCCATGGATAGAATGAGGGAATCGGTTTTCGCCGTCCTTGGCGGGCTTGAAGGCCTGTCCTTCCTCGACATATTCTCAGGCTCCGGGATAATCGCCCTGGAAGCCGCCTCAAGGGGGGCCGCATACATCGAGGCGGTCGAGGCGGATCCCCTGAAACGCAGGACCCTCCTCGAAAACTCCTCCCTTTCCCCCGTGCGGATTAACTGCAAGTTCATGTCCGCGGAACTCTATATAAAAAGGGCAAAACTCGGCTTTGACGTTATCTTCTGTGATCCGCCGTTTCCGTACAGGTACAGGCAGGAACTGCTTCGATCAATCGCCTCGTCCTGCCTTGTGAAAGAAGGCTCCCGCCTGCTTTTGCACGCCCCGAGGGAAGAGCCCATCGAAACCTTGCCGCAAAACCTGAAACTTGTGGATTGCCGGGAATATGGGCGTTCCGTTGTGAATTTCTACGGTTTTTTCACGTAAGAAATTTGACAAAAATAGAGATTTTATATATATTATTATGATGATGAATAAACGGAGAAAACAATGGATTACAAAAGCATTTTTGAGAAGGTCAAAGACCAGAATAGCTTCATAAAAACAACCGAAAAAACGGTTGTCGATGGGAACCAGAAAGCCGCTCTGAATCGCAAAGGTAATGCACTGTATAACTCCGGAGACATAGAAGGGGCCAGGAGGATATTCCTGACCACCGGTTATTCCGACGGACTTGCCCGTGTCGGCGATTATTACATGAAAGAGGGAAGGGAACTTGACGCCCTCAGGATGTACTGGATTGCGCCGGATCGGAACAAGGCCGAACCGATTATTGCCAAGTTGTCGGCAATAATTCAAAACATGATCAAAGACGAGAGGAACGAATCAAATGAGTGATCAGAATGAGATTAACATCGACGAAGAACAAGAACAAAACTCCATTTCCGAGCTCTCAAAAAGGGGTTATCTCCTCCTCAAGGAAAACAAGACCGAAGAAGCGATTGATTGTTTCACAAAGATCCTGACGACGGCGGCAAACAACAATTACGCGCTGGTAGGAATGGGGGACGCCAACCGCAAACAGGGGCAATACCGGAACGCGATTATCTTTTACCAGCGCTGCCTGAACTATTACCCTGGCAACAACTATGCCCTCTTCGGCCTCGCCGATTGCTACAAGGCCCTCAGCCAGTTTTACAAGGCCATTGAGATTTGGGAGCAGTACCTGCTCCACGACAGCAAGAACATAACGGTCCTTACCCGCGTTGCCGACGCCTACAGGAAGGTCAGGGACTACCCCCGCTCCAAAGACGTTTACAACAGGGTTTTAGAGATGGATTTCCAGAACCCCTACGCGATAATCGGGCTGGGCCATCTCCATTACGATTTCAAGGAATACAAGGAAGCCCTGGTCTATTGGGAAAGGATGATGCAGGGGGACAGGAAGAACGTCGATATCAGGGTTCTTACCTCCATTGGCAACTGCCACAGGAAGCTAAAATCCTTTGAGAATGGCTTGGTTTACTTCGAAATGGCCCTTGATAAGGAACCGAATAACTTCTATGCCCTGTTTGGCATCGCGGATTGCTACAGGGGCGTCAACAAGCAGGATCGCTCCCTTGATTACTGGAACCGGATTTTGGAGCAGGATCCCCGCAACAAAGTCATTTTGACCAGGGCGGGAGACGCATACCGGAAGCTCGGCGACCTGGAAAAGGCGGTGGAATACTACCAGCGAGCCCTGAACATCGAATTCGACATATACGCCGTGTTGGGGCTCACCATAGTGGACAAAATCCAGGGCAATTATGACGCGGCAATAGAATCCCTTGAACGGCTCATCCAGCAGGACCCGAAGAGCTACCGGCTCTACCTTGAACTGGCGGACTGCCGCCTGAACACGGGCGAAAAACGGGAAGCGGTGGAAGTCCTGAAGGGGTTTCAGAAACAGGGAATACGGAACAGCGCGGTCAGCGAGCTTCTCGAAAAGCTGGAATCGGCGTAAACTAGAGGGCTATGACGGCGAAACCGGTCCTCGCGGGGCTTCCGCTGGGACAACTCAGGGAACTGCTCGCGCCTTACCCGGCCTTCCGTTCGGTGCAGGTCCACGAATGGATCCGCCGGGGGGCGCTTTCCTTTGACGAAATGACCAATCTCCCGGTTTCCCTGCGTGCGGAACTTGCGGAAAAATTTGAGCTTATTTCAGGCGGGCTTGACTCGGAACTCGTGGACAGCGACGGGACCGTCAAACTGGGTATCAGGCTCTTTGACGGGGCGGTGATCGAAACGGTAATGCTCGATGACGGGAAGGGCCGAAAAACCGCCTGCCTCTCCACGCAGGCGGGATGCCCCATTGGCTGCGTGTTCTGCAAGACGGGCATGATCGGCTTCAAACGGAACCTCGATTCAGGCGAAATCGCGGGGCAGTTCCTGCGCCTAAGGCGGATGGAGAGCGGCGTTTCCCATATCGTCATAATGGGAATGGGGGAACCGCTCTTGAACCTGGATGAGCTAAGGAAGGCACTGGATTTTTTTTCCGACCCCGGCGGCCTCAATATCTCCAAACGGAGGGTTACCCTTTCCACGTGCGGCATCGAAAAGGGCATCATCGACCTGACCGATAACGGGCCTGATATACGGCTGGCGCTGTCATTGACGACAGCCCGGGAGGAGCTCCGCAGGCGCCTCATGCCCGGAAGCGGCCCGCTGCCCGCCCTCAAGAAGGCCCTGCTCGCCTGGCAGGAAAAACGCAGGCGCCGGATCACGCTGGAGATGGTTCTTCTGGGCGGGATCAACACGGGCATTGCCGACGCGAAAGCCTGTGCCGACTTTGCCGCCGGGCTTGACGCGGTAATCAACCTCATCCCATGGAACCGCGTCGATATCGCGGGAAGTATTCCAACAGGAATATTTCGCGAGGATTTTGAAGGCAGCCGCCTGCGGACTCCGCCGGCGAAGGAAACATCGGAATTCGCAAAGGCACTGGAGGGCCTGGGATTAAAAGTAACACGCAGGACGGGAAAAGGCCTTGGCATCGCCGGCGCGTGCGGGCAACTGGGGACCGCGCTTGCATTTTTACCGCCAATGTTCTAGAATTAAAATAGAGCAAACAGGAGCCGCATTATGACGTTTATTAAGGGCAAGAATTTGATTGAAGGCGAAGAACTGCTGTACACACCATATTTACACTGGATGTTCATTGTCAAGCACACCGTGTTATTTCTGCTGTTGATCCCGGTTTTACTCATTGTACGGGCTTTTTTACTCTCTTTTATTCCCGTTGATCTTGTCTATCTCAGGTTAATGCTCGACGAGAATATTATTTACCTGATTCTGGGAGTAGTTATCATAGCGTCCCTCATTCTGGTATGGCGTATTTTCCTCTATATGTCTGTTGAGTATGGGGTCACAAACAAACGATTGATGATGAAGAAGGGCATTTTTCGGATATTTACATCCGAGATTACCATGGATCGTATTGAAAGCATTTACTGCGTCCAGGGGCTTCTGGGAATGATATTCAATTACGGGACGATACGTATTTCCGGCATTGGCGGCAGGATGCCGGCGTTTTTCATGGTAATGAAACCATACGCGTTAAGGCGCAAGATCGTGGAATATATTGAGAAAAACAAGAGCACTACCGTTGTGAGGACATTGCCGGAAGGCGAGAAAAAAGGCGATTGACAATTATTTTCAATATCGTATAATTCTTTTATAATTCGATTCGGGGTGGTCGAGCGTTAAGTTTAACGCGAGGCCTGAGATTACACCCTTGGAACCTGATCCGGATAATGCCGGCGGAGGGATGCAATGAAAAAAACAGCATCAACAATTCAAAAATCCTCGCACGGAGGCACGGAGGCACGGAGTTTACAAAGAAATTTACACTCCTGTTTCTTTACCCTGGGTGAGGTACTAATCATCCTTGCCCTTTTGGTATCTTGCCAGAAAGAAAAGAACGTGGAAAATCCAGCCTCGGACCAAACCGTGGTTATCTGGACCTACGATTCCTTCAATTCCGAATGGGGACCGGGGCCGGATGTCTCAAGGGTTTTTGAGGAGAAAACCGGGATAACGATTGAATGGGTAAGCCGCGGGGACGCGGGTTTTACCCTGTCCCGGCTTCTGATGGAGAGGGAGAATTCAGGCGCGGACATAATACTCGGCGTTGATCAAAACATGGCGGAGCGCCTTTTGGACTCGGGCCTCATTGAAGCGTACAGGCCAAACGGGGCGCAAAACATTTTAAGCGAACTTATCCTGGACCCCTCATTTCGCCTGACGCCCGTGGACTACAGTTACTTTGCCATCGTATACGATTCTGAAAAACTGAGCCGCCCCCCGCAAAGCCTTGAAGACCTGGCGAATCCCGAATTCCGGCAGAACCTCATCCTCATCGACCCGCGCACCTCGTCGCCGGGGCTGGGCTTTTTCGCCTGGGTGAAGGAAGTATACGGCGACGGCTGGAGGGATTACTGGCGGCGGATTCAGCCTTCGATTCTCACCGTCGCGGAGGGCTGGAGCACTGCCTACGGGCTTTTCACGCGGGGCGAGTCGGAGATGGTCCTCTCCTACACGACGAGCCCCGGCTACCACCTTGAGTACGAAGACACCGAGCGCTACAAGGCGGCGATTTTTTCCGACGGCCATGCCCTGCAGATAGAAGCCGCCGGGCTTTTGGCCTCGGCGAAAAACAAGGAGAACGCCAGGCTCTTCCTTGACTTCATGCTGAGCCCGGACTTTCAGAATATCATTCCATTGACAAACTGGATGTACCCGGTCATCGACATTCCCCTCCCGCCTTCTTTCAGGATAAACCCAAAAAGCGATAAACCGCTCAGGGGCGCACCCGTAAGCGAGGCGGATCTCAACGAATGGGCCGCGTTAATGCTGAATCCATGACCGCCCGCAGGAGTGTAAGCGTATGGCTGCTGGCACTGCCGCTCGTCCTGGCGGTCTTCTTTTCGTTTATCGTTCCCTACGGCGCGAGTTTCTGGAATGCGTTCAACGGCAGGGAGAAGATCTCCGTTTTTGAGAATACCGCGCTCTTGCACATAACGTTCTTCACAATAAAGCAGGCTTCCTTAAGCCTTCTCGTCTCCCTTGCCATCGGGCTTCCCGGCGCGTGGATCATCGGCAGCGGCAGGTCAAGGTTCACGCCCATCATCAGGGCCGTGACGGCGATTCCCTTCGCAATGCCATCGATTCTGGTGGTTCTAGGTTTCGTGCTTTTCTTCGGAAACTCTGGCTGGGTGAACCGCTTCCTCGCGCTTATTCCCGGCGCGTCCCCATTGAGGATCCTCTATAGGCCGGCGGCCATCATCCTTGCGCACGGTTTTTTTAATTTCCCGTTGGTGATCCGCCTTGCCGGCGACGGGATCGCCCGCGCAAAGCAGGCCTACGCCCCGGCGGCCTCGGCGTTAGGCGCATCCCCCTTGATCTGCGTTCTTACGATCATCCTTCCGCTCAGTTTCCCCGCTATTATGTCTGCGTCGCTTCTTGTTTTCCTCTACAGTTTCACGAGTTTCGCGGTTGTGCTTGTCCTGGGCTCGACCGCTTCCACGACACTGGCGGTCGAAATCTTCCGCCACGCAAGGGTCTTTCTGAATTACCACAACGCCGGGGCGCTCGCCCTCGTGGAAACGCTCATCGCAGTTTCAGTTTTTTTGACTTACGTTTTTTTCAGAAAAAAATCCGGGGAAACAAAAGTGGATGTGGAAAACCGCAGCCCGGAAGAAAAGAAAGCGTCCGCGGCGTCGCGCCTGTTCAGCATCGCCTACGGTGTCTTCGCGGCCTTTTTCATCATCGGACCAATCGGCTCCGTGATACTGGAATCCCTGCTTTACAGGCCCTCCCGCTCCGCCTCACAGGTGTTGGGCCTTGTGTGGTGGGAGGCCCTCTTCCGTGGGGATACCGTCCTCCCCGCCCTCTTCCGCTCGCTTTTTCTCGCCTTCTCCTCCGCGACCGCCGCCTGCATTCTCGCGATTCTCGGCGCGTTTTCGGTCAAGTTAGTTGAGGAAAAAGCGGGAAAGCCGGCTGCGGTATTTGCAGGCGTCGTCAGATTTTTTGCCGCCGCCCCGCTGGTGTCTTCGGGGATAGTCATGGGCCTGGGCTGGCTTATCCTCTACGGCGGCAACCTCCCGCCCCAGGCTTTGATCCTGCTTCACGGGATCAACGCCCTCCCCTTCGCGTTCAACTCAATTTCTGAGGGCTTCCGCTCCCTGCCCGCGAATACCCTGAACGCGGCCCTGGTGTCAGGCGCTACTCCCCTGCGGGCTTTAGTTTCAACGGCGCTGCCCCTCTCCCTCTCCCGCCTTCGCTCCGCCTGGGGCTTCGCCGCCGCCCTGAGCCTTGGGGAACTCAACGCCGTGATGATGCTGGGCATGGAAAAATGGGAGACCCTGCCCCTCTACATTTACAGGGCCACCGGCGCTTACCGCTACGGGAACGCCTGTGCCGCCGGAACCATCCTCATCGCCGCGTGCGGAGTTTGCCTTTTCTTTTCGGAATGGGGGATGAAAAATGCCGCCTAACGCAGGTAGTCTTGATGTAATCTCACGAATTTCAAGTGCACTTGAAATTCGCGGGCTGAAAAAAACCTACGGGAGCTTTTCGGTTTCGCTTGACCTGAAAGTGGACGAAGGTGAGACCCTTGTCCTCGCGGGCCCTTCCGGCTCCGGCAAGACAACGGCGCTGAACCTTATCGCGGGGCTCACATCGCCGGACTCAGGGAGGGTGCTTATCGGCGACGTTGACGTCGGCGGCCTCCCCCCGTGGAAGCGGAATATTTCGATGGTCTTTCAGGACCTGGCGCTGTTCCCGCACCTGGACGTGGGCGGGAATATCGCCTACGGCCTCTTCATCCGCAAGGTTAGGCGCAATGAGCGCCGGAGAATTATCGAAGAGGCGCTTGAGACGGTGCGGCTTCCGGGTTATGCGTCACGGCGCGTCCACACCCTCTCAGGCGGCGAGCGCCAGCGCGTCGCCATCGCGCGCGCCCTTGCGGTGAGCCCCGGCGCGTTGCTCCTGGACGAGCCCTTCTCAAGCCTCGACCTTCCCCTGCGAAAGGAGCTACGCGCCGAATTCCTCGAAATACGTTCCCGCTCGAAAGCGCCCTGCGTCTTTGTGACGCACGACAGGGAGGAGGCGATAATGCTTGGCAGCCGCATCGCCCTTATGAAAGCGGGGCGCATCGTGGAGATCGGCGCCGGCAAGGAGTTATTCCTCTCCCCGAAAACGGAATTCACGGCGAGGTTCCTTGGCTCGGGCCATGTACTGCAAGCGAAAGGGCAGGATAAAATGAAACTCTTCATCCCCCACGATGCCATTCACCTTGGGGATTCTCAGGAGGCTACAGGCCGGAAGACCTTCAGCGCTGTCTGCCAGGGTTCATACTACAACGGCCCTAACCTCATCATAAAGGTTTTGCTTCCCGCATCGGAACATAGCGCGGAACAAATTCCCATGGAAATCATCGCGAGTCCAAGAACGAATATCCCGACGCTCGGCAGTGTGGTGCATCTTTGGGTGGACGAGAGTTTATTAAGGTATGTCAAAGCGGATAGCGAATAACGATCCCAGTCCCCAGTCCCTGATCCCTATTCCCCTCTCTTTAATTTCCCAGCAGAAGCTTAATCAGCGTCTCCTCATCGTCAATCACCGTGAGGGAACGGAGCTTTGAAAGGCTCCGTAAAAATCCGTAACTTGACCTTATATAGCTGTTGGTGTTGGTTATGAGCGACGAAGAGGCATCTACGTACTCTAAAACGGAAGCCTGTGAAAGCCGGTAACGTTCCATGGTATACTCAAAACTCCTCTCGACGTAGTCCAACGTTCTACGGGAAGACAAAAACGATTCTGCCTGGGTGATGGCAGTTAAGAGGGAGCTGTACAGATCCGTTTCGACCTGTTTTTGCCGATCGACATAGTTCATCATTGCCAAATCATAGGTGATTTTGCTCTTCTCTTGATTATTTGACATAACCCAGAAATCAAGCGGAATATTTCCCGTAATTGAAATCGAGCCCGACGGCGATGTTGAAAATCCGCTTGCGGTAGACCAATTAAACCCGCTCGAAACAGTGGCCCTGATCGTGGGAACGTACTCCCTCTTGGAGAGGGTGTAGTTGTATTCCGCCTGCTGTCTGGACAACGCCGCGCTCACAAGCGTGGGATTTGCGCGCGTTATCGCATTCAATAACCTGTCGTATAACNCGCCGAATTCCTCATCGGAAATCCCCGCAAGGTACTGGATTACTTCCTCATAGGCGGAGAAGTCAATCTGCTCAAGTTCCGGCGCCTCGCCGAGGCCGATGAGGTTATTGAGGTTAGATAAGTTCAAAGCAAGGCTTCGCCGCGCCTGGTTGCGGGAGCTTTCACGCGACTCCTTGTCCGCCAATACCCTGAGGTAATCGCCCTGGTTCAGCATCCCGTTAGCCAGCCGAATCTCCGCCATTGAAAGGCTTAAAATTGACGACTGCAAAGAGGACTCGGCTGCCTCCAGGCTTGCCACCGCCTCAAGCGCCGAGTAATAGGCGCTGTCCACGGAGTCAAGCACGCTGAAGTATTCGATCATCGCATTGTTCCGGACGCTCTCGGTAGCTATCTCCCTGATGGCTTTCTGGATAAAGCTCCTGCCGCCCTGGAAAATTGTCTGCGTTATGGAGATATTCGCTCCCACCCTTAACGTATCTATGGGATTCGTAAAACCCCAGTTACTGTCCAGGTAGCTCATGCTCGCGCTGTAATTTGCAGACACTGTGGGCAGCATCGAATAAAACTGTTCTTTTTCGTTAAGCTCGCTGGTCTGCAGGTTCAGATTGAGCTGCGCAAGGCCCCGCGAGCTGGCCAGCGCCAAAACACGAGCCTGCTCAAGATCGATCGTTTCGGCTGACAGCTCAAAACCCGCTAGTAAAATTAAAAAAGATAAAACCGCTTTTCTCATAACCACTCCGTAATAAATACAATTGCATTACCTCTCACGGAGGCACAGGGGCGCTGAAATTAAGAAACCTCGCACAGGGGCACGGAGGCACAGAGAAAGAAAAAAGTAAAAAAAATTTCTTTCTTCTCTTTCCCCCGTGCCTTTGTGCCTCTGTGAGATGCTCTTCTTACTTTTTACTCATAACGCAAGGCGTCAATGGGATAGAGCCGCGCCGCTTTAAGCGCCGGGTAATAGCCAAAGATTATTCCGATAAAAGCGGCAAACAAAGCCGAGATCGTTACGATTAACGGGTTGATCGAGGTGGGGATCCCCACCATTGAAACAAGCCTGCACGCCAAAACCGCCATGCCGATGCCGAGAAGGCCGCCCATAAGGCTCAGGATCATCGACTCCACAAGAAACTGAAAGAGGATGTCGCGCTTGCGGCCTCCCACCGCCATCCTGATGCCGATTTCGCGGGTACGCTCCGTAACCGAGACGAGCATTATGTTCATAATGCCGATGCCCCCGACAAAAAGCGATATGCCGGCAATTGCCGCCAAAAACATTGTCAGTGTTCTTGTGGTGGATGACGCCATATCCATCATATCCGTCTGGTTCATAATGTCAAAATCGGAGGTGTTCCCGTCGGCGATATTCCTGGACTCCCTCAGTATCAGATCGGTTTCTTTCTGGGCCGCGTCCATGTATTCCTTGCTCTTCACGCTCATCACAATCGTGTT
>JGI24698J34947_10002292_pt1 | contig 10283 bp, 3 predicted proteins | sample TergutMp193P3_FD_34947 | JGI IMG/M metagenome (IMG submission 34947) | reverse complement strand
ACTGCACCAACCTGAAAAACATAATTATAGATACCGATAAAGTTACGAACACTCAAACTGACAACTGGGTAACCAGATTTCCCGCCACTGGGCTGTCGATAACATTCAAGAAAAACATCGGGGATTATGATTGTTATTCTTCCACCGCCAGACTCACCAGCGTAACCATTGAAGCAGGCGTAACGTCTATCGGCTACGCTGCGTTCACCGGCTGCAACGGCCTTACCGGCACGCTCACTATCCCTGCAGGCGTAACGTCTATCGGAGTATCTGCGTTCCAGGGCTGCACCGGCCTTACAGGCACGCTCATTATCCCCAACAGCGTAACGTCTATCGGAGGAGCTGCGTTCAGAGGCTGCACCGGCCTTACCGGCGTAACCCTCGGCACAGGCGTAACGTCTATCGGAGGAGCTGCGTTCTACGGCTGCACCGGCCTTACCGGCACGCTCACTATCCCTGCAGGTGTAACGTCTATCAATGAGGAAGCATTCCGGAACTGCGGCTTTACCAGCGTAACCCTCGGCACAGGCGTAACATCTATCCAACCCTATGCGTTCTACGGCTGCACCAACCTTCTCAGCGTAACATTCACAAGTACGATTGCCAGCGCTTCGTTTAGTTCAACCTCCCCCTTCCCCGACGATTTGGACGCCAAGTATAGAGCCACAGGCGGCGGTCAGGGAACGTACACCAGATGTAACCGCGCGCGCAGTTTGGCAAAAATTATCTTTTAGTTTGGCAAAAACGGCATTTTTTGGCGTGTTTTACCGTGTTTTATGGTGTGTTTGCGTGCATAAATTCAGCTTACACCGGGTCTGTATTGATGGGATTTTCCGTCACTATTGGCCACGGGTCAGGCTCTGGCATTTCGCCGGGCAGGGTTTCCACCAATTCTGGGGCGTGGGATGTTTCCGGTTCCGGCGGCATTGGGACGGGTTCCGCGGCAGGTATATCGCCGGGTAGCGGCTCAAGGGTTATCCGCTCAATTAAATCTCCCCTGGGTGTTTGGACTGTTAGTACCTGCGCGGCCGATTGCTGCCCGACTGAGTGGGTCAAATCTTTTTCGGCGCCCTTAAAAAGAGGAACGTTATTTTCGATCAGATCGTAAAAAAGTGTTTTTATGTGCGTATCGGCGTTGTGGAAAACAACTTCTAACTCATCAATCGGATCGGCTCCGTTTGAAAATGCTGTTCCGTCTTTATAACCGGCTACCTTAATGGTAAGGTTGCCCGATTGACCAAAGGAAAAGGAAAGGATACGCCAATAATCCGTTGTCACCGCTTTTCGTGACTCTATTCTTTTTCTAAAACCCATAATGTTTCTGTCCCCTTATTCCGATATTACATTATATTACTGATTTATTCAATATATTTTTACTCAAATAATTGAGGTTATAATGAAAAAAATATTGTCAATTGTCATAACTCTTGCTTTTGTCCTTATTTCCTGCCAGAATGGGGATAAAGATACAAGAGGAATACCGGAAATAAAAAGCTTTAGGGTTTTGGCGGGCGACGGTGAAGGCGGTTACGTTGAAAAAGATATATTCTCCATTGAAGATGATGTTTTCTTAGAGTTTACTGTTTATGATGATGATTTGGATATAACAAGTGTTTCTATTGAACTTTATTTTTCTATTGCAGGGAGAGTTATTCCACCAATTATTATTGATTTGCCTGAGCAAAGAACAAATCCACAAATATATTATATACCCTTAGATACATTTATGACTGACACTTGGAGTATATATTTTTTTGTAATAGACAAAAATGGTAAAAAGAGCATTACAAGTACAAGTAATTTTGTTGTTGAACCTTGGAGACCGTCTAATTAGAATAAATAGATTTAGAGTATTACTAGGGTTGTCGTAATCGTCACGCCTTGCTGTGCATCATCATCTACCTCGGTGTATATACTCCTACATTCATATTGACCATTATTGTATGAGAAAGCAGGCCCACATAAATAACATCCCGCCGAAGTTATCCTAATAAATTGTACGCTATAATGTGCTTCATACCCGGAAGCGTGGCGTATATGGTGATGTCCAGAACACATTAAAAAAGTATGTTGTGTATCATGAACCAATCCACGATTTATAAGCGTTTGATACAAATACCCTTTTGGCTGGTTGGAAAAAGCGATGTAATGATCATTATTGATTACAAAATGTCCGTTCCCACTTATTACCCCTTCCAAGCTTCCGGTAAATTTCCCGTTTTTAACGCTAATATCCGTAAATTCAGCCTGTATACCGCTTACCTTATTTTTTCGAATAATAAACCCGCTCAAGTTGGGACTATAATTCCTGCTTTTAATAACCCCGTCAGGTCCGTTAATCTCTATGCCGTCGGCGGAGCTTCCGATGAGCAGCTTCATGCCTACGTTGACAAGGTCCGCGTTGACGGTTTGCGCGAATAAGTCTTTAATAAAGGCGGCGCTGAAGGTTGCATTAGGGGCGCCGTGGCATATGTCCGCGAGCGCCGCCATATACTTACCGGTATTCTGCTCGCCGCCGGTAATTGGCACCGGGCTCCAGGCTGAACCCGTCCACTCATAACAGGTAGCGTTTGTCCAGCCGTTTGTTCCTATAAAGACAACCCAGTCGCCGATGTTCATCCTGCGAATTTGTCCGTTAATGGTAACTATGCCGGTGTTGCCGGTATCGGCGGCGGTGACCGCTCCCCGGTACCGGGGCGCCTGCTGCAGAGCGTTCTGCGGGTTAGCGGCGTCCAGCAGCCAGTCGGCGTGGGTGTAATTTTGGCGCGGGGGGTATTTGGACAGGGCGCGGATTTCCTCGTCGGAGAGCGCGCGGGCGAAGATGGCGATTTCATCGAGGGCGGCGTCGGGACCTGGCCGACTCGGCGTGACGCCGCCGATAACAAAAGGATAATTGCCCAGCGGCCCGGTGTAATAGGCCGCGATGTTTACCTGTCCCTTTAACTGACCATCCACATAATGGTACAACACCTTATTTTTAACCATGGCGACAATGTGGTGCATCCCCCCGTCTTCGGTAAACGGCTCTCCCGCATATATTTCCCCATTGGGATTGTTTGAAATAAAGCACGCCCCGACGGACTGTATGCTGAACCCCATGCTGTAGCCGTCGCCTCTCTTCCCCAGTATAGGGCCACACCTGTTTGACCACACGGAGACCGCGAAGTCCCCGGAGTGACCGTCAAGAATACCGGATATCTGGGCCACCTTGCTGTTTAAAAAATTTATTCCGTTACCGAACCTTCCCGACACGGGGATAATACCGCCGTTCAGCGGAATATGTTTTCCGTTGCCGGAAGCGTCTATGAGTGGGGTGAGGTAGGAGGCGTCGCCGATGTACAACTGATCCAGCCAGCCTATTGTAGTGTCACCGCCTATTTGGCCAAACCAAACATAATTTCTGGAAGCCAATGTTAAAATATAGTAGACGAGATATTCCCTGTCTGAAAATTGGCGGAGTACCATCATATGCCCCATGTTGTTCATACTTGCGTGTTCAATGTAGGGAATAGGCGTTGGTTGGTTGTATCTTATTCTTGCTATTATAATTTTATTTTTATATTGAGATCCTTCTATTAGCCAATTTGGATTTCCGTCAGTATTCGGAGTGCTCTTTATGGACCCGTTATCAATAGACAACGATGCTTTATAACCAATCATCCCGTTCACGTCTGTAGCCGTCGCTTTTTTATATGCGAAGGCCCGGTTACTAACTATTCCCGCCGGGTTATCCGGTATCTCCGGTAGGTCATCACAGGGCCAGTAGGCGTAAGCGTCGCGGGGTAGCGCGTCGATGCCTAATCCGTCCTCGCCGCTGATTTGTACGGGGACGTTCCATGCGCCCTGTAGCACTCCGGACGCGTCCTTAACACCGCGGGTCATCCAAAGGGGATCGCTGCCGCTGTGACTTGACGGATCGGTGGTCCAGCCCGCGGGGCTGTCGCCGGTTGGAGTCGCCGGCCTGGTAGCGGCCCTCATGTACCGCGCTTCGTGATAGTTGCCCGTAGGCCCAGTCGCGCCTTGTTTTGCCATCCAATCAAAATACCTGCTTGTCCCTTCTGGCCTATTTGCTATGATTTCAGGATTAGTATTGGTGGCAGTTGCTCTTATACAAACATAAGCTTGCCCGTTGTAGAAAAAGGTATCGTTGACGGCATAAGCCTGTTGGGCAACCCACTCGCCACGCCAGTTGAACCCGGTTCCATCTAATCCCGCTGGCCCCGATATTCTCACCGGCGTTGACCAGTTGGTCAGCCGCGCGGCGCCGCGCCAGTCCGCCTGAATCATCCACAGGTATTCGCCGGTTCCGATGGCGGACGGGGTGTCGCTCCAGTTGCTGCCGGGGTTGTTGGCATTGTTTGTAAGCTCCGGAGCGGTACTGACTGACGTATTTTTTGCGAAACGGTAGTCGGTATACTGGCCGGCCTCGCCGCTGATTTGCACCGGGGTACTCCATGCGCCCTGAAGAATTCCGAGTGCGTCCTTAATTCCGGTGATCATCCACAGATGGCCGTCGCCGCCGGGCGGGTTTGCGTACCAGCCGGATGGATCGTTTTCCGTTGGAGTTGCCGGCTGGGACGAAGATCTGCAGTAGAGAAGCGCATGAATTCCACCGTCTCGGCCATTCCTAAGCATCTGGGTTCTGGACAGGGCGAGGATTTCCTCGTCGGAGAGCGCGCGGCTGAATACGGTGATTTCATCGATGACCGTGCCGTCGGCGGCTGGTTCGGCGCTAAACAAGCCGCCGATGCGGAAAGTATCAGTGCCCAGCGGGCTGTTGTAATATGCCGCAATGTTCGTTTGGCCGCTCAATCTACCATCTACATACAGATACAACACTTTGTTTTTTACTTGCGCGACCAGATGGTGCATATTTCCGTCTTCGGTAAACGCCGTTCCTGCGTACGACTCATAGTTTGGATTGAGCGAGATGAAGTACGCTCGGCCGCCCCGTATACCAAAGCCCATGCTGTAATTGCCGCCCAGTTTGCCCAGAAAAGTTTCAGGTTTGTTAGCCCATACGGAAACGGCAAAGTCGCCGTAGTGTCCATCGAGCACGCCGGAGATGAAAGCCATTTTACTGTTTAAAAAGCGTATCCCGTTACCAAATCTGCCCGGTGCGGGGACAATACCGCTGTTCAGCGGGATATGTCGGCCATTGCCGGAAGCGTCGATGAGCTGGGTAAGGTTGTTCGTTATCTCCGGCAGGTCATCACAGGGCCAGTAGGCGTAAGCGTCGCGGGGCAGCGCATCGATGCCTATGCCGTCCTCGCCGGGTGAGCCGTCCTTGACAACCGGCACCCGCTCGCGGTCCAGCTCCATACCCGCGCCGTTGTATAAGGCAAACTCGATCCACGCCGCCACTCCGACGGCGATCTCCTGCCCCGCGGTATAGTTGGCCTCGTTCGCCATCGTTGAAAGGCGGCATTTGAGCAATTCGTGCGAGACGGAAATTTGTCCGCCCTCGCTCCGGGATTGCGCGCAACTGACGGTTGGCGGATCGAGGTTGCCCCCGGCGTCCCTTTTCACGGCGGTAACGGACGGCTGCAGGACAAAGACAACCGCGTCTTTTCCATTTAGGCCGCCGGAACCGTCGCGAACTTTTATCAGCGTCAGGGTGGCGATATAGGGGAGCGCGTTATACAGCACCAAAACGGTGACTTTGGTAACATCGCCCAGGACGGCGTTAGCCGACACGGTAATAGTGCCGGCGTTGCTGACGGTAATGCCGGCGGCGTCGGTGACAACCTCCCAGATTACACCCTCGGCGGCGCTGTCTACAATGCTCATGCCGTCGTAGAGGGTTGCCTGTACGGTGAAGCCGAGCGTGCCCGGCTTGGGGGTGCCGTCTGTATCGCAGGCGATGGAGTGATTCTCGTTGTCGAGGTCAAGATAGACGGCGTTTTGTCCCGCGTCTCCGGCGGGGCCGGATATGCGCGTGGAGCCTTCCCAGGGGGTAAGGCGTTCGTTTCCGCGCCAGTCTGATTTAATCATCCACAGGTATTCGCCGGTTCCAACAGCGGGGGGCCCGTCGCTCCAGTGATCGCCGGGGTTGTCGGAGTCGGCGTTAAGTGACGGAGGGATGTACATAGAGGCGTTTGCGGCGAAGCGGAAGTCGGTGAATTTGCCGGTTTCGCCGGGATCGCCTCTGAACGGATCCGCTTCGGCGCTTTTGAACCGGGAAATGTCGACGGCTGCCTCGCTGACGGATATGGCTTTGTACGTGAATATTTCCTTTTCACAATCAAGGGTATAGGAGTATACCAGGGCGTTAACCGTCATTCCTGATTTGCCGGTGTCAACCGCGCGGTACGAGCCGGGAGGGATCAACAGGTTGTCCGTTGACAGTTCAACGCTCAAGCCGGAGCGGGAAAAATAGCGGTACAGGGATTGGGCGAGCTCTTCGGCGTAGGCGGCTTGGTATATAAATTCGGTTTCGGTAGAAAATGATCGTTCTGTTGATCCACTGCCGGCCGTCACGGTTGCGGCTTTATTGCGGTATAAGGCGTCCGCGCGGATGGCGAACTGGCAAAGCCGCGCGTCCGTGTCGCCGGTGTTACGGAAGCGCACGGACGCCCGTAGCGATTCAAACTCTTCCCGGTCGATAGCGAGAGGGCCTTCCCAGTCCTCAACGACGCGGTGGTTGTGGGAATACAACAGGCCGGTATCCCGCGAGCGGCGGAACTCCAACTCGCCGTTATATTTTTTGCGCGATTCGGCGTACCCGGAAACGAACGACTGATAGACTTTTCCCTCGGCGGCTTCTATCTCCGGCGCCGCTTCAAAGGGGTAATAGACGCCCGGCTGGATTATCACCGGGGCGGGGGTATCGTCCGAGTTGTACCCAAAAGATTCAAAAAAAATTTGCTCGTTTTTCTTTTGGGTAAGGGTAGAGTATTCGACCTGTACCGCGTCGTAACGTTTCCGCGATTTTTTTACCTTGACGCCGGCGAGCATCTGTGATTGATCGAGCGGCGGCGGGTTGGCGGGGATGTCGTCAAAGGAGAAAAAATTGAGGCGGCCCAGGTTGTCGAAATAGAAACTCAGGCGGTATTGGTAACAGAGGGCGTCGAGGGTCTGGCGGTAGTTGCGCCCCGCGGGCATGACAAAGGCTTCCAGAGCAACGGTCGGCGCCGGGCCGTTTATCACCGTGAGGGCGCAATCTTCGGCCAGGCGGCGCAAGACGGTGGTGAGCGGGACGTTAAGCAGGGCAATCTCTTCGCCGTTTTTTATGTCCAGCTTCGCGGTGTAATCCTTGATGGAGAGAGAGAACCCGTCGATGGGGTACGGCTCCCCCCGGTCGGTCCATGAGGCGTCGGCGCCGGCAATGCCGGTAAAGAGGACGGAGCCGTCGCGCTTTTTGACTACGGCGTCCAACTGTTCGTGGGCCACGATAAAGGCGAAGAGATCGGGATCGTATATCAGCTTTACGTCGCAAAAATTTTCAACGTGCTGCAGGGAATCGTTACAGACCGCCTGAGTGATGGAGCAGGAGGCCGGCTCGACGGTTATCATATCCTGACCCGATTGCAGTTCGATGATTATGTCCATGCCCTTCCTCCTTATGCCGGCAGGGGTTCAAGTTCCCCGGATTTGATGCCGGCGGCGATCCCCTCGTACACCGCCTCCGCGAGTCCCCGTTCCCTGATGACGCTGCCTTCCACCGTTACCGATACGTTAATCAAGGCGGCGCCGGTTTTTGTCGCCGTTCCGTCGCCGGGCCTCCCGCGTCCGACGAGCGCGTAATCGCCGGCCTGTATGCCCTCGTTGAAGGTGCGGGGGATAATCCCCTCGCCCTGGTGAACCACGGCGGCCATGTCCCGCGGGATGTACGAGGCGCCGGTATCAAACTTAAACAGTTTTTTGATGCCTCCGTATAATCCGCCGGTAACCAGATTGAGGCCCGCGTCAAGCCAGTTTCCTTTTGACGCTTCGACCGCCGCCGATACAATGCCGGTGATGGGGGGGGCAAGCAGCGCCCCCACCGTCTGGGCAATGCCCTCGGTGCCGCCCGATTCCATGTAATCGGTGACTTTTTTTTGATCCTCCGTCAGCGCCGCGTAGGTGTTATTATTTATTTTTTCCAGCTCTCCCAGCATCTCCTCATTAATGTCGTATAACTTTGAGTCCGCCGTTTCCCGGTACCGCTCCGCCTGCTTTTCATAGTCGGCCCGGCTGATGAGGCCCAGCTCGTACTGTTGCCTAATGGAATCGATCTGCGCGGACAGTTCGTCCCGCACCCGGTCCTTCTGGCGCTCGTACAGGGTGGTTATTTCTTCTTTGCGCCGCTCCATTTCTTTGGCCAGATCTTCGGCTATCTGTCCGGCGTATTCAAAATATTGCAGTTTTTTGATATTCACACCGGGGATTTTATTTATTACATCAATAATCCCATTCATAATGGAGATGACCGCGTTGCCAAAGGGTACCAAAATCTTGTTATACAGCCAGAGAAAAGCCTCGCCGACGATTTTTAAAACCGGCATAATTATTTTGAGTACAAACGCGATACTGTCATTGATGGACTTGGCCAGGAATATTATGATCGGCAGAATGTCCGCGATGACCTCCCCCAGTTCATCAAGGACATCATAGAGGTTGGCCATGGCGTTCCGCGCTAAATGATCAACCTTGCCAAACACATCCTTGACAAAATTGGTAATAAAGTTAAGCGCCTCACTAAAAGATTCAAGCTGCGCTACAGCTTTGATAACGATGGAGATGAGCATCATCCAGGGGTTTCCGCCGCTTTGAATGACGCTAATCATCTGACCGACATCGGTGTCACCGATAGCGAGCATCGCTTCGGCGCCGGCAAATCGTCCGTAATCGCCATTTTGCCGGGCCAGCTCGCGCTGGTATCCCCATTCGACGCCAATGTTTTGCATACGCAATTCGTGGGCCTGCATAATCGCGTCACGCTCAAGCCGGCACTCTTCCAGTTCGGCGTTGTGCCGCTTTTCATCGAAGTGGGCATTGAGCGAGGCAAGTTCGCCGGCGTATTCGGCCTGCTTCTCGTAGCCCTTGCCGTATATTTTTTCCGCGCGGGCTTGCAGTTCCTCCAGCGAACGCTGCCGCTCCCGGTCGACGGCGGCGACGCCTGAAAGCATCTTGTCCCGCCAGGCGGTACCGAGGCTTTCAACATCTTTACGTTCGGCGTCAACGCGCTTGCGCCGGTAGGATTCCTTGAGGGCTTCCAGTTCGTCCTGATAGGCCCGGTTGGTTTCAAAACCCTCCTTGAAAGCGGAAAACGCCTTGGCCTTTAATTCGCCGATCGCTTTGTCCTCTTCCCGGTTAATCGCCTCAATGCCGGTTAGTAGTTTGTCCTGCCATTCGGTTCCAAACGCGGCGAGGGAGGACTCTCTGATCTCCTCCATCTTTTCGGCTATTGCGGTGACGTTCGCCTTGGCCTGTACCAGTTGGAGGTTCGCCGCCTCAAGCGCTTTTTGATATTCCGCGTATTTGGGGTTTTCCCCGTAATCAGTGGTCATATACTGGCCGCTTCCGGGCTGGAGCTCTATACGTTCAATGAGATTTCGAGGCGTGTTTGCCAGAGCTCGTTGTATCCGCGCAACTTCCTGATATGCGGCGGCGACCTGCTGTTCCGCGTCCCGCAGGAATCCCCGCTGCGCCGAAATACCTAAGCCCTCAAGCGCTTCGGCGTATTGGCGCGCGGCCGCTTCGGCGTCCCGCCAGGCGTCCGCCTGCTCCCGCGCCGCCAGCGCGGCGCCGGACGCCTGCTGCGCGGCGTTCTGTTGTGCGGAGGCGTACGCGACAATCGCGACCGTTGCCGCCGCCGCGGCGGCGATGCCCGCGATGAGCAGCGGATTGCCGACGGCCAGGGCGGAGTTCAGTCCCATCTGCGCCGCATACAGCGTCCAGGTCTTAACCGCCGCCACCGCCTGCTTCACCGCCAGTACCGCCAGATAACCGGTCAGAGCGACCACGGCGCCGGCGATAATCCCCTTAACCAGCGGGCTGTCGTTGATGGCGTTAATTATGTTAGCTGCTAATCCCAACACCTTTGTCATCGCCGGCAGCAGCATATCGCCGTAGGAGGCGGCCAGGGCGTTCACCGATTCCTTGAGCCCCGCCTGCATCGCCGCCAGGCTGCGCGAGCCTAGCTCCATACCGCCGAAGTATTTTCCCCCTTCGGCGGTGAGACGGTCGAGTGCGGCGGCAAAATCCGCGAAGCCGATCTCCCCCTTGCTCACCATGTCCGTGACGGCCTCTTTGCTGGTATTGAAGCCGCGGGCGAGTTCGTCGAGAATGGGGACTCCCTG